>UMEY01054193.1_pt1 | contig 24511 bp, 18 predicted proteins | sample 1964881 | NCBI WGS metagenome assembly UMEY01 (sample SAMEA4836033, study PRJEB28245) | human gut metagenome | biome: gut microbiome; material: fecal sample | place: Denmark | collected 2008 | reverse complement strand
TTCGTAGAGTTGTATACTCTACGAAATTTATAACTGTTCAGAGCCAAGCAAATTTCAAAAAACAGGTTTAAAATGCATAGCATTTTGGAGGTTGGCTCTGGACAGTTACCATTTCCCTTACACATAAAAAGAGCCTTAATATCTTCCGCAATACCACTGTATCGTTCAGATATTAAAGCTCTTTTTATTTCTTTTATTTTTCTTTTCTTATACCACAGCTTCTATGATCATCTTAGAATCCACTTCTACCTGCTGCACTCCGATTTCTTTCTTCTGATAAAAGCATGCGGACAGCTCATATCAATATTAAACTCTGCTGCAATATTCCATGGACTGTTATACTGATGTTGTTCATCAGGTCTTAATTGTGCCAAAAAATCAATAAATACTTGATTATTGAATACTTTCGGCATATCATCGCTCCTTTTTGTCCTGCACATTTTCCTACTTAAGATTCTACCATTGCACCTTATAAAAGGCAAGTTTGTTATTTTCTGTCTTGTTCTGTAAAAAATACATTTTATCGTCCACTCTCCGCCCTGCCCTCCTTGAATTTTCTCCTGAAAAATGGTATAACGTTAAATGTATAATGATTAATCTGTTAATTCTAATTAATCAATTCACGTTACTGTCTGATTTCTTAAGACGGTTAAAAACTAATTCACACTGAGGAGAAGAAAATGACGAACATCGAAATGTTAGAAAACACACTCCCGATTGCACCTCTGAAACTGATTGCTATGGAGAGTTGCAAACCTCTGGGACAGAAGGTAAATGATTATATTGTTTCCTTCCGTGAGAACACGATCAACGAAGTAACAGAATCCCCACTTTACAGAAACTATAAGGCCAACAATTACCAGGTAGACTGTAGTTGTCCGAGATTCGGTTCCGGTGAAGCTAAGGGTGTCCTGAAAGAGACAATCCGTGGTACTGATCTTTTTATCATGACTGATGTATGCAACTACAGCCTGACTTACACAGTAAACGGACATCTTAACCATATGTCTCCGGATGACCATTATCAGGATCTGAAGAGAATTATCGCTGCTGCAACAGGTAAGGCTCGCCGTATCAATGTTATCATGCCTTTCCTTTACGAAAGCAGACAACACAAGCGTACAAGAAGAGAGTCTTTGGACTGTGCTCTTGCACTGGAAGAACTGGACGCAATGGGCGTTTCCAATATCATTACATTTGACGCTCATGACCCACGTGTACAGAATGCGATTCCACTTAGTGGATTTGACAGCTTTAACCCACAGTATCAGTTCTTAAAAGCACTGTTCCGTGAGGTACCGGATCTGAAAGCTGACAAAGAACATCTGATGATCATCAGCCCGGATGAAGGAGCTATGCACCGTGCGGTTTACTTCTCTAACGTACTTGGTGTTGATATGGGTATGTTCTACAAGCGTCGTGACTACTCTACAGTTGTAAACGGAAAGAACCCGATCGTTGCCCATGAGTTCCTCGGTGATGACGTAACAGGAAAGGATGTTCTTATCGTTGACGATATGATCTCTTCCGGAGAAAGTATGCTTGATGTTGCAAAACAGCTGAAAGATCGTAACGCCGGACGTGTCTTCGTATGTACAACATTCGGACTATTCACAGACGGATTTGATAAATTCGATGAATATTATAATAAAGGATATATCAGTAAAGTTATTACAACAAACCTTACATATCTCCCACCGGAACTTTATGAGAAACCTTACTTTGTAAAAGCTGATATGAGTAAATTTATCGCACTGATCATTGATTCCCTGAACCATGATGTGCCGATCAGCTCTGTTATCAGCCCGACAGATAAGATTCATGCTCTTCTTGAGAAGCGTGAAAAAGGACTTCTGTAAAAATCCATAAAAATACCTGCAAGATGTCAAAATTGATATCTGCAGGTATTTTTTTAATACTTAAATTATTTTATTTCATCTCCGCAACGCGGTCCTGAATCGTCTTATTGAAATTCTCAATCTGTCTGGAATAAGGCTCATTCATGAACTTGCTATTCAGCATGAAGTCTGCTGTTGCAAGGTTGTTCGCAACCGGAATATCATATACTACTGCGATTCTAAGAAGTGCCTTAACGTCCGGGTCATGTGGCTGTGCCTCTAACGGATCCCACAAAAAGATCATGAAATCAATCTGTCCTTCTACAATCTTCGCACCGATCTGCTGGTCTCCACCAAGTGGACCACTGCAGTATCCTTTTACCGGAAGTCCTGTTTTCTCTGCGATCAGACGGGCTGTTGTTCCTGTTCCGCATAGGAAATGTCCCTGTAATACTTCTTTATTTCTATCACACCATTCAATCAGTTCTTTCTTCTTTCCATCATGGGCTACGAGTGCAATGTGTTTTGCTTTTCCAATTTCCATTGTTACAAAATTATCTGTAAGCATTTTCGTGTCCTCCTTCAAGTCTTCCTGTTGTTGATTTTTATATTCTTCAACAGTTTTTTCTCTGATGTCTATTATATTTTCTTTTCCCTGTTACTTCAACCTGTTTTGTTGATTCTTAACAGAATTTTTACGGTTACCATTCACAAATTTTTACTCTTCCGTATTTCGATGTTCTTCATCATAGAATTTCATCAACGCCTGTGTTCCGAGATCTCCGTATCCTTCCTGCTCAAGTTCTTCGTAATTGGCAAGAACCATACTGAGTACATCAAGGGAAAGTCCTTTTCTGTTCGCTTCGATCAGTGCAAGCTTCATATCTTTGATGAAGTGTTTCATAAAGAATCCCGGTGCATAATCATCTTTTAAGATCTTTGGTCCGAATGTGTCAAGCTGCTTGCTTCCTGCTGCCCCTGTCGCAACGGACTTCATGAATACTTCCGGATCCAGTCCCTGTTCTTTTGCATAAGTAAGTGCCTCGCACACACCGGACAGTGTTCCGGCGATCATGATCTGGTTCGCCAGCTTGCAGTGCTGTCCGCATCCAGCCTTACCCTGATAATTAATGTTTGTTCCCATTGCCTCAAAGAGTGACATACAGGCTTCGTAATCTTCCTTTTCTCCACCAACGAGAATGGATAATGTTCCGGCTTTCGCTCCTGTATCTCCGCCTGTGACAGGTGCATCCATCACATGGAAACCTCGTTTTGTACCTTCCTCGTAAATCTTCTCAGCAATCTGCGGACTTGTTGTTGTCATATCGATCAGATAAGCACCTTTCTTTGCACTGTCTAAGATATTCCCCTCATCAAAGTATACTTCTTCTACATCCTGTGGGAACCCAACGATCGTAATAACTGCATCACAATCCTGCACGCAATCCTTGATTGACTCATGGAACTGTGCTCCTTCGCTGATCACATCTTCTACTTTACTCTTTGTTCTTGCATAGATATGTAATTCAAATCCGGCTTTCATGAGATTTCTGACCATGGATTTTCCCATGATTCCTACACCGATAAAACCCACTTTATTCATCTGCTTTATTCCTCCTGTCTAAGATAGCTCCCATGTTATCACACAGGAGCCATTCTTATCATTTTCTATTTTCAACTATCTTTCTTCTTTTGTCACAACTTCGCCCTGTTTTTTGTAAATGCTGTTTGCCGGAACGAATCCACGTACAGAAGAAAGTGGATAGATGTTGCTGTGATTTCCAACAACTGTTCCCGGATTCAGAACGCTTCCGCATCCTACTTCTACTTCATCTCCGAGCATTGCGCCGAACTTCTTCATGCCTGTCTCAATCTTCTCTTCTCCGGCTTTTACCACAACAAGTTTCTTATCTGATTTTACGTTAGATGTAATTGATCCGGCTCCCATATGAGATTTGTATCCAAGAACAGAATCACCTACATAATTATAGTGCGGAACCTGAACTTTATTAAAAAGGATCACGTTCTTAAGCTCTGTGGAATTTCCTACAACAGCTCCTTCTCCTACGATCGCATTTCCACGGATAAATGCACAGTGACGAACCTCAGCATCCTTTCCGATGATTGCCGGTCCATTGATAAATGCAGTCGGAGCAACCTTTGCAGACTTCGCTACCCATACATTTTCTCCGCGTTTCTCGTATTCATCCTCGCTCAATGTAGCTCCAAGTTCAAGGATGAAGTTGCTGATCTTCGGAAGTACTTCCCACGGATAAGTAACTCCGTTGAAGATATCTTTTGCGATTGTCTGGTCTAATGAATAATTTTCTTTTACTGTTAATGCTTCTAACATGGTAATTCCTTTCTGCCGGTTAGAACCGACTTACATTTATGTCTTATTATTGTGTCATTTACTTCTGCTGCCTGTTTTTGTTCTGCCTGTCGTATTATTATTATTATTTACAGACGGATAGAATCCTGCTGCTTTTTCATAGCAGGCTCTGAGTTGATATTGATTGTTCAGTCCTTTCACCCCAACGGTTCTGCTGGTGATGAAATGATCGAGTTTTCTCATATATTCATCTGATGTGATGGAACCTTCTGCCACATAGTTCAGCCCCTTCTCCCAGCTTGCTGTAAGTTCCGGGTTCAGGAGTGACCGGATGGAATGATCAACAACATCATAGATCATCTCTCCCTGCAGCGTCGGTGTGATCACCTGTGTCTTCTTGTTCAATGCGAGATACTTGATATTCACAAGCTTTTTCAGAATCTCTGCTCTTGTCGCACTTGTTCCGATTCCGCTTCCTTTGATCTGGGCACGAAGTTCTTCGTCCTCGATCAGCTGTCCTGCATTCTCCATTGCCAGGATCATGGAACCGGAATTGTAACGCTTCGGAGGTGATGTCTCTCCTTCTTTGATATCCAATGCTCTGACCTGAAGGACTGCACCCTTCTTTAATGACTTGACCACTTCGAACAATCCGGTGTCCAGGCTTTGATCGGAAGAATCGGAACCTGCCTCGTCATTTGTATCATTGTTATTATTCTCACTGTTTCCATTACTGCTATCTTTTGTGGCTGTCTGAGAAGCTTTCTTCTTCGGAATGCCTGCCACTTTCAGATAACCTTCCTCAGCAAGTACTTTGAAGCTTGAGAAGAAACTTTCTTCTTTGATCTTCGTCACGATAGCAACCTTCTGGTAAACTGCCGGCGGATAAAAGATACTCAGGAATCTTCGCACGATCAGGTCGTACACACCCTTCGCAGTAGATGAAACAGTACTCAATGCATTCAACCCTTGTCCTGTAGGAATGATTGCATAATGGTCTGTGATCTGCTTGTCATTCACATAGCGTGTCTTTGCAAGTGTCTTATAGCTTCCGAAATTCAGGATATCCTGCATATACGGTGCCGCCATCGGATACTTTGACAGCCCGTTCAGATTTCTTGTAATTTCCTTTGCCACTGCGGTAGACAGAACACGGGCATCGGTTCTCGGATAAGTCACAAGTTTTTTCTCATACAGCTCCTGCACGATTCGCAGTGTCTCATCCGGACTGATCTTAAATCTCTTAGAACAGTCGTTCTGAAGCTCCGCCAGGTTATATAAAAGAGGGGGATTCTTCTTCTCTTTCTTTTTCTCAATCGACTCGATCCTGCAGTTCAATCCTGCCTGTCCCTGTATTCCTGCTACATTTACAGACTCGTCATCCGGTGTCTGCAGGTATTGAATCAATTCTTCTGCTTTCTTGCGCTCCTTGAATCCATTTTCCTTATAAAGGTCATAGGACTCAAAATAGCGGGAGCCTTTCACTGCTCTCCACTCACCCTCGAACGTATGTCCCTGTGCATCGATCGTGCTAAGTACGCGGTAAAACGGTGTCTTGACGAAATCACGGATCTCGCGTTCTCTGCGCACAACCATGCCAAGAACACACGTCATAACACGTCCTACAGATACAACGGAATACTTCGTTTGCAGAAAATTTGAAATACTATTGCCATATTTCAAAGTCAGCAGACGGGAAAAGTTGATTCCCATCAGATAATCTTCTTTGGCGCGCAGGTATGCAGATGCTCCGAGGTTATCATACTCTGACAGATCTTTGGCTTCACGGATTCCTCGTAAGATTTCTTCTTCTGTCTGGGAATCGATCCACACTCTCCGTCGCTTTTTTCCCTCAACGTGTGCTTCCTGTTCTACGAGACGATAGATATATTCTCCCTCTCGCCCGGAGTCGGTACAGACATAGATCGTATCGACATCTTCCCGGTTCAGGATCCCACTGACGATCTGGAACTGCTTTGCCACTGACGGAATGACTTCGTATTTGAATTCTTCCGGGATAAATGGCAGTGTCTGCAGGTTCCATCTCTTAAGTGCCGGATCATATTCCTCCGGATAGCTCATCGTCACCAGATGGCCGACGCACCAGGTGACAATGGCTTCGTCTGACTCAAGATATCCGTCCCGTCTTTTCGTATTTAGTTTCAATGCTTTTGCGAATTCCTGGGCAACGCTCGGTTTCTCCGCAATGTATACTGATTTTCCCATAAATTAATTATTTATCTTCCATTCCATTATTTTACACGGAATCTGTAGGCAGTACGAGTATCATATTTCTCGCCTTTCTTACAGATCGGTCCCGGGAAGTTTTCATGGTGGATTGCATCCGGATAGTACTGTGTCTCCAGACAGATCGCATCTCTCATCTCATAAACCGCTCCGTCTCTTCCTTTCACTCCGTCAAGGAAGTTCGCAGTATAGATCTGCACTCCCGGAAGGTCTGTCAGTACACTCATATGGATTCCACTTTCATCCCCGGCCACTTCTGCTACTTTATCAAATTCGCCTTCATTTTTCAATACCCAGTTGTGGTCATAACCTTTTCCGAATACCAGCGGTTCATAATCTGCTTCAATGTCTTTTCCGATTGTCTTATCTATTCTGAAATCCATCGGAGTTCCTTCCACACTGCGGATCTCACCTGTCGGAATGGATGCTGCGTCTGCCGGTGTAAATGCATCTGCATTCAGCCATAATGTATGATTCAGAACATCTCCGCTCTTATGTCCGTTCAGGTTAAAGTAACTGTGATTTGTCATATTGATGATCGTATCCTGATCCGGTTCTGCTTCGTAGTGGATCATCAAAGTATTCTCTTCATCCAGGGAATACGTCACTTTCATAACAAGTGCTCCCGGATATCCCTGATCTCCATCCGGGCTGTCCATCTCAAATGTTACATGGGTATCATCTGCGTCCGCAACCTTCCACAATCTTCCGTGATAGAAATCAAGTCCGCTGTGTAAGTTGTTCTCTCCGTCATTCTTTGTCAGGTGATATTCTGTTCCATTGATCTCGATCACTGCCCCACCGATACGATTTGCGTTACGTCCAACAGATGCTCCGAATGCATTTCCAAGTCCGGCTTCATATCCGGTTGCATCATCATATCCAAGTGTCACTTCTACCGGATTGTTATCCTTATCCGGAACAAGTACGCTTGTCAGTGTTGCTCCGAAGTCGGATACACTGATCTGCATTCCGGCTTCATTTTCCAGTGTATATACGGTAGCCAATTCCCCTTTCGATGTCTTTCCAAAGTCTTTTTTCTGTAACGGTTTCATCTTTCTCTGCTCCTCCATCTCTCGTCCTTCTATTGTTTTTTTCTGAAAATCTTCCGTACGGTTGTTAAGAATCCTTCTTTTTTCTTCTTCGGCACATTGGCTGCAGCCGGACGTTGTGCCTGTGATGCTTCTCTCATAAAGGTCTCCTGTGCATTCACAAGACTTGCTCCGTCTTCCACCGGTTTCTTCACATATGTTCCGTCACTTGTCATCGCGCGAGCTTTCACATTGTCAGAAAGCATTACATGAAGCTGATGGAACAGGCGTTTCCGGATCTCTACATCATAGACCGGGCACGCGACTTCTACACGCTTCTCTGTATTTCTTGTCATCATATCAGCAGATCCAATATAAACTGTTGCATCTGCTCCTTTTCCGAAGACGAAAAGTCTTGGATGCTCCAGATATCTTCCGACGATACTTGTCACACGCAGATTCTCTGTCTTTCCCTTGATTCCCGGGAGGATACAGCAGATCCCACGCACGATCAGATCTATCTTCACCCCTGCCTGAGATGCTTCTGTTACTTTTCGAATGAAATCCATGTCCGTAACAGAATTCATTTTCATAATGATTCTTCCGTTCTCACCTTTTGCAATTTCTTCATCCATCAAGGCAAGTACTTTCTGTTTCAGGCTTGTCGGTGAAACAATCAGATGCTTGTAAACTCCATTCAGATTACTGATCGACATATTCTGGAAAAAGACTGCTGCGTCTTCACCAATCTCTTGTCTGCTTGTCATCAGCGAGTAATCGGTATACATCTTCGCTGTCTTTTCGTTATAATTTCCGGTTCCAATCTGTGTAATGTAATGAATTCCGGTACGGTTTCTGTATGTGATCAGGCAAATCTTGGAGTGTACCTTATAACCCTCGAATCCGTACAGAACACGGCATCCAGCCTCTTCCAGACGCTCGGACCAGTCAATGTTGTTCTGCTCATCAAAACGTGCTCTCAGCTCGATCAGGACCGTAACCTCTTTTCCATTCTCAGCCGCTGCACAGAGATATTCTACAAGTCGTGCTTTCTTCGCCAGACGGTAGATTGTGATCTTGATCGTCAGAACTTCCGGGTCTGTTGATGCTTCTTTGATCAGCTGGAGGAACGGTTCCATGCTTTCGTATGGATAGCAAAGGAGTACATCTTTCTTCTTTATCTGCGGAATCACCTTACCCTCTGCAAGCATGGAAGACGGCTGCGGAGAAAATGGTACATCCACGAGCGTTTTTTTCTTCGAATCCGGAAGTTTATCAGCGATTGCAAAGATAAAGTCCAGCTTCATCGGCATCTTTGTTCGGAAAATACATTCCGGACGGATATTGAATTTCTCACAGAAATATTTCTCCATCTCTTTACTCAGAGAATTGGCTGCCTCAAGACGGACAACAGCCATCCTTCTTCTCTTATGAAGTGTCTCCTGCATCACATGACGGAAATCTCCGCTATCTGCATAAGCTTCATCATCCGGTGATACATCTGCATTTCTTGTTACACGGATATAGTTCTTGTCTGAGATCTGATACTGGTCAAAAACAAGATCAATAAATTCCAGGATAATCTTTTCCATACGGATATAACGGATGTCATACCCCGGAAGATAGAGAATATTAGAAATATATTGTGGTACCGGGATGATTCCGAGCATCGTCTTGTCTCCCTGCTTCAGATTCGCAACCACATACAGTTCTTTACTTAACAGATGTGGGAACGGATGGTTCGCATCTACGATCTGTGGGGAAAGCACCGGCATTACTTCTTCTTTGAAATATTTCTTTACAAACTTCTTCTCCTGCTGTTCCAGTTCCTTGAAGTCAAGACCGCAGACACCATACGGACTTAACTGTTTCTTGATCTCTGCATATGTCTTATCGCGTTCCTTGTAAAGTGGGGAAACAGCTCGATAAATTGCATCTAACTGCTGTTTTGCTGTCATACCAGATCGCTGATCGATCTTTTTGCTGTCTGCTGATGCCATATCATACAGACTTCCTACGCGGATCATAAAAAACTCGTCTAAGTTACTTGTGAAAATAGCTACGAATTTCATACGTTCCATCAAAGGAACTGTCTCGTCCCGTGCTTCTTCGAGAACGCGCTGATTGAACCGAAGCCACGATAATTCACGGTTCTGAGTTTCTTCTAAAATCTCTCTCATATAACTCAACTCCCTTTTCTCTCTTCTTTTAACAAGTCGATTTATTTTTATTACTGTTCAAGATACTTCAGCATTTCTTCTGTCTTTCGCTCCATCAGATGATATCCATGCTCATAAAATGCATGCAGGACATCCGGATGCTGTTCGAGCCGTGATACTGGTTTTACATGTGGACGAAGGACATAAATCTCTCCACGCTTCTCAAGCTGGTCCAGATAATTCATCGTCTTATTATAGATAAAACTTCTTCTGAAGATTGTCCGGACTGCATTCGGATAGGACTTATATGCCTGTCTGTAAAGCTTCTGCACTGCCGGTGAGATCACTTTCTTACGATAGCCCTGATTTCTCGTCAGGATCACTATGATCTTCTCATTCCCAAGCTTCTGTGCACGACGGATCGGAACAGAATCTGCAAGTCCGCCATCCAGATACGGGACACCGTCAATATTCACCATCGGAGTCACAAGCGGCATACTGCTTGATGCACGACAGATCTTCATCAATCGGTCAGGATCTTCTGTTTCCGTCATATATTCTGCATTTCCAGTCAGACAGTTTGTCGTTACCAGCTCACAGTGCATCTCTGACTGAAAATATGCATCAAAATCAAATGGGATCAGTTCATTCGGATATTTATCAAAAATCAAATCCATATTCATCAGACTTTTCTCCCTGATCGTATCTTTCACTCCATTAATATACTTCATATCTTTTCTATTCGGAATCATACAGTCTCTTGTACGTCCCGGCTGTCTGGAAACATAATCTACTGCATTACATGCGCCGGCAGACACACCGATCACATCTGAAAAATAAATATCCTGTTCCATAAGGTAATCCAGAGCACCAGAAGTAAATATGCCTCTTGTTGCTCCACCTTCCAGTACGATTGTTGCTTTCTTAAGTGCCATGGTTTCTCCTCTTTTCTACTGCTATTTATATTGTGAGATTCTTAGTAACATTATAACTTTTTACAATGGAAAGAACAAGGATTAGTTCTTATACATTTTCACACAGTTTGCCCTGCTTTTTCGTATGCATTTTTCTATTTCAGTACTTGTCAGCACCCTTTCTTCTATGTTAATATATGGATTGGTATGTTCTTATTCACACGTATTTGAAAAAGGACAATTATAACAACGTAATCACAATTCTAATTTATTTACAAGGAGACTTTCAAATGATTAGTGCAAATAACGTAACCCTTCGCGTCGGGAAAAAGGCGCTGTTCGAAGATGTTAACATCAAATTCACAGAGGGGAACTGCTACGGAATGATCGGTGCGAATGGTGCCGGTAAATCTACATTTCTTAAGATTCTCTCCGGACAGCTTGAGCCGACATCCGGTGATGTAGTTATCTCCCCGGGCGAGAGACTTTCTTTCCTTCAGCAGGATCATTTCAAATATGACGAATTCCCTGTTCTTGATACAGTTATCATGGGAAATGCACGTCTGTATGAAATCATGAAAGAGAAAGAAGAAATTTACGCAAAAGAAGATTTCACAGATGAAGACGGAATCAAAGCAAGTGAGCTGGAAGCTGAGTTCGCTACAATGGATGGATGGGAAGCAGAATCTGATGCTGCCAATCTTCTGAACGGACTTGGTATCGAGACAGAGCTTCATTATAAACTGATGAAAGACCTGACAGGTTCTGAGAAGGTCAAGGTTCTTCTTGCACAGGCACTGTTCGGAAACCCGGATATCCTGCTTCTTGACGAGCCTACCAACCACTTGGATCTTGATGCGATCGCATGGCTGGAAGAATTCCTGATCAACTTTGACAACACTGTTATCGTTGTATCCCATGACCGTTACTTCCTGAACAAGGTATGTACACAGATTGCCGATATCGATTACGGCAAGATCCAGCTTTACGCAGGAAACTACGACTTCTGGTACGAGTCAAGCCAGCTGCTGATCCGTCAGATGAAAGAGGCCAACAAGAAAAAAGAAGAAAAGATCAAAGAGCTGCAGGAATTTATTTCCCGATTCAGTGCGAACGCTTCCAAGTCCAAACAGGCTACTTCCAGAAAGCGTGCCCTGGAGAAAATCCAGCTTGATGAGATCAGACCTTCCAGCCGTAAATATCCTTACATTGACTTCCGTCCGAACCGTGAGATTGGTAATGAAGTTCTCACTGTAGAAGGACTTTCCAAGACAATTGACGGCGAGAAGATTCTTGATAACCTTACATTCACACTTGGCCGCGAGGATAAAGTTGCTTTTGTTGGTGGAAATGAGTTTGCTAAGACAATCCTCTTCAAGATCCTGATCGGCGAGATGGAACCGGATGAGGGAACATATAAATGGGGAGTTACAACTTCTCAGGCTTACTTCCCGAAGGATTTCGGCGGAGAATTCGACAATGACTACAATATCACAGAGTGGCTGACACAGTACTCTGAGGAAAAGGATGTAACTTATGTTCGTGGATTCCTTGGAAGAATGCTCTTCTCCGGTGAAGACGGAGTGAAGAAAGTTGCTGTACTTTCCGGTGGTGAGAAGGTTCGCTGCCTGCTCTCCAAGATGATGATCTCAGGAGCAAATGTACTGCTTCTTGATGAGCCAACAAACCACCTGGATATGGAGTCTATCACAGCACTCAACAATGGTCTGATCAAGTTCCCTGGAGTACTTCTCTTTACTTCCAGAGACCACCAGATCGTACAGACAACAGCGAACCGTATCATGGAGATTGTTCCGGGCGGTAAGCTGATCGATAAGATCACAACTTATGATGAATATCTTGAGAGCGATGAGATGGCAAGAAAGAGACAGACTTACTCTGTACAGACAGATGATGAGGATTAAGATATAATTAAGAGCCAGAACAGACACCGTGTGTTGTGCCTGTCCTGGCTCTTTCTAATATTTATCAATTATTCACTCCATGGTGCGCTGCCACACTATCAACGGTCAGTCCTTTGAATGTGTATCCCTGACTTCTATAGTAATCAACAATCTGTGGCAATGCCTGTACGGTTGTATCTTTTGCATCTGTATCATGCATCAGAATATCAACATGATTTGCCGTGCAGGATGTTGCGTTGGAAACCAGCTTTTCTACCGGAACATTATTTCCGCTTGCGTCAGTAGAATCACAGTTCCAGTCAAAATACTGATATCCTTGGTCTCTCACTGCTTTCGTAAGTGTTGTCATCAATCCTTTGACATATTTTGCACTGACGGTGTTGCTGGATCCTCCCGGAAAACGAATGATCATGGATTTCGTTCCTGTGATACTCTCTACCAGATCCGATACTTTCTGCAGATCTGCGAAGTATGCATCTTCGGATGCGTAAACTGTTGCATAATCGTGTGTATAGGTATGAAGTCCGATCGAATGTCCTTCGGAAAAGGCTCTTTTTATCATATCATCATGTTCCTGATTATTTCCTGTGACGAAGAAGGTTGCCTTCGCATTTTTCTCTTTCAGGATATCAAGAATCTCTCCGGTATTCTCTGAAGGACCATCATCAAAAGTCAGATAAACAACTTTCTCATTCCAATCCGGATTCTCTTTCACTTTGATCTTTCGCTCAATCTTTGTCTCATTTCCGGAACGGTCTTTTGCAAGATAGGTGACAATATAGGTTCCCGGTGTCGCAAAATCCACTTTGTCAGCACCCTGTACTTCCAATGTTGGCTCTGGATCCATATCATCCTTTATCGTAACCCCTTCATTAAAGTCCATCGTATCGCCCTGTGCAAGTTCTTTATCATCTGCTCCTTCAATAGTCGGTCCTGTTGTATCCTCTTCCAGATTCAGTGTTGATTTACCTTCTGTTTTATGACCGTCACTATCTGTTGCAGCAACAGTTACTCCGTATTTTCCTTTCTTCTCCCAGGAATCCTGTCCGACAAATTCAAGTGTGACATCTGATGCATCTTTTACTGATTCTACAAAATCTTCCGGCTTGATATCTTTCGGAAGTTCTGTTGTATAACTGTCTTTCATTTTAAGCTCAGGTGCTTTTGTATCCTTAACTTCGACTTCCGCTTTTACTTTTTGTTTACCGTAGACATAGTAAACCGTATATTTTCCTTCTTTATTCGTATCTACTTTCCCTTCTGTCTTCACATCTTTCGCTTTTCCACCAACAACGAAACGGATGTTGGACATCAGATCCATACTTTCTTTCTTTTCCTGCGCGATCACTTTACTCCGTAATACAATCGGATTCATTTTAAAATAAGTAAATGTTGAAACTGCCGGAACTAATACAACGAACAGAATCAATATGATTGCAATTCTCCTTCGTCTCTTGATGCGTCGAATGCGTTGTTCATTCCTCTTGCGTCTCTCCCACTCTTTTCTAATGGAATCTGTGCTTTTTCCCATCGCGCTATAATGTTCATAAAACGCTTGTTCTTTCTTGCGTTCTTTTTCTTCTTTTGTTTCTCTAGACCACATGCTTATCCCTTTTTTCTTTTCTATTCTTAAAATCAGGGGACAATCAAAATTGTCCCCTGACTTTTTCTTCCATATTAATCATAGCATTCCTTTTTTGCAGAAACAAGGGGACTTTAACAATCCTAATGATTTATTAAGAATCTTAAAGATTGTTCTTTAGAATTCTTCATCTTTCCAGTGTTTCAGACGCTTTACTGCATCTGGATTCTGTTTCTCAAGTCTTCGTTCCAGCCGCTCTCTTCGCTCTTCAATATGCTCAACAATCTCTGGATGCTCTTTCAGAAGACGATCTCTAAGTTTTCTTCTTCTACGCTCGATTAATTCAATGACGAGTTTTTTGTTTTCTTTTACATCACTTGGAAGATCATCTAAGTGAAGTTCCATTCTGCGGAGCAACTCATCTTCATCAAGTGCTCCAAGTGAATTCCAAAATTCCAGTTTTTCTTTGATTCCTTCTTCGGAAAGTTTCTCGAGATCTGTAATCTCATGGATCTGCTTCACAATAGAAAGCACTCGTTTCTCAATTTCTTTGACTGCATCATCACCAAATGCCCATGCAAACTCTTCCAGTGTATTTTCTTCTTCTGCAGGAAGGGAAAAATATTCTCTTCGCTTAAGTTTTTCGAGATCTTCTTCTGGAATATCCAATGGGCAAGGCTGCTCAATCCCCGCATCATGAAGTGCCGCAAGAATTGTTCTTCGCACAGCACCTTCTTTTATCAAATGTCCGATTCCAAGCTTTCTCATCTGATCGTTAACTTCTCTGGAATGTTCTGTGATATAGAACTTAATTCCACGTTTTTTCAGACTTGCTGCAAGCATTTCGAGTGCATCTGCCGCTGTAATATCCAGGCTGTTGATTGCTGATGCGTCCAGAATTACGACCTTTGTATCCTCTTTGATGCTGTTTTCAATATCTGAAACCAGCACTTTGTTATTTGCAAAGAAAAGGTTCTCGCTAAATCTGTAAATAATCACATGCTTGATTGGATATGCAAAACGGTTCCTCTCCAGATCATAATAAACTTCTTTTCCCGGAATCATTCCACGGAAAGATCTCGGAGGGTTTGTAGCCCTTAAAATCACTGCTACAAAAGATAACAAAATTCCGATCACAACTCCGTAAATCGTACCAAGGAACAGCACACCGATCCCTGCTGCAATAAAAATATAGAATTCATTTCTGCTTACTTTAAACAAGCGTACTGCAAGATGTGTCTCTACAACATTCATCAGTGCAGAAATTACGATTGCCGTCAATACCGGAACCGGAAGATATTCGATAAATCCGGTTGCACCTATAAGTACAACTGCCATGGTCAGTCCCGCTGTAATGGATACAGCCTGTGTCTTTCCTCCATACTGTTCATTCATGGAAGTCCTGGAAATACTTCCATTTACCGGACAGCATCCAACTGCACCGGCAGCAAGATTTCCTGCGGCACAGGCAAGGATTTCCTGACGATCATCCAGTTCATATCCGTTTTTGGATGCAAAATTGTTCTCTGACAAAAGTGTCTCTGCCATGATCACAACAGCAACCATAAGTGCTCTTCCCACGGCCTGTGTAAGATTGATTCCTGTAAAATCCGGGAAAATAAGCCGCGGAAGCCCTGGTTGAACTGCCTGCAGGAGAACTACACCATACTGGTTTACATGAAAGACAATTGTCGAGAGAACTCCGGCAATCATAATAACGATTGCCATCGGGAACTTTGGAATCAGTTTTTTGGATACAATCAAGATTACAAGTGCTCCAATTCCCATTCCAAAGGACAACCAGTTTATCTTTGTGATTGCCTGAAAAATGTGTTCTGCAAGTTCTATGAATTCTCCAGTCCCCGCCGGGCTTCCCATCAGTTTCGGAATCTGCATCATAATAATTGTCACTGCAATACCACTGATAAATCCACCCATAACCGGTGTTGAGATAAAATCAACAATCTTATCTGCATGTAAAAGATAAAACAACAATAACCAGAGTCCCGTAAACAATGCGATCAATGGTACATACTGCAATGCCTGGGCTGATTCTGCCGTCACTCCAAGTGTTGCCAGTGCAGCTCCGACAATTGCCGCCGGTGCCGCATCTACTCCGAAGATAAACTGTTTTGAAGTTGAGAGCATGGCAAATAGCAGGATCGGCAGAACAGATCCATAAAGTCCATACACCGCCGGAACACCTGCGATCTGTGCATACCCCATAGAGATTGGAATTGAGACCGCTGCCATGATAATTCCGCTTAAAATATCTTTTGGCAAATATTCTTTTTTATAATTTTTTAATGTTGGAAATATTTTTACAGACACTTTTATGTCACTTCTTTCTTTTACTTCTTTTTTGCTGTTAATTCTCTACGCTTCCAAATGGTCCGATGTCCAGAGGATTCTGGTTCTGAACTGCGTCTGTCCCATCAGCATCTTCTGATATACCGTAACCTTTTTTATCACCTGCTGTCACTTCTTGAATCTTATCAAGAAAAACTGCTCCGTACTGTTCATATTTCTTAAGTCCCATACCGTGTACTTCAAGCAGTTCCTCTTTTTTAAATGGAACAAGTACACACATCTCATGTAATGTACGATCTGAAGCAACCATGTATGGCGGAATTCCTTTTTTCTTTGCCAGAGAATAACGCATAGAACGCAATTCTTCGAATAATTCCCGGCTTTTATCCGTAAGATTTCCGGAAATCTCGCCTTTTCTATGAGATGCTTTCTTTCCGCTTCCGGACTTCTTCTTTTCTGTAAGTTCTGACTTCTTGCAGCGAAGTTTCAATTCTCTCGATTTCAGTAATTCTTCTGACCGGTCTGTCAGTTTCAGGATCGCATAACGATCTGCGCTCTGTTGAAGATATCCGTGTTCGAGCAGTGTATAAACTACGTCTTTCAACCTCTGCTGAGAACATTTACTCTGTCTTCCATAAATGGAAAGTTCATTCATCCCTGCACTTCTGATCTTCGCTGTATTCGCTCCAGCCAGTGTGGAAAGGATCATTGTCATACCGTATCTCTGTCTGGATTCGCGCACACACTCGATCACATCTGCCGCAATCTCTCCGACATCAAGCTCTACGAATTCTTCCAGACAATTGGAACAATTCCCACAATGTTCTTCTGTCTCTTGTCCAAAATAATTCAATATGTATTTTCTAAGACACATGCTTGTCGTACAATAATTACTCATCTTACGCAGCCGGAGAACATCCTGTTCCCGGATCACCCGGAGTTCTTCTTCTGTGTATTCTCCAATCTGCTCTTTACTATCCAGCAGGAGCTGATTGATCATGATATCCTGCGGTGAATAGAAAAGGATACATTCTGCCGGTTCTCCGTCTCGTCCGGCTCTGCCTGCCTCCTGGTAATAATTTTCCATGCTCTGCGGCATATTATAATGAAGTACAAAACGGACATTGGACTTATCTATTCCCATTCCAAATGCATTCGTTGCGATCATAATCTCTATCCTGTCATAAATGAAATCTTCCTGACTTTCATTTCTTGCCTCTGTCCCCATTCCTGCATGATATCTTCCGACAGAAAATCCGGCATTCTGCAATTCCAAATAGAGTTCATCTACATTTTTTCTTGTTGCACAGTAAATAATTCCACTGTCTTCTCTGTGCTGTGTAAGATATTCCTTAATTGCATCCTTCTTCCCACGCGCTGGTCTTACTTCGAAGTAAAGGTTCTCTCTGTCAAAACCGGATACATTTATATAAGGAGATTCAAGATCAAGTACTTCAAGAATATCTTCTCTTACTTTCTGTGTTGCTGTTGCTGTAAATGCACTGACGACCGGGCGTCTTGGAAGCTGACGGATGAATTCTGTGATCTTCACATAACTTGGACGGAAATCCTGTCCCCACTGGGAAATACAGTGAGCTTCATCGATTGTCACCATAGAAAGTTCTGTATGACATGCAAAGTCCAGAAACCGTGGTGTCAACAAGCGTTCCGGAGCGACATAGATCATCTTATATCTGCCTGCCGCTGCCAGTTCTAATGCTTTTGTAATCTGCCGTTCTGTCAGTGCACTGTTAATATACGCTGCATGAACTCCTGCTTCATTCAGTGCCTTCACCTGATCGATCATCAATGAAATCAGCGGTGATACTACGATCGTGATCCCAGACATCAGAAGTGCCGGAACCTGATAACAAAGTGACTTTCCTGCTCCGGTCGGCATGATTGCCAACACATCTCTTCCATTCAAAATCTGATCTACAATCTCCTCCTGTCCTTTACGGAAAGAATCGTATCCAAAAATTTCTTTTAATATCTGTGTTTTTCTACTGTTGCTTTCCATCTACTGCTGCCTTTCACCTGTTGTTAACTTTCACTTCTAAAATCCAAACATTGCATTCAGTCTTTCCAGTCTTTCTTCAAATTCCGGATAAAACTGTGCTTCTTCCTCTGCCTGATAAGGCATTTGATAAAAGTTACGGAGAACCACAACCGTCAGTACTTTCGCGTTCTGCTCATCAAGTTCTTTCATTCCTTCTTCACAGTTCTTAAGAAATGTATGCCATCTCCACACGAAATCTTCGTATCTCTTCTGATCTGCAATTCCAAGCCACTTCTTAATCTTCACTTTACCACGTTCCTGCTTCTTACACTCATGCACCTGGATAAAATACTTGAATCCATTCTCCTCATAAATACGTCCAAGAGGGAACAAACGGCAGATTCCCGGTCTGTATCCATGAATAGAACATCTTCCATCTTTCAAGAACAGACAGGCTTCTTCCTCTCCTGCCATCTTTAAATTAGGAAGTACCATCCCGTCAACTACATTCAATTCCAGATAGTTTGCAAGCAGTGTATCAAAATTCTCTTTTTTTCCGAGTTGCAATCTCCACAGATCCATTGGATCCAATATAATAGAATTTCCCATTCCCTGGCAGCATGCAGAGCAGCCTTCACAGTCATGACAGTCCACCTTAACCATATCTCCAGAGGAATACAGACGTCCGTCTGAAATTTCATTAAGATCTACTTTGCGCTTCATTTTCTATCTATCTCCATTTTTTCTGAATTTAATCGTGTTCTATTAGTATAATACAGATGGACTGTTGGTTGCAAGAGCTGTGTTATTGTTCGCGGTTGGTCAACATAATTTACAAATGATACAAAAAAGTTGTTGATGGCACAGGAAACTACACTATCATCGCGCGCCCCTGCTCATCAACAACTTTCCATTTCACATTATAAATGATTATTCAATCTTAATCCTCGTATCCATTTGGATTCATGCTCTGCCATCTCCAGGAATCTTCACACATCTTGTTCAGATCTCTCTCAGCTACCCAGTGCAGTTCTTCCTTTGCCTTGGAAGCATCACAGTAACATGTAGCAATATCTCCTGCACGACGTGGTTTAATCTGATAAGGAATCTCTTTTCCACAAGCTTTGGAAAATGCTTTCACCATGTCAAGTACGGAATATCCGTTTCCTGTTCCAAGATTATATACGGAAACTCCTGCTTTCTCTTTCAGTTTTTCTACTGCGCGGACATGTCCCACTGCGAGATCAACTACGTGGATGTAATCGCGGACACCTGTTCCGTCAGGTGTATCATAATCATCTCCAAACACACCGAGGCACTCAAGTTTACCGATTGCGACCTGTGTAATGTATGGGATCAAGTTGTTCGGGATTCCCTTCGGATCTTCTCCGATCAGTCCGCTCTCATGAGCTCCGATTGGATTGAAGTAACGAAGAAGTACGACATTCCACTCCGGATCTGCTGTATGAAGATCTGTCAGGATCTGCTCCAGCATCCATTTTGTCCATCCGTATGGATTTGTACATGTTCCCTTCGGGCACTCTTCTGTGATCGGGATAAATGCCGGGTCACCATATACTGTTGCAGAAGAACTGAAGATGATATTCTTCACGCCGTGATTTCTCATTACATCACAGAGAACTAAAGTTCCTGCAATGTTATTCTCGTAGTATTCGAGTGGTTTAACAACTGATTCACCTACTGCCTTAAGTCCTGCGAAATGAATAACCGACTCGATCTCTTCTTTCTCAAAGATCTCGTTCATTGCTTCTTTGTCGCGGATATCTGCTTTATAGAACTTCAGATCTTTTCCTGTGATCTGTTTTACTCTGTCTACAGCTTTCTCTGATGCGTTGTAAAGGTTATCTGCGATTACAACATCATATCCTGCATTCAAAAGTTCTACACATGTGTGGCTTCCGATAAATCCGGCGCCTCCTGTTACTAAAATTGCCATTTTTAAAATCCTCCTTTGAGCTTTGACTGCTCAGGCTGCTGCCACTCACAGTAACTGTGTTCAGCAGCTTGCTTATCTTTGCTTTGTTGTCTCTGATTATAACACATCCACCACAAAAATCTTTATACGAATAGTTCCTCTTATGGTAAAAATGTTGCATGATCATTATTGTTCACAAATTCTGTAACTGACAACACATAATCTAATCCCACAATTTCTGTGGATAAAGACCTTCGTCTTTCAAAGCCTGTACCGCTGCAACTACAACCGGCTTGTCCTCTTTGTATGTAACTCCATACCATTTATCTTCGGATTCAAGCACTCTTACGGTTGCTCTGCCCTCTGCCAGAAGGTCACTGACTACGGATGGCAGGAAGTACTCACATTTCATTGGATTCTCCTTAATACCTTTCTCAAGGAATGCCGGGAATCCTGCTTTGATCTCATCTAAAATACTTCTTGTGAATCCCCACATATTCATGGATACAAGAGTATCTCCGTCGATAGTTGTCCATGTCTCTCCGTCATCTTCTGAGAAAGCGATTCCACCGTCACGCTTCTCGATCTTTGTACGCTCTGTGATTCCAACCAGCTCTTTCGCCTCATTGAGTTCACATACGCCACGAGCAACATGTCCGTTATCTGTAACTGTATTCTTCAGACGATAACCTACCATTGTATAACGGTACTTATCATCATCTTCATGTGTTGTAAGGAATTCATAGATCGTCTCAAATGCATGACGTCCGTAATAATCGTCCGCGTTGATTACTGCAAATGGTCCATCCACCTCATCGATCGCACTTAAAACAGCATGTGCTGTTCCCCAAGGCTTTACACGTCCTTCCGGAACTTCGTAACCTTCCGGGAGATTGTTCAGATCCTGGAATACATACGCTACATCCATGATCTTCTCAATTCTCTTTCCAACAGCTTCTTTAAAATCTGCTTCATTTTCTTTCTTAATAATAAATACGACTTTCTCAAATCCTGCGCGTTTTGCATCAAAGATCGAGAAATCCATAATAATATGTCCTTCCTGATCTACCGGGTCAATCTGCTTCAGCCCGCCATATCTGCTTCCCATTCCTGCTGCCATAATGACCAGAACCGGTTTTTTCATAATGAAATCCTCCAAATATTATTAAATATTATGTTGCCTGACGGCAATTACATTTCTATTGTATGACATATAGCTAAAAAAATCTAGATGGAAATCAAAGAAATACATGCACAAAAATCCATGCATTTCATCCCACTGAGATCATAAAATGCATGGATTTTCCTGACTGTCAGGTTATTTTACTGATGTTATCTCACATTAAATGCGTCATTCCCCGGATATACTGCGCTTGTTCCAAGTTCTTCCTCGATGCGGAGTAACTGATTATATTTCGCTACACGCTCCGAACGGCTCGGCGCTCCGGTCTTGATCTGGCAGGTATTCAGCGCTACTGCAAGATCTGCAATCGTTGTGTCCTCTGTCTCACCGGAACGGTGGGAAGAAATTGCTGTGTAACCTGCTTTGTGTGCCATCTTGATTGCTTCAAGAGTCTCAGATACAGATCCAATCTGATTCAGTTTGATCAGAATAGAATTTCCGCATCCAAGCTTAATTCCTTTCGCCAGTCTCTCTGTGTTTGTGACAAAAAGATCATCTCCAACCAGCTGAACTTTATCTCCCAGCTCTGCTGTCAGCTTTTTCCAGCCTTCCCAGTCTTCCTCATCAAGTGCATCTTCGATTGAGATGATCGGATATTTCTCTACCAGTTTCTTCCAGTGGTCAATGAGCTGTTCTGAAGTATAGACTGTTCCTGCCTTTGGAAGTTTATACTCTCCAATCGTCCCTGTCTTCCATTCTGAAGATGCCGCATCCATCGCAATCTTGAAGTCTTTTCCAGGCTCATATCCGGCCTTCTTCACAGCCTCAAGAATTGTCTCGATTGCTTCTTCGTCTGATTTCAGTGCCGGGGCAAATCCACCCTCATCGCCTACAGATGTTGCAAGTCCTCTGTCTTTCAAGATTCCTGCAAGTGCATGGAATACCTCTGTACACCAGCGGATGCATTCTTTAAAAGACGGCGCTCCCACCGGCATGATCATGAACTCCTGCACATCCAGTCCAGAAGAAAGTGCATGACACCCGCCATTTACAATGTTCATCATTGGAACAGGAAGTCTGTTTCCATTCACTCCTCCAAGAAAACGGTACAACGAAATCTCAAGTGCATCTGCTGCCGCTCTTGCACATGCGATTGAAACCGCAAGAATTGCATTTGCGCCAAGATTCGATTTATCTTTTGTTCCATCTGCCTGGATCATTGCCTGATCAATTGCATAAGTGTCTCCTGCATCCATTCCAACCAATGCACTGTTGATTGTTGTATTAATATTTTCTACTGCACGGGAAACACCTTTTCCACCGAATTTTGACTTGTCTCCATCACGAAGTTCAAGTGCCTCAAATTCTCCGGTAGAAGCACCACTTGGAGCTGCACCTCTTGCTACAGTTCCATCTACAAGATGCACTTCTGCCTCAACCGTTGGATTTCCGCGTGAGTCGATAATTTCTCTTCCAATTACTTTTTCAATTTCCAGATAATTCATAGTTGTCCATCCTTTCTGAGGACTCCCTCGCCTGTGTTCAGGTATTACAGACAAAGGAGTATACATGATTTATTCACACAGTTAGTTTTCTCTAACCATATGTATTCTATCAAGTTTCTTTGCAAAACGCAATATTTCTACATGATAATGATTCTCATTTTATGGGCTTCTATATATTATCTGTATTTGCTATTATTTATATTCTTACTTTTTTATAAATACTCCCTCAGCTTCTCAACCTTCTCCATATCTGTCGCCCAGCTCGTAGCAAATCTGACTACCGTATGTTTCTCATCCGTCTTCTCCCAGAAGCTGACCCTGACATTCTTCTCAAGTTCTTTCAGCTTCTCGTCTTCCATCTCAACAAAGATCTGGTTCGTCGGGGAATCAATATAGAAATCATATCCTTTTTCTTTCAGGATTTCCTTCAGTCTCGCAGCTGTTTCGATTGCATTCTTACTGATTTTCATATACAGATCATCTGTAAATAACGTATCAAACTGAACACCAAGGAACCAGCCTTTGGCAAGCAGTGCTCCGTGCTGTTTGATCAGCGTCACAAAATGTCTCGGTGCATTTTCTTTTGTAAATACAACTGCCTCTCCGCAAAAGGCACCTACCTTTGTTCCACCAATATAGAAAATATCACAGTATTCTGCAATATCTTCCATTGTCACATCTGTATCTTCTACTGCAAGACCGTATCCAAGACGTGCTCCATCAAGATACAGTGGAATATGATACTGCTGACAGATATCAGAAAGCTCTGCGAGTTCGCCACGTGTATACAGTGTGCCATACTCTGTTGGGTGAGAGATGTAGACCATCCCCGGGAAAACCATGTGTTCATGATTCCCATCACTATAAAACTGATTCAAATAATCTGCCACATCTTTGGGCTGAATCTTTCCTTCCAGCTGCGGAAGGGTCAGTACTTTATGACCGGATGCTTCAATCGCACCCGCCTCGTGTGATGCAACATGACCTGTCTCAGCCGCGATAACGCCTTCATAGCTCTGGAGCACGGAATCAATTACTGTCTGATTTGTCTGTGTTCCTCCCACAAGGAAGTAAATGTCTGCCTCTGGGCATTTACATGCCTGACGGATCTTTTCCTTTGCGGATTCACAATATGAATCATTTCCGTATCCTGTAATTCCTTCTTTATTTACTTCTGCCAGTCTGCGCAGGATTTCCTCATGTGCGCCTTCTGAATAGTCATTTTCAAATGAAATCATTTCTTAGCTTTTCCTTTCTTTCTGAATGTTGCATTTTTATTCACAGTTCTTTTCTCTGGAGATTTCTTGCTCCTTGATTCATTTTTTGTTGTGATCTTCTTAGCAGTTCGTTTGTCAACGGTCTTCTTTTTTCTCACGCTGTATCCAAACGTTCCGATCTTTTTTCCAAGTCCAAGATATTCTCCATGGGAATATGCCAGAAGACCTGTCTTATTGAGTTCGAATTTGCCCTTCTCATCCATATAGGACTCGTCCACCTGAACCGCTTTCACTTCTGCAAGAAACATATGGTGACTTCCAAGTTTCTCAATTTTTGTCACTACACATTCAATATTGACCGGTGCTTCTTCAATGACCGGTGCGTAAGTAAGC
>UMEY01005951.1_pt1 | contig 25640 bp, 21 predicted proteins | sample 1964881 | NCBI WGS metagenome assembly UMEY01 (sample SAMEA4836033, study PRJEB28245) | human gut metagenome | biome: gut microbiome; material: fecal sample | place: Denmark | collected 2008 | reverse complement strand
CGTGTAGGGGTTGCTATGGGAAATGCCTGTGATTTATTAAAAGCTAAAGCAAATATTATTTGTAAATCGGTTGTTGATGATGGTTTAAAAGATATTTTAAAAATACTATTTAGTGATTAAGGAGAAATCTATGATTGTATTTCATGAAGAAAGTAAAACTTTTCATTTGTATAATAATGAAATTAGTTATGTGTTTAAAATCTTAGAAAATAATCAATTAGGACAACTCTATTATGGAAAAAGAATTCATGATCGTAGAGACTTTGATCATTTATTAGAACTTTTTCCTCGTCCTATGTCACCTTGTAGCTATAAAGGGGATTTAAATTTTTCATTAGAACATATTAAACAGGAATATCCTGTTTATGGTTCAGGAGATTTACGTCATCCTGCTATCGATATTTTACAAGAAAATGGGAGTCATATTTTAAACTTTGAATATGTAAGTCATGAAATCATACAAGGAAAACCAAAATTAAAAGATCTTCCTGCAACTTATGTAGAAAATGAAAACGAAGCCCAAACTCTTATCATTACCTTATATGATGAAGTTATTGAAGCAAAACTACAATTAAGTTATACCATTTATCAAGATTTTCCTGTAATTACAAGAAATGCTTTTATTGTTAATGAGGGGAAACAAAAATTAAGACTTAATCAAATGATGTCTATGTCTTTAGACTTACCTGATCAAGATTATGAAATGATTGAACTTACAGGATCATGGGCAAGAGAACGTTCTATTAAAACAAGAAAACTTACAGAAGGTATTCAAAGTATTTATTCTTTAAGAGGATGTTCTTCACATCAATTTAATCCTTTTATTGCTTTAAAAAGAGAAAATTGTAAAGAAACAAGTGGTGAAGTTTTAGGTTTTAGTTTGGTTTATAGTGGTAACTTTTTAGCCCAAGTAGAAGTCGATAATTATCATGTCTCACGTGTATCTATGGGAATTCATCCTCATTGTTTTGAATATCTATTAAATCATTTAGATTCTTTTCAAAGTCCTGAAGTTGTAATGGTTTATAGTAATCAAGGACTGAATAAGATGTCACAAACATATCATCAACTTTATCAAAAAAGACTTGCTAGAGGAAAGTATCGAGATCAAGTAAGACCTATTTTGGTGAATAATTGGGAAGGAACTTATTTTGATTTTAATGAAGATAAGATTGTTTCAATGGCTAATACAGCAAAAGAATTAGGAATTGAGTTATTTGTGTTAGATGATGGTTGGTTTGGTAATAGAAATAATGATCATCAAGGATTAGGAGATTGGTTCCCTAATTTAGATAAATTGCCTCATGGAATTCGTGGTCTATCAAAGAGAATTCATGATTTAGGTTTAAAATTTGGATTATGGTTTGAACCAGAGATGGTCAATGAAGATTCTAACTTATATAGAAATCATCCTGAATGGATATTAAAAACTCCTCATAGAAAGAGTTGTCATGGAAGAAATCAATATATTTTAGATTTTTCTAATCATGAAGTTGTTGAATATATTGCCCAAGAAATGATGAATGTGATTGATGATTCCTATATTTCATATATTAAATGGGACATGAATCGTTGTATGTCAGAAGTCTATTCAAGCACTCATGATGTTTCATCACAAGGAAGAGTCATGCATGAATATATCCTAGGTGTTTATCATTTATACGATGTTCTAACAACTAAATACCCTGATATACTCTTTGAATCCTGTGCAAGTGGAGGAGCACGCTTTGATCCAGGAATGCTTTATTATGCCCCTCAATGTTGGACCAGTGATGATACCGATGCAATAGAAAGATTAAAGATTCAATATGGAACCTCTCTAGTTTATCCTTTATCTTCGATGGGATCACATGTATCTAATATTCCTAATCATCAAACATTTAGAAAAGTGCCTTTACAAACACGTGCTAATGTGGCTTATTTTGGTACTTTTGGTTATGAATTAGATGTTAATTATTTAAGTGATGAAGAAAAAGAAATCATTAAAAAACAAATTGTTTTTATGAAACAATATCGTTCTTTATTTCAATTTGGAACATTTTATCGTTTAAAAAGTCCATTTACATCAAACGAAACAGCTTGGATGGTTATTTCTAAAGAAAGAGATTTAGCGATTGTAGGTTATTATCGTACTTTACAAGAAGTTAATGTTGGATATCGTCGTTTATTATTAGAGGGATTAGATGAAAATAAGGTTTATCATGTAAATGATTTAGATTTATATGGTGATGAGTTGATGAATGTGGGTTTGATTATAAGTGATGGTTCAAGTGGTGAGAATAAGGATGGTATTGGAGATTATTATTCTAAATTATATATTTTAAAGGAGAGAAAAGAAAATGAGTAATGAATGGTGGAAGAAAGAGATAGCTTATCAAATTTATCCTAAGAGTTTTAAGGACTCTAATGGAGATGGAATTGGTGATTTAAGAGGGATTATTGAAAAGCTTGATTATTTAAAGGATTTAGGAGTGACTTTGTTATGGTTATGTCCTATTTATAAATCACCTATGGATGATAATGGGTATGATATTTCTGATTATTATGATATTAATCCTGAATTTGGAACAATGGCTGATTTAGAAGAATTGATTGAAAAAGCTAAAAATAAAGGAATTAAGATTATTATGGATCTCGTTATCAATCATAGTTCAGATGAACATGCTTGGTTTCAAGAAGCACTAAAAGATCCTCATAGTCCTTATCATGACTATTATATCTTTAAATCCTCTAAAGATGGTAAAGAACCAAACAACTGGAGATCTGTTTTTGGAGGTTCAGTATGGCAAAAGGTAGAAGGTAGAGATGAATATTATTTCCATGCTTTTTCTAAAAAACAACCTGATTTAAATTGGGAAAATCCAGCTTTAAGACAAGAACTTTATAAAATGATTAATTGGTGGTTAGATAAAGGAATTGCGGGATTTAGAGTTGATGCAATTAACTTTATTAAAAAGGATCAAAGATATTTAGATGGTCCTGTTGATGGACAAGATGGTTTAAGTGCTTGTTTTGCTTATTCTAGAAATCAACCAGGAATTGAAGTCTTTTTTGATGAATTGAAGAAAGAAACATTTGAAAAACATAATTGTATGACAGTAGCTGAAGCTGTTGGGGTTCAATATAAGGATTTAGGTATTTTTATTGGTAAAGATGGATGTTTTTCAATGATGTTTGATTTTAATTATTGTAATTTTGATATTAATGAAGATGAAGAATGGTTTAAAAGACAAGATTGGACAACTAAACAATTTAAAGAACTCTTATTTACAAGTCAAAGAGAAGTTCAAAAGCTTGGATGGATTGCGAGTTTCTTAGAAAATCATGATCAACCTAGAGCTATTGATAAATTTATTTTAGATAAAAAAGATCATAATTATTATTCACAAACAATGCTTGCTGGTATGTTCTTTAACTTAAGAGGAACACCATTTATCTATCAAGGTGAAGAAATCGGTATGGAAAACTTTGAAAGAAAAGACATTAGTGAATTTGATGATATTGGAAGTCATGGTCAATACCAAAGAGCTTTAGAAGAAGGCTTTACTAAAGAAGAAGCCATGCACTTCCTTAACCTTAGAAGTAGAGATAACACCAGAACACCTATGCAATGGGATAGTAGTGAATACGCTGGATTCAGTGATCATGAACCTTGGTTAAAAATGACAGGAAGCCAAGATAAAATCAATGTTGAAAGTCAATTCAATGATCCAAATTCAATCTATAGCTTCTATAAAAAAATGATTTCTATTAGAAAACAAGAAGATATTCTTGTTTATGGTGATTTTGAAGAGATCAAAACAGTAGATGATGTCATTGGTTATAAACGTACTTATCAAGGACAAGAAATTATTTGTTTATGTAACTTTACAAACACTGAACAATCAATTCCTGATATTCAAGGAAACATTTTGTTAGATAACTACAACAATTACAACCCAACAACCTTAAAACCTTATCAATTTATTATGATCAAAAAATAATAATAGCCCTTTAGTGATAAACTAGAGGGCTTCTTTGTAAAAAAAATAGAACCATGTATTACTACACGATCCTTACAAAATATATTTATATATTTTTTTATGCAATTTCATTTTAGTCAACTGGATACCAATTGTCAATTATTTCTTTCTTGATATTCGTTTTCTCACAGGTAAATCTAAATCTTGTAATTTTCGACCAAGATCATCATCTTTAGCTACCAACAATAAATCTTTATCCATATAATTAAGTGCATGTAATACCGCAGCATAACATCCAATAGCTACTGATGACGCTCCTTTTTCTATAGAAACTAAAGTTGCTCTACTAATTCCAGCTCTTTCTGCTACTAAATTTGCTGAAAGTTTTCTACGTAGCCTTGCATATTTTATTTGTAATCCCATTTGTTCAAGTATTTCTTCTGTTTCTGGTAATAATACTATTGATTTTTTAGGCATAATATCACTCCTTATGTCAATAATATTAAACTTAACTCCTAATTATGTAAATTTTTATTGACATTAGAAATTATTCCCTATGTTACAAAATTTATTACAAATATTAAAAGTATATATCAAAAGCTATATACTCTAGTAATAACTGAAAAATTAAATGATAAAAAAAGATAAAAAATTTATAAGTTATTTATTAAAACAATTACTCCGTTTTTTATCTTTTATTGCCGTTATCGGCAAAAAGTATGTATTTTAATAACGTATAAATTTATGTTTTTTGCCGATAACTTTTATTATTATTCAAATACGATGTTTTTTAACATAATTTCTAACTTGTTCTTTTACTTGATAATATGTCTTTAAAGCATCCTCTCTATATTCTGGGCTATCTGGTGTATTGCCAAAATTGCTTATATATCATTTATCTACTACTTTTAAAAACCACTTTGTTTGAGGCAATTGCCCTTGAGCAATTACAAAAGTATCAAAGTCTTTTCTAACACCTTTATAAACACCTTTTGATACAATTTCTACACCACGTGATTTAAAATACTTATCTATCTTTTGATAACATTCATTCAAATCAATATTATTCTTTGCCTTTCCTTCACTTAAATAGATTTCCATCAACATATATATCCACCTCTTATCTTTATCATACATTACTACAATCAATAGTATATCCCTTCACTAATATATACACCATTTATTTCTTTTTTTCTTTTATTATTTTTAATTTTTTATCTAATCGTGATTTGATAGATTAGATATATTTCTTTGGACTATTTGTCCATTGTTTCAATGATTTATATATTTATAATGAATTAAAACGAGTCAATAATATGATACATAATTATTCACTTATCATTATTAAATATAAAAATAAATATCTAGTTTAGGATGATCAAAGATGGAAATGTAAACTTTTTATAAATTATAAAACCGTAAATAAAGACAATGATCAACATCTCATCAATTTCATTAGCAAAGATTTAGAAATAGATACTTCTTTGATTTCATGCAAATATATTACTTCTAAAATTCAAAGAAAATATTCTATAAGTCATAATGAATATAGAACTTATAATCATTCTCTTTATTTAGTAACATTATCATCTTTACCAACAATTATGAAAACCAATGCCTTTATTATAAAAAATAAACATTATTGCTGGTTGACAATGAATGATATGTTAAATGATAAAAATATAAAAGAAAAGAATTTGGATGTTGTAGAATTTGTGAAAAAAGAAATATAAATAATTAAATATATTATAGGAGAAAAGTATGGGATATTGTGCAGATGGTAATGGAGAAGTTTTTTTAAAAGATGGAATAAATATTAAAGAGTTAAAAAATAAATTAGATAACTTAAATAGTAGTATTGATTATAATATTGAAGATCAAGTGATTATGCTCGAAGAATATACTTTTTCTTGGTTTGAAGATAGAACTTATACATTTTTAAATACATTAAAGCCGTATATTGAAGAAGGTATAATGGAATATAGATCAATTGATGATGATCATCATTGGCGATATATCTATAATCCAGTATTAAATAAATGGAAAGAAAAAATTGCTTGTACAAGTTATGGTTTTGAAGGATATACTGATGATGAATTAATTGATGAACTAAAAAATCGTGGTTATATGGTTAGAAAATCAAAAATAAAAGAATTAGTAAATAAAAATATTGATCAAATAATTGAAGACAGATTTTAAAATAATGCAGCCTCATAGGTTTTATGACTATGAAACTTTTTATGCTATAATTAAAGTAATTTTATAGTTGAAAAAATTAATATTACTACATTTGATAGTTATTATATTTGCTTTGTAAAAAGAAAGGAAAAAGATATTATGGAACATACAGGATATATACGTATTGAAAGAAAAAAAATACCTTTCTATCTAAAAGATAAAAAAGTTCACTTGATCCCAGATAATCCTTTTGCATCTTTAATGCCAGGAAATATTAAAGAAAAAGAAATCGTAAAAGGTACTACTACAGATAACAGAGAAATCATTTTTATTGGTTGCAGATATAATTCTTGTATTTTGATATATAAAGCATTAATAATATCAGACTATAATACAGGAATTTATCCAGAAATAACAAAATTTGATAGAATATGCTTTGAAGGTAGAGCAGTTAACACGTTTGCAGGTCCAGGCAGAGCTTTTACATCAGAAAAAGGTTCTGATACATCAAATCAAATGAAAACTATTATTCCAAAAAAATGGGAAGATATAAATTTTACAGGAGAAGCAAAATTAAAGAGAGACAAAATTAAACTAGCTATAATTTTTACTATTCGACACAACTTGAAATACGATAAAACATCAATGGGTGAAGCTATACCAAATTTTTCTTTAGAATATGAAAAAGGAAAAAATATTAAATATATACCTCAAATATATTTAATGGCTTACGATTTCTTTTGCTTTTTAAATTTTCGTCGTAATATTATTTTTAACAAAATAACATTACAAATAAAAAAAGATGATATATTTTATCCTATTGCAACTGTGTATGTTAATTCTAATATAAATGATGATTTTGATCGAAATGAAAATAATAGCATAATATCAACAGATTGTATTAAATTTTGGAACAAGTTATTTAGTGTAATTGCTTTAAGAAGAACACAAAAGATATATGACAATTTTTATATACCCCTAAATTCTAAAGAAGCACCTACTGTTACATATGAAAAATATCTTGCTTGTGCATTAAGTTTTGAAAGTGAATATACTAGATTATATCCAACAAAAAAAGAAGATAATAAATCATATGCCGAGATACATAACATATTTGTAAAAACAGCCGATGAACTAAATGTTATATTTCATGCTATACAAAATGACCAAATTACATTTAATGATTTTTTTCAAATATATATTGATGGAGTAAATAAAAAATATACAAAATTAGTAAAAAATTCATCAAAAACTAAAAAGAGAAAAACAGATGGATATTTCAATAAAATAAAAGATTCACTTTCTAAAATTGATTACAGTCTTGCTGATAAATACAAAAACGCTTTAAACGATAATATAGAATATCTTCAACCTGTTATTGATCAATTATGTGAACATAATAATATTACATTTCCTTCTGCTTATGAAGCTGGAACAATTTTTGCTGATTTTAGAAATAAAATTGCGCACGGAAATCCTGAAGAAATAAAATCAATTCATTGCGTTTTATATGAAATTGCAAGAGCTATGATATATATTATGATTTTAAAAATGTCTGATGCAGATAATAAAAGTATAAAAACAATTATTAGTAAATTATTTTAGTGTATGCAGTAAATATTAAAATTTTCTATAACTTTTTTTATAAATATCTATATATAATGCTTTTTTCTTTACAATATTCACTTTCTCATAGGCTTTATGCCTATGAGATTTTTTATGTTATAATTAAAATAACTTTACAGTTGGAGGAATTATATGAAAACAATTAATGTTGTTGCTGGAATAATAAAAAAAGATAATAAGATTTTTATAGCTGAAAGAGGTTATGGAGAATTTAAAGGAATGTATGAATTTCCTGGTGGGAAGATTGAGCCTGGTGAAGAACCTAAAGATGCATTAAAAAGAGAACTTTATGAAGAAATGCAAGCTCATATAAAAGTTGATTCTTTCTTTTATCATGTACATTATGAATATCCTGATTTTATTTTAGAAATGGATTGTTTTATTTGTCATTTATTAGATGATCATCTTGTTTTATTAGAACATTTAGATGGCAAATGGATTGATCCTCAAGATAATGATGAATCTATTGTATGGGTACCAGCAGATATTGAAGTAATTAATGAATTAAAGAAAAGAGGTTAGGGTTATGGAAACTCTTCAAGAATTTCAACCACGTCTTGTTTATAACAATTATAAAGAACGCATAAAAGTGTCTCATGAATTAGAATTACTTTTTAAAAACTGTGATTCATTTGAATTATCTGTTGCTTTTATTGCTGATTCTGGTCTTGCTGCTCTTAAAGAATGTTTTGATTATTTAAGAGTTCATCATATTCGTGGAAAGATTATTACTTCTACTTATTTGGGTTTTAATGCCCCAAGTATGTTTAAAAAACTATTAAAATATGAAAATATTGAAGTAAAAATATTTGAAGGCAAAGGATTTCATCCAAAAGGATATATCTTTCATAAAAAAGATCAAACAGATATTATGATTGGTAGTAGCAATCTTACACAAAACGCTTTGGCTGTAAATCAAGAATGGAATTTATTCTTTTCTTCTGATACACAAAAAGAAATTGTTTTAAAAGTTGAAGATGAGTTTAATAAACAATGGAAACAATCTATTCCTCTAACAAATGAATGGATTGAAGATTATCAAAAAGTTTATGTAAAACCTCAAAGACATCAAACAATCAATATTTCTAAAGAAATAAAACCAAACTATATGCAAAAAAATGCTTTAGAATCATTAGATAATCTAAGAAAAAATAATAAAGACAAAGCTCTGCTTATTAGTGCAACTGGAACAGGTAAAACATATCTTGCAGCATTTGATGTAAAAGCTGTTCATCCAAAAAGAATATTATTTGTTGTTCATCGTAGAAGTATCGCTATTAAAGCAATGGAAACTTTTAAAACAATTATTAAAGATAAATCTATGGGATTATTTTCAGGTGATAATAGAGATATAGATTGTGATTACATCTTTGCAACAATTCAAACAATTTATAAACCTGAAAATAGACAACTCTTTTCCAAAGAAGAATTCAATTACATCATTATTGATGAAGTTCATAAAGCAGGAGCAAATTCTTACCAAGAACTTGTAAACTACTTTAAACCACAGTTTCTATTAGGTATGTCAGCAACTCCTGAAAGAACAGATGATTTTGATATTTATAAAATGTTTGATTATAACATAGCTTATGAAATAAGATTACAGCAAGCCATGGAATATGATTTGCTTTGTCCATTTCATTATTATGGAATTACTGATATGACAATAGATGATCATATTATTGATGATAAATCTGATTTCAATTTACTTGTTGATGAAAAAAGAGTTGATTATGTCATTGATAAAATTAATGACTATGGCTATTCAGGAGATCGTGTTCATGGTTTAATATTTGTGAGCAGAAAAGAAGAAGCTTGTAAGCTTTCTGAAATGTTTAATCAAAGAGGTTTTCATACTTGTGCTTTAACTGGAGAAGCTTCTGAAAAGCAAAGACAAGAAGCCATGGATTCTTTAGAATCAAATGAAGAAGGAAGCCTTGATTATATCTTTACTGTAGATATTTTTAATGAAGGAATTGATATTCCTAAAGTAAATCAAGTTGTCATGTTAAGACCTACGCAATCATCTATTATTTTTATTCAACAACTTGGTAGAGGACTTCGAAAAAATGATGAAAAAGATTATGTAGTTGTTATTGATTTTATTGGAAATTATGAAAAGAACTTCTTTATTCCTATTGCTTTGAGTGGTAATACAAATTTTAATAAAGATAATTTAAGAAGATTTGTTAGTGAAGGAAATTTAATCATACCAGGTGCTTCTACTATTCAATTTGATGAAATATCAAAGAAAAGAATATTTGATGCTATTGATGCTGCAAAATTCAATGGTAGAACACTTATTAAAGAAAAGTACTTTGAGTTAAAAAATAAACTTGGAAGAATTCCAAAAATTAGTGATTTTGAAAAATATGGTTCCATTGATATTCAGAAAATATTTCAAAATAAGGATCTAAGATCTTATCATGAATTTTTGAAAAAATATGATGATGATTACATCGTTCAATTTACTGAATTAGAGGAACAATACTTAAAATTTATTTCTAATAAACTTTCATCAGGAAAAAGAATACAAGAACTTGAAACGATTCGTCTTGCGATTGAAAAAAAATCTAATCTTATGAATTATTTGAAAGAAGAAATGAAAAATACATATAACATTACTATCCCTGATGTAGGCTACGAAACAATTAGAAATATACTTACTCAAAATTTTGCTTCAGGAACTGGAAAAGATACTTATAAAGATATTGAAGTTCTTGATAAAAATGATCGTATTTCACCTATATTCAGTAAACTTCTTTTAAACGAAGAATTTAAAAGACAAGTTCTTGAAGTTATAGATTATGCAATAGATCAGTATCATAAAAAATACAGTAAACGATATAAAGATACAGATTTATGTTTATATGAAAAATATACATACGAAGATATCTGTAGATTATTAAATTGGGAGAAAAATCTTAATCCTCAAAATATTAGTGGTTATTTCTATCACTCTAAAACAAAAACATTACCTGTTTTTATTAATTATCATAAATCAGACGGAGAAATAGCTTATCAAGATCGTTTTGTTTCACCGTCTCATATAATTGCTTTATCAAAGCATCCTAGAAATGTTGATTCAAAAGATGCAGATCATATTTATAAACGTAAAGAAACAGATAAAAATAATCGCATATTTTTATTTATAAAGAAGAATAAAAAGCTTAAAGATAATCGCAAAAAGAAAGATGATGATAAAGAATTTTATTTCTTAGGCGAAATAGAAGCACTAGGAGATCCAACTCCAATTTTTATGGAATCAACAAATGATAATGCTTTTGAAATAAGTTACAAATTAGATACACCAGTTCGTAAAGATATTTATGACTATATTGTAAATAATTAAAAAATATCTCTCTTAATAACTTAAATGTTTGTTGATTATTATGACGTAGCTGACCAGTAATTCCGATACAATTGATCAACCATTATGTTTGAAAAATTAATCATAAAAATAACTATTAGTGATAATAATTTAACATATTATTTTTGAGTTAATTTTAATAACAAAAAAGATGTTACGATTTTTAAATAATTGCGTAGCATCTTCTTTTTTAACATATCTAAATTTATTGTCTTTGACGAACTTGATATTTTGTCTCAATATTATTAGTTGCGTAACCTCTTTCTCTCAATCCATTGGTTATTTCTGAGTAAATATCATTACCATTTGAATCTTTAATAGTAATAATTAAAACAAATTCCTGAGGTGGAACAATTTCCCCTCTGTTAGTCAAATCAATTCTTAATTTCCATCCATCTGCTAATTTTATACCATTTGTCAATTTTCTATAATAAGACTTAATAGGACTCCATTTAAAGCCATGTGTTACCCGTATAGCTTCATATTTTTCATCCCATTTTAATTCAAGTGGAACTTGACCTTTGTAATCAATTTTACCATTATTTGAATAAGAATATGTTCCAAAACTAACATCAATATTTGCCCTACAATATTCTCTTCCAAAGTTAGGATTAAGAGGGGGTAAGTATACAAGGGTCATTCCTATTTCACCAAAATACTTATTATTTTTAATAAGTGATTTGGGATATGGAAAATCATACATTTCAAGATGAGAACCCTGAGTTATTGTTTGTTTAAAAACAATTGTTACACTGTCTTTGCTGCATTGTAAAATCTCCTGTGAATTTGCAGAGGGAATCCCAAATCCATAATATTTAATATTATTAGGATTCTCATCTAATAATTCTCGAGAATTCATTCTTGCAGAATGTATTAACAAAGCTTTAGCTAAAAGTAAATTAGGTTCTATCATTTCCTCATATATAGAAGCATATTTTTGTAATGATCGTGGAGTCGAATAACTTGTACCATTTCCTTCTGTTATATTTCCAAATGAATCCATCCCTTTTACTCCTAATCCATTAATTCCGTATGATGTATCATAATTACCACCATAATCAACAATATCTGGTTTAACAATATAATTTGCTCCAGGTCCTCTTCGACTGAAAGGAGATGGCTCATTAGATTTAACAATTGAATCTTTTGAATCAAATAAAGCCACTGACCCTACTGTAATAGCACGAACAGAATCTGCAGGGGATATAAGACGATCCCTTTCTCCAATTCCTTTTTGAGGTGGCCAATTTCTTAGAGGAATACTATTCATATTCCCACTAGATACAAAAACTTGTACATTATATTTGTCCTGAATGTAATCTAAAAATATTCCTAAATCAGACATAGAACCGTCACAAGATTTATTTTCAAGACCTAATGATAAATTCCATATTTTAGTTGAATCTGCATATTTGCTCATTACTTCTTCTATAATTTCCATTAGTTCATCTTCAGTAATAGAATCAGTTAATCCAAAATTTAAATCACCATTTGGAACGGCAATAATATCTACAAATTTAAAACGATATGCTGTAGATGAAGGTATATTATTTAAAATGTTTCCATACTGAATAGTCGATGCAATAAAAGTAGCATGATTGGGATTCTGATACTTCTTGTTCACATATTCTTCACGTGCAACAATGTATGGCTTTAAAAATAAATTATTGTTACTAATTCCTCCATCGATAATTCCAATTCTAACATCACTTTCTTTGTATTCACTATCTAATAAAGTTTGTAATTCTGTTATAGGAAAAGTATTTTGAGAAATCGAGTATTCTTGAAAAAAATCAATATTCTTTATACCATTAATAGATGCAAGATTAATAATATCATCTTGAGAATTAATCTCTATTTTCAAAAATTTAAGATTTTTCCCGTATGATACTATTTCGTACTTATTTTCTAAATTAAGAAGATTCAATTTTCTTATAACATAGTTCCAAATTTGTGCATTATCAAACTCATCACCAAAATCAAAAATTTTTACTTTAATATATTTTTTTTGATAATCAAAATTTTCTTGTAATATAGATCGTAGAGAAAATGCAATTTTTTCTTTTGGCGTAATAGGTTGAATATCTGCGACTACAGTCATGTTAGCTTTAAATTTTTCTGATGGTGGATTATTTACTAACTTTATAGTATCCTGTATTTTCTTTCTATCAACCTTAATATATATTTCATTCAAATCTTCTCCACCTATAATTGGACAATTTTTACACAATGCGGAAGGCTTATATGACTTTGCAATAGCCTCAGGTTTTACAATTATTTTTCCAACTGCTGGAACTTTTTCATTCTCATTAAATACATCTGCATAAAATGATAATAATGTTTCAAATTTATCATTTATATCTTTTTTCAATTCAGAAGTTACTTCTCCAAAAAATTTTAATTTTCCGCCTCCAGTATTCGGAACCATATCATCAATTTTTGGAATAACTAACTTTATAGGTAAATTATTTTTATTCATACTTAAACCTCCTTAACAATTTTTTGAATAGTTGTTTTTGAACTTCCCAAAATATCTGCAATTGCTTGTAAACTAAAAACTTTTGAATCTTTTTCTCTCAAGTATTTTGCCTTTATTCTTAACATTTCTCTCGAATCATTACAATTTTGAGGAATTATATTTTGAATAGCAAATAGTTCTTCATAAATATCAGATATACTAAAAGATGAACTATGAATCACAGATTTTCTTATAGCTTTTGTTATTATATCTTCAACATCAGATCCACTTTTTCCTTCAAGTAAAGTCGATATTTCTAAAATTTCTTTTTTACTATATTTATATATATCCTTGGAAAACAATGTAATCATGGATGAAATTGCCTCTTTATCTGGCAACTCTATTTCTAATTTATAATCAAACCTTCTCCAAATTGCAGGATCTAGTAGTTGTTGGTGATTAGTAGCAGCTAAGATTAAACTATCTTTTTCCATTGTATCTATATTTTGCAAAAGGCTATTAACAACTCTTTTTAATTCTCCTAGTTCATTGCTATCATCTCTAGCTTTTGCAATTGCATCAAATTCATCTAAAAATAATACACAAGGCATTTTTTGAACAAAATCAAATAGACTACGAATATTTTTTGCAGTTGTACCAAGATAAGAAGAAATTAAACTATCTAATCGCGCAACTACAAGTGGCAAATCCAATTGTTTTGCAATTAAATATGCACATTTTGTTTTTCCACACCCAGGTGGACCATATAACAATAATGAATTTGAAACATTTATTCCAAGTGAATTCAGTCTATCAGCATTTTGATAACTCAAAATAAAAGATTCTAGTTTTTCTTTATTTTTCTTTGAAAGAACAACTTCTATTTCGTTTTGATATGGATAAATAATATCTGCAAGATCCATTCTTGATTCTGTATCTACAGGAATAGCCATTGAATTAGAACCATTCATAGGTACTAAGGCAGATTCTAATTGAGAAGATAATAAACGCTGAAATTTAGCTGCAGAACGAGAATCATTGTCTTTCTCTAATTTAGATACTAATTGTTTTGTGTAATTTATTACTTTTGTTTGATCGTGTTTTAACGCACCTTCTACGATTTTACCAATTTCAATTGAATATTTCATTATTAACCCTCCTAATTCATTATATCGGAACGAATTAAACGTGTAAAGAACATAATATACATTTTAAAGAACAATTATCATTTTAAAAAAACAATTTACATTTTTTTAGGAACGCAAGTAACAATCTGATTATATAATTTATTATTATTTTACAAAAAAGACATCATATTTATTATCTTTAATGATAATAAATATGATGTCTTTTACCTTTAACTATAAATCTAATATGAATCAATTTCTCCATAAAAATTTACAAGTTGTTTTAATAAAGCATATCAAAATTTAAAGTAGCAAAATTATTAAATTTCATTATTGACATTGCTTAATATTATATATTATTTAAATAGTTTAGAGAAATAGTTTTTAACAACGTGATTTTTAATTTTTGATAATGTTGTGTTGCTTGAATCAAATCTGTCTTTTTTAGCCCATCCTGGTTGTACATCTGCTTGGTTAGTTGTTAAATATGAATAGTAATTTACACACATGATTTTGTTCCTCCTTAATATTTTGTATCCCTTTTGTTACTTATATTATATGTAAGAAAGTTTAAAAATTATATGTGTTGAAGTCATGAGAATACTGTATACATTTGTGCATGATGCACAAATATTGATATAGTTTAAAACTATATCTAACTGATGCTTATTTGTATTTTTAAATTAGCTATTTGATTGATAAAATAATATCATAGCTTGAAAGGAATGAATGATATGAGTCAATTAAATAGATATGAATTTGTAGGAAGTTTTTTACGTCCTGAAAGATTAAAAGAAGCTAGAAAAAATTATGAATTAAATAATATAACTAAAGAAGAACTTACTAAAGTAGAAGATGAATGTATTGTAGAACTTGTAAATAAACTTAAAGAATTAGGTTATCATACTATCACAGATGGTGAATTTAGACGTTCTACGTGGCATTTAGACTTTATGTGGGGATTTGAAGGGGTTGAACATAAAAAGACTGTAGATGGTAACCAAACGTTTGACGGAGAAGCAGCTATGATTGATGATACTTATATGACAGGAAAGATTTCTTGTAAAGATCATCCTTTTGTAGAACATTTTAAATTTGTTAAAGCATTAGAAGATGAAAATACTGTAGCTAAACAAACAATTCCTTCACCTGGTCAATTCTATGCTTTCTTTACAGGAGCTGATTTATTAGATAAAACATTAGGTTTCTATGGTAGTGAAGAAGCTTTTGCTGACGATGTTGTTAAAGCATACAATGAATTTGTTCAAGAAATTTATCACGCTGGATGCCGTCAATTACAATTTGATGATTGTGTATGGGGTGGTATGGTTAATCCTGAACTTGCTGTAAGTTTAACAGGAAGAAAGGGAGAAGCATTAGAAAAATATAAACAACTATTATTAGATTTAAATAATAAAGTTGTTGCACGTGCACCTGAAGATCTAACAATTAATACTCATGTATGTAGAGGAAATTATCATTCTACTTACTTTAGTTCAGGAGCTTATGATGGTGTAGCTGATTTACTCTTTGGTGAAGAAAATGTAGATGCTTATTTCTTAGAATATGATGATCATCGTTCTGGTGGATTTGCTCCATTAAAGAAAGTATCAGGAGATAAGAAAGTTGTTTTAGGTCTTATTACAACAAAGAAACCTGATTTAGAAGATAAAGAACTTGTTAAAAGAAGAATCTATGAAGCTACTAAATATATTCCTTTAGAACGTCTTTATTTAAGTCCTCAATGTGGTTTTGCTTCATGTGAAATTGGTAACAAATTAACAGAAGAACAACAATGGGCTAAACTTAAACTTGTTAAAGAAATTGCTGAAGAAGTATGGAGATAATCAAAGAAATTGTTAATTTGTGACAAATACTGTTTACAAAATTAGTAATAATTTATAGCCACAAAAAAGGATACAAAACAGGTAATACGAGAACCTGTCTTGTGTCCTTTTTTTGTTGAAAAATAAGGGCTGTTTACAGATTATTAACAAGATAGGTAAGAGGTATGGAGAGATTATTAATAGGATAATAAATTCTACTAAAAAAATGGATAACAGGATTTATAAATAAACAAATTAATATTAAAAAAATGAGATTGATATTTTTTAAATAAATGCATATAATATATATGAACAAAGATATTTGTTCGATTTAAGTGCGTTGCTACTTTGAGTGCAAACCTTTAATTTAAGTGCTTCACTACTTTAAATGTGAACCTTTAATTTAAGTGCTTCGCAGCTTAAAATGCGAATTCTTTAATTTACAGGAAGATTAGTTTTATCTTCCTGTTTTGTTATACTTGGGAGGATAAAAATGGATTTCTATCGCATAGATGAAAAATATATAAAATTTCTTCAACAATATGAAAAACAAAAAAGAGGAATTACAAAGGTACCAAATATTAAGTATTCTGATCATAATAAATTTGCCTTTGGAGCCGTAATGAAAATTAATGATATCCATTATTATGTTTCTGTATCATCATTTTCAAAAAAACAAGAAGCAAATATTTTAATAAAAGTACCTAGTGATAAAAAAGTAATTAAAGGTTCTTTAAGATTTAATTATATGATTCCAGTTCCTGAAACGTGTCTTAATAAATTGGTGATTAAAGATATTTCCGATGAGAAATATAAAATATTACTTAATAAAGAGTTTAGATTTTGTATAGATAACGCAAAACGAATTCAAAAAAAAGCACATAAAATATACGAAATGGTTATAAACAATCATAAACAAATTTTAACTGATAACAGTTGTGATTTTAAAATTCTAGAAGACGGCTACAGAAAGTACATAGAAAAGTATTTAAAATAAAATATCTTCTTGAAATTTTAATATATTTATATTTTATTCTATACCATTTTTCTGTATATTATAAATACTTTAACAGTTCTTATAAAAAGAAAAGGAGAATAACACGATAATCCATGTTTTCTCCTTTTTTAAACTATTTTACAATATGCATATGAGGGTAAGGTATTTCAATACCTTCCTTTTTAAATTCAGTGACTAAATCTTTACGAATATCTGCCAGCATTTGAAAACCTTGTACATTATCTTCACTAGTGATTGTTGCTCTTAATTGAATACTGCTATCTTTTAAATCAGAAACAATAACTGGTACTAAAGGATCTTTTTTATCTTTTCTTCCATCGATGAATAAAGGATGTTTTACAACAAGATCTTGAATCACTTTGATTGCTTGATCTATATCACTTTCATAAGAAATATCGATATAAAGATAATTTGCTTTAACATGTTCGATTTGTGAAATATTTTCAATAATTGCTTTATTCATAATATCATTAGGAACAATCATTTGCGTTTTTTCTAATGTTTCAATAACACTATGTCTAAGTGAAATATCAATAACAGTTCCTCTAACATTATGCCCTGTAACAACAATAAAATCACCAATCTTATAAGGCTTATAAGCCATAATCATGGCACCATTAATAAGATTACCTGCAGCTTCTTGACTGGCAAGTCCAATAACTACGGCAACGATTCCTCCAGATGCAAGTAGGGCAGTCGCAAATGATTTTAAAAACTTCACTTCACCACATATAATTGCTAAAAAGATTGTAATGAGAATAATCTTTTTAATTCTTTTTTGTAAAACATAATTATCAGGCCATTTCTTTTTAATAAACTTATTTAAAAGTTTATTAACAGCTATTAAAACAATACCTGCAATAATAATAGAAATAACCCCATTTATAACCCCATTAACAAATAAGTTATCAATTTGTTGAAATACTTTTTCCATCTATTTACCCCTTATTTTTATAATACTTTGAAAGAACATACAACAAAACTGATTGCATTGCTCCTACAATAGAAATCATTAAACATCCATAACAAATCCAATAAAGAATACTATTTCCTGTATTAATTGCATTTAATATAAAGAAAACAATAAATGATATTAAAGCAATATTCCTTGTATACTTAAAAAAACGATAAAATCTTTGTGCTAATATTTCATTTGTATTCATCTTATTTACCGATGCAAAAGCGTTTAAATAATTCATCTAATAAATCCTCTTTTGCTTGTTCTCCTAATATTTCTTTTAAACAAGACCAACTATCATAAAGATCTTCTACAATAAGATCTGATGGTATAGACATCTTCATCGCATCAATAGCACTTTGTAAAGAAACAGCTGCTTTTTCTAATAATTGTGTTTGTCTTGCATTTGTAAGATAGTATTCTTCTTGATTAGAAATCAATCCTAGATTAAATTTCTTTTTAATTTCTTTTGTAAGAGCTAAAATATCTTGTTCTTTTGCTGATATTTCAATTCCTTCTAAATCTACTTTCTTACCTAAATCAGCTTTATTAATAATAACAATACGATTGGTATCTTCTGTAAGTTCAAGTAACTTTTTATCTTCTTGATCAAGTTCTTTACTTCCATCAATAACTAATAAAACAAGATCTGCTTTTTTAATCATTTCTTTTGATTTTTCAACCCCAAGACTTTCTACAATATTATCTGTTTCTCTAATTCCTGCTGTATCGATCATATTTAATAAAATATCATCTACTGTCACTGATCCTTCAACGACATCTCTTGTTGTTCCAGCAATATTTGTGACAATTGCTTTTTCTTCTTTTAACATCGCATTTAATAAACTAGATTTACCAACATTGGGTTTACCAATGATAGCAGTTTGAATACCATCTTTTAATAATTTAATATTTTTAGAATCTTCAATGATTTTATTCATCTTTTCAATTAAAGAAGTAGACATTGGTAAAAGCTTATCTGCTGTTAATTCTTCTACATCTTCATATTCAGGATAATCAATATTGACTTCAATCTGCGTAATGATTTGAATTAAATCTTCTTTTAAATCTTTAATAAAATGACTAATACTTCCTTGAATACCTTTTAAAGCAAGAGAAGAAGCATAACTATTTTTAGCCGTAATAATATCACTAATAGCTTCTGCTTGAGATAAATCAATACGTCCATTTAAAAAAGCACGTTTACTGAATTCACCACGTTCTGCCAGTCTTGCTCCATGATGTAAACAAAGATCAACTACTTTATTTGTAATATAAACACCACCATGGCAATTGATTTCAACCATTTCTTCTCCAGTAAAAGTTCTTTTTCCACGATAGATATTTACTAATACTTCATCTATTTTTTCACCATTATCTTTTATATAACCGTATGTAATGGTATGACTCTCTTTATTTATAATCTTTCCTGTAAAAAACTGTTGAACAAATGCAATAACATCTTTCCCTGATAAACGGATAATTGAAATTGCTGCTTCTAGTCTTGATGTTGCTACTGCAACAATAATATCATCATTCATTTTCATACCACCTTTCTTCTTGATACTATCTTAATTTGTTGATTTTATCAATAAATAACTCCCTCATTATAACAAATATTTTTTATTTTTGATATATGATTTTTTTCGATTGATTTCTATATTTTAATCATATATTATTATGTACAAATAGGGGTGAAAAAATGAAAAAGCTGAATAAAAAAGTTCCTATAATCGGAGGTGCTGTTATAGGAGTGATATTGGTTATTTATATCATTTTATGTTTTCTAGCATCAGGTAAAGGGTTTATTAAGAATATGACAATTAATGGCATAAAGGTTAATAATATGTCTAAAGAAGAGGTCATTTCTAAACTTGAAAATAAGTATCAAAAAGATCAAGATCAATTATTATTAAATCTTGAAATGAATGGTCAAAAATATCAAATTGATATGAAAGATAATGTTAAAGTTAACATTAAAGATCAAGTTAATGATATTCAAAAGAAATATAATAATTTCTTTACTAAGGGTTATCATTATTTATTAAAACATAATGAAAATATTTCTATAGATATTAAAGATCAAAAACAACTTAATAAAGATATCAAAAAATCAGGTATTTTAGATTATTCAACTTTAGTACCTACTACTTATAAAGTTGAAAAAACAAAAGTTATCTTTACTAAAGGTAAAAGTGGTGAAGCAGTTAAACAAAAAGATGTTTATAACACAATTCAAACTGCTTTAAATGAATATGATTTTAATAAAACTTTAAAGATTAAACCTTCATCTGTTTCAGAAGATGAAAGTGTAATGAAAACAATTTATAAAACTTTATCTAAAGAAGGTAAAAATGCTACTTTAGATAAAGATAATGATTATAAAATTGTAAAAGAAGAATATGGTGCTAAATATGATTTAGATGATTCAATTAGTGCTTTTAATAAAGCTAAAGAAGGAAAAGAATTTGAAGTTAAAGCTAAAGCTATTATTCCTAGTATTACAAAAGAAGATTTAGAAAAGAATTTATTTAAAGATGTTTTAGGTGAATATACAACATCAGTAAGTGGTTCTTCTGTAAGAAGAAATAATGTTAGACTTGCTGGTGAAAAGTGTAATGTGATTTTACTTCCTGGTGAAGAATTTTCTTACAATAAAACAGTAGGAAAAAGAACTAAAGAAAATGGTTTTGGTGAAGCAGGAGCATATTTAAATGGTGAAACTGTTCAAGAAGTTGGGGGTGGCGTTTGTCAAACTTCTTCAACATTATACAATGCTGTTGTTTTATCTAATTTAGAAGTGACTGAAAGAACAAATCATACTTATATTTCTAGTTATGTGCCTATTGGTAGAGATGCTACTGTTTCTTGGGGTGGTCCTGATTTTAAGTTTAAAAATAATAGAGATTACCCTATTAAGATTGAAGCAAGTTATGCTAATAGCAAATTAACATGTAAAATTATTGGAACTAATGTTGATGGAAGTTATGTGAAGTTTACAAGTGAAAGAACAGGGGATGTTGCTTATAATACTAAATATGAAAATGATGCAACTATTCCTGAAGGACAACAAGTAACTAAACAAGCTGGATCAAATGGGGGAAGAGCTGTTTCTTATCGTTTGGTTTATGATAAAGATGGTAAATTGCTTTCAAAGAAAAAAGAAGCTAAGAGTTATTATAAAGGTCATGAAGCAATTATTGCTGTTGGTACAATGAAAGTGGAACAAGTTCCAGAAACAACCCCTGAAACGACTCCAAATACTGAACCAACTCAACCTGAAACAACGATTGAACCCTCAGAAACGACAGCACAATAAAAAAACGAGCAATGCTCGTTTTTTTATACATTTTCAATGATTTCTAAAATTTGTTCGATATTCTTTTTTCCAAAAACGACTTTTTGATCATTAATAACCATGCATGGTACTGACATGATTTGATATTGATCTTTAAGTTGTTTAAAGTGTTGAATATCATAGACCTCCGTTGTTATTTGTTTATTTAACGAAGCTATTCTTTGAGCTGAAGTAACGAGTTCTGGACACATCGTACAAGATAAAGAAACTATAATTTTTATATTAATCTCTTTATTTATTTTATCTATTCTTTCTAAATAAGTTTGTTCTATCTTTTGTCCTGGTCCTGCAACATTATAAATTCCTAGAATGAAAGAGGTGAATTCATGTCCACCAGGTACACCATGGAAAGTTAAGCCACTCCATGTACCATCTTCTAAACAAATATTGACAGAAGGAATCTCTTGATTTGTTTTTTCTATAGCTATTTTTATTTTATCGGTTTGTAATGCTAATGCTTCCATATATCCTTTTAATTCATTGGATAACGTACTTTCATTGAGTAATAATTTAAGAATAATTGGATTTTCCATACGTGAAAAAACAGCTTGTAATTGTGAAAGCATGTGTTCATCAAGTAATGAATCGTTATTAACAGTTACCTGTTCTTCCTTTTTTACTTGAGGAATTTTTGGTATTATTCCCGTTTTTTGATGCATTTTTTCAATATATTTTTCTAATGATGTGGCTGCTTTTGCACCATCACTTACCGCTGTAACGACTTGACGCAATTCTTTAATACAAACATCACCAGCTCCATAGATACCTTCTTTATTTGTTTTTTGATTTTGATCAGTAACGATATAACCAGATTCATTGAGTTCTACAATATCTTTTACAAGAGATGTATTCGGTTGATAACCCGCAAAGACAAAAACACCAAAAGTATCATTTTCATTTGCATGATATTCAATCACTTCATTTGTTTTTTTATTATGATACTTTAAAGATTCTAAATACGTATGACCACTGACTTCAAGTACTTCAACATTTGTATAAACAGTTATCTTTTCATGATTTTTTGCTAACGAAGCAATAGAAGAAGCACAACTAAAGTCATCTTCTCTTATTAAAATAGTGACATGTTTTGCATATCTGGTAAGAAAAACGCTTTCTTCTGCAGCAGCATAGCCACCACCTACAACAAATATTTCTTTTCCTTCAAAAAATGAACCATCACACGTTGCACAGTAGGCAATACCATGCCCTTTAAATTCTTCTTCACCAATAAAACCTGCTTTTCTTGGGTGAGCACCTGTCGCTATAACAATACCAAAACACTTAAATGTTCCTCTTGTCGTTTTTACTTGTTTAAAATCCCCATCATCTTCAATCTTTTGAACCTCAGCTAACACAAACTCAGCTCCAAAATTTTGAGCTTGTTGTCTCATCGATTCTGTCAATTCTTTTCCACTTGTTTTTAAAATACCAGGATAATTAACAACATCAGATGTAATAGTAATTTGTCCACCAAATGTTTCTTTTTCAATAACAAGAACACGATTATTTGCTCTTGCTAAATAAAGAGCTGCAGTTAAACCTGCAGGCCCTCCACCTATAACAATGGCATCATAAATTGTTTGTTCCATAAACTATAATTGTCCTACAAGATCTAAACTTGGTTTTAATGTTTCTTTACCTGGTTCCCATTTTGCTGGACATACTTCATCTCCATGAGTATAAACAAATTGGCAAGCTTGCACTTTTCTCAATAACTCGTCTGCATTACGACCAACATTACCAGCATTGACTTCATAAGCCACAATTTTACCTTCAGGATTAACAACAAATGTACCTCTTTCAGCTAAACCGTCTTCTTCAATTAATACTTCAAAATCTTTTGATAAGGCATGAGTAGGATCTGCTAACATAGGGTATTCAATTTTAGAAATACGTTTTGAACTATCATGCCATGCTTTATGAACAAAATGAGTATCAGTAGATACTGAATAGATTTCACAATCTACTTTTTTAAATTCTTCATATTTGTTTGATAAATCTTCTAATTCAGTAGGGCAAACAAACGTAAAATCTGCTGGATAAAAGAAAAATACACTCCATTTTCCTAAAATATCTTCTTTTTTAACTGTTTTAAATTCATCATTTTGAAATGCTTGAACTTCAAAATCATTGACTTCTTTATTAATTAATGACATATAATCTCCTCCTTGGTTAGCTCTTGCTAACTTATGTGTTTATCATATCGCTAAAAATTAGAATCGTCAATATAAATAGTAATAATTATTGTTATTATTTATTAATACATATATATTATGTCCATTTATTGTAAAAATAAAAGAGACTGTAACGAAATAATTTTTTAAGAAGTTAATTTCGTTTCGTTTAGCTTCTTTTTCTTTGTTTTTCGTATAAAAAAACATCTTCAGCTATTTTAGCGAGATGTAACCTGATTTTTATATACTTTTTATTTATTTGTAAGTACATACTTTTTAGTTAAGAAGACCTTTTGATTGTGTTGATTTTTCTTTCTTCAATCTATATTTATGATATTTTCTCAAATTATAACCCAAATATACAACGAGAAATTCCATTTTTGTATTTTTCAATCCTCTTCTTGTGAAGTCTGTTCGTACGCTCAAAGGAATCACTACATCACTTCCTTTATCCTTATCATCACTGACAACAACTTGTGGTTCATTACACTTAGCGGTAAATACCTGTGGTTGGTTTATCTAGTGCCATGCCCGGCACACTACAAAAAAAGACAATGTACATCAGTATAATACTGGCAACATTGTTTTTTTTGCTGGACTATATCAATATTTTATTTCGTTACAGCCTCTAAAGAAGTCCCATTCCTTTTAAAATATAAAGCCACATTGTTATAGAAAATCCACTAAAGATGGTTGTTAACATCACGACTGTGATGGTAAGTATTCCTGTATGTCCCATGTTTTTAGCCATAACAAAGCATGAAACTGTAGTTGCTGATCCAAGCATTACAAGGATGGCTATGAGCTGTTCTCCTTGGAACCCTAAATAGATGGCAAGTGGTAGAAACATTGCACAGAAGCCAAATAATTTAATGAATGAAGCACATAAAGCAGGTTTTAAATCCCCAAGGGCTTCTTTATAATTAAAAGTTGCTCCCATTGCCATAAGTCCTAGAGGTGTCGCTACATTTCCAATCGAAGTCACGGTCTTATCTAACATCGTTGGCATTGGTAAATGAAGTAAGGACCATAAAATACCAACAACGATACCAATAAGTATTGGGTTTGTTAAAATTCCTTTGATTGTTTTAAGCCAAACTTCTTTACTTAATCCTTTTCTTTCTGGTGAAAAGAAAGAAAGGACGACAACGGCCATAATATTATATAAAGGGACACTCCCAATAATCATTAAAGGCGCCATGGTTGCTTTTCCATAGACGTTTTGAATCAAGGCAATACCGAGTAAAGCTGCCGAACTACGATAACTTGCTTGAATAAATTCCCCTTGATTTTGTTTATTCTTTAATAAAAAAGAAAGTAAAGTAACAATTAAAATACTTAAAATTGTAATGAAAAAACAAAATAGAACAAACTTCGTATCCCAAATTGTCTTAAAATCTAAAGTTGCTAGATCTTTAAATAATAAAACAGGTAGGGGAATTAAAAAAACAAACTTATTCATTCTAGAAGCAAAAACATCATCAATAATATCTATCTTCTTAAAAAACATTCCTAATACAATCATCGCAAAAACAGGCACGGTCGCATTTAAACTGAAATTTATATAATTATTCCTCTAACTTTC
>UMEY01011267.1_pt1 | contig 25813 bp, 24 predicted proteins | sample 1964881 | NCBI WGS metagenome assembly UMEY01 (sample SAMEA4836033, study PRJEB28245) | human gut metagenome | biome: gut microbiome; material: fecal sample | place: Denmark | collected 2008 | reverse complement strand
CAGCGGCACCCACAGCAGCAGCCAATACCGCTGCCCCTGCCCCGTTTGGCGGCACAGACGCACACAGCAGACACTGCCAAAAAACAGCGCCCCAGACACATACAGAAAGGCAGAAACCATCCAGAACCACAGCAGAAGGATGTCCTGTCTGCCCAGAAAAATGCCGGAAAAGCGCACACGCTCCATGACCTGTACCGTAGGGAAAATCTTATGGGACAAAGCCTCTGCCCCATAAACCGTCAGGCAAAGAAATGTGGCCGCCGTCATCAGAAATGTAGTCAGCAAACAAACAGCAAAAAGGCTTTTCTTTCCTTTTTCCGGCTTTTCCAGAAAAGGCGGCAGAAACAGCAGGAATATCATCGCCTGAAACAAGGGCTGCACAAAAGCCGCTCCCCGCCGCAGTCCATCCAGCTTCGGCAGTTCCACAGGGAGGAAATATGCCTCCCCTGCCGTCAGTGCCACAGCAAACAACAGCAGTAAAAAAGGAGGAAACACAAAGAAAAACAGTATCTCTGCTCCCCTTGCCTGTCCTTCGATACCCCTTGCCACACCAAAGGCAGATAACGCCAGCAAGGTGCCCACCATAAGCCACAGGGGCGTATGGGGCAGCATGGTACTGCGGAGGATTTCCGTAAAAATACGGACTTCCAGCATGGCATCCACAGCAATTTTTCCGGCAATAAACACCGCCAGCACACTGCCCAGCACACTGCCGAAAGTATTTCGGAGCCATTCCACCACTGTCCATGTAGGCTCTTTTTTGCCCAAAAGGGTCAGTACCAGAGAGAAAAACGCAGCCAGCAGCCCACCGATCAGCATCACCAGCCAGCAGGCTCTGCCGCTTCCCTCTGCCAATTCCGCAGGCAAAAACAGGGATGCCGTTCCCAGAAAATAAAAACAAAACAGCGCCTGCATCTGCCGCAGGGAAATTTTATGGTTATCGGAAAACATCAGCGTTTCCCCCCTTTCTTCATGAAAATGGACTGCCGTTTCAGCCAGGGCAAAGGCAAACGAAACAAGCTGTCCTCCAGATCACGATAATGATTCACGGAAGCGGAGCAGAAGGGATAGAGATAAGGAATCCCATAAGAAGAAAGCCCAGCCAGATGCACCACCAGAAGGAGGATACCTGCCCAGAAGCCATAGAGCCCCAATGTGGCAGAAAGGAAAATCACCAGATATTTGCTCAGCCGCAGACCGGAAACCACGGAAATATTGGGAATGACAAAAGAGCAAATTCCCGTGAGAGCGGAAATGATGACCACTGCCGGACTCACCAGCCCTGCATCCACCGCCGCCGAACCGATGATGATACCACCCACAATACCAATAGTGGCACTGACAGGTGATGGCAGCCGCACCCCTGCTTCCCGCAGCAATTCAAAAGCCAATTCCATGGAAATGACCTCCACCGCCACTGAAAAAGGAATGCTCTGTCGGGTGGTGGCAATCTTCAGCGCCAAAGACGTAGGCAAAAGCTCCGGATGATACACCGTCAGCGCCAGATACAGCCCCGGCAATGCCACTGCCACAAAAGCTGCCACATACCGCATGAAGCGAATCAGGCTCATAATCTCCCAGCGGTCGTAATAGTCCTCTGCCGCCTGAAAAAACAAATTCAGCGTCACTGGCAGCAGAATCACAAAAGGTGTATTATCCACCACCAGCACCACACGCCCCTCCAGCAGTGCCGCAGCCGCTTTATCAGGGCGTTCCGTCATCTGCAATTGGGGAAAGGGCGAGAACTGCCGCTTTTCCAAAAGCTGTTCCAGCGAGCCGCAGTCCAGAATGCCATCTGTCCGCAAACGTTCCAGCTGACGTTTTGCCTGCCGCAGAATTTCCGGCCGCACCAGGTCAGAAAAATACATAAGGGCAACATCGGTTTTTGTGCGGCTGCCTGCTTTTGTACGCACCACTTTCAGCCGGGGATCCTGTATCCTTCTGCGGATCAGCACCAGATTAAATGCCAGAAGCTCCGTGAAAGCGTCTTTGGGCCCCTGTACCACCACTTCTGTTTCCGTATGTCCCACACCACGGTTGGGATAGCCCCTGGTAGACGCCTGCAAGGCAAAAGAGCTCCCCTCCATAAAAATCACTGTATCCCCTGCCAGTACCCCAGCAGCGGCTTTTTCAATGGTATCCACCTGCTGCACATCACGGTTGGCAATGACGCTTTCCATGAGCCCCAAAAGCCTCTCTTCCGTTTCTGTGTCATGACAGCGGTTCATGATGTTGGTCATGATGGCATCTTCCACAGCGGTGGTATTGACCATATTATCCACATAGACCAGAAACAGCTGTCCCTGGCCTTCTGCTGCCGCAAAATCACGGAAAACAATATCTCCGCAGTCGGCAAACAATTCTTTCATGGCAGCCCGATTGGCCGCCAGATTTTTCCCGATTTCCAAAATCCGCTCACCTGCCTTTTTGGTATAGTCTTGCTGAAAGGGAGAGAGATTATACCTTTTTTCCAAAAAGGCGCAAAAAAGCAATATCCCATTGAAAAAACATTGATTTTCCTTTTCTTTGATTTCTTAATGGGAATTGCGACGGCTGTCTTCAGAAGAAAACATAACAAATAAAATCTTCATAAAGCAAGAAAGCCAAAATCCTTATCATCACAAAGGATTTTGGCTTTCTTTGTTTTCTTATGAAGATGCCCACAAAAGGAGGGCGTCCTTTTGGACGTCCTCCAGAAAACATCGGTTTGGATAAATTTTGAAAAGAAATCAGGTATGTTTTGTCTTATCTGTTTGCGTTCATGTAAACAGTTGTTGTTTTGCCTGTTGTAGGATCTGTATCCCATGTCAGGTCTGTTACGCCCAGAGCTGTTGCCAGGTCACGCATAGGCAGGAATGTTCTGTCATTTACGATTTCCACGGAAGAGCTTGTAGGGATGGAGCTGCCGTTTACATACATTACGGAAGCGCCTGCTGTCATGGAGATGATACGATCACCGTACAGGATTGCTACTGTTTTTGTTGCCTGATCCCACAGTACGTTGTTGTTGTCGATACCCAGGGATGTGGAGATTGCTCTTACAGGCAGCATTGTGTAGCCTTCTGCATTGATGTATGCAGGTGCATCCAGTTCTACTTTTGTTTCACCAGCGATCAGGTAGTTTTCACCGATGGGAACTGTCAGTTTTGTTGTGAAGCCTGTTGTGTCGCTGCCAGCTGTTACGATATTTACAAAGCCTGTTTTTGCTGTGTAGTCGATATCGTCGGATTCATCGCCTACAAATACAGTTGTATCTTCATCTGCCAGCAGTGTCTGAGTCAGGTAGCCTTTATCTGCTGCCTTATAATCGCTGCCATCGAAGTCTTCTGCTTTTTCTGCGCTGTCTACGCCCAGCATATCCAGAGCGTACATGTTCAGGTCATAAGCACCTGCGGGCAGGTTTCTGTCCATGTACAGTGTCAGGTCATCTTCTGTTGTTTTGCTGCTGACAACAGTTTCACTGTCGTTTTGCAGGAAATCTGCTTTATCCAATGTCAGTTCGATTTCCGCTTCAGGTACGCTGCTGCTTGCATAGTCTGCTGTGGTAAATGTCAGCTGTAATTCAGGTGCGTCTTTCTAAGCAATAATGCCTTCAGAACCTTTTTTGGTTCATTTCACCTTCTGTGTAGTTTTCAGCCCCTACCACTTTGGCAGTGGCTTTCACGTCGCCAGTGGCTGCAAATGCTGTTGCCGGCAGCAGAGAAGCTGCCATTACAGACGCCATGGCTAATGAGATAAATCTCTTCATGTCTGCTCCTCCTTTTGCTTCTGTAAAAATGTCGTTGCATAGTTATAAAACGAAGATGCATTCTTTCGCACAAAAGACATACATACCTTGAAAAATCCCCCAGACCATTGCTTCTGTTCCCTATAATTTCAAACAGAATTCATGCTCTCTTTCCCATATTCTTCAAAGCAAAATCTGCATATTTCCTGCATGTTATGTGCGTTTGAACTTTGCAACGCTATTATATCCGCAAAAAAAAAGATTGACAATAGACTTTGCCAAACTCTAATTTCAATGTAAAATTACTGAAACATAAGTGGAGAAAACCTTGATTTTCTGGGATTTCTAAAAATTACAAAAAAAGGACGTTTCTCATAAAAACGTCCTTTTTTCTCCTAATTTTCTTAGTATTTTCTCATTTTCGGCTTATGCGGAAGTTTTTCCTGTTGTGCCGCTGGAAAGCAGTTCTGTATTTTCGAACTGATAAATCTGCATGTCGTGGGCATATTCCAGCTGTGTCACAGCGTTCTGTGCCTGTTCCACTGCCAGGGCAGCCTGGTCTAATGTAATTGCTGTTGTATTGCCTGCTTTATAATTTACTTCTGCTGCACGCTGTGCCGCTTTTGCCTGTTCCAGTGTGGTCAATGCGGAATCATACTGGCTTTCTAAAGACAGTATGGAATTATAAGCATTCTGGATAGCAAGTTCCTTGCTGTCCTTAGCGGTTTTCAGGCTCCGTTTCGCTTCCTCATAGGAATGCTTGTTATTGGCAGAGGTTGCGTTGGAGGAGGACATAGACATGTAATTCTTATTGAATTCCGCGTCTTTCACAGCCTGCTCCTGCAATTTGATGGTATAGTCGGTGTTCATTTTGCTGTTGATATACTGTGTCATGGGCTGAGGCAGCTCATAAGGGGCATATTCCACGTCATAAACCAGTGTATAGTCCTTTTCCCTGTCCTGACCGATGAAGTTATAGAAGGACAGATATTCCTGTTCCAGAGCCATTTCCAGCTTTGTCACGTTATACTGTGCCTGTTCATAATCAGAGCGAAGTTTCTGCAAATCATAGTCACTGAGCAGTCCCAGCTGGTTTTTCAGCTGACCCTGTTCCCACAATGTCTTTTTCACTGCCATATCTTTTTTTGCCAGTTCCAGAGAGCTCTGGTCGCTGAAAATAGAAGTATAGTAATTCTTTACGGTTGCTTCCAGGGAAATTTTTGTCAGTTCTTCAGAGTAGCGGTTTTTGGTCATGCTGCTGCTGATATTCTGGATGGAGGAATAGATGGCGTAAATATCATCATCCACCCACTGCTGATAAGATACGGTGGGCACAGAGAAAGATCCTGTGATATCCCAGATATCTTCTTTCAGATCCTGCAAATAATCGGCTGTTTCCGCCACAGAACGCAGGTCAGAGCTGTTTTTGGTAGCCAGTTCCACTGCTTCTTCATAAGTGAGTTCTTTTTCCTTCTGGGCTTCCAGAGCCTGTGCTTCTTCTATGGTCAAAATTTTGGTAGCGGGAATGGATTCCTTGGGCTGTTCCGCCGCAAATGCTGTGGTAGATACCAACAGGGCAGCCATAGCCGTTGCCGCAACGGTTCTTCCTTTGACAAAATATTTTTTCATCTCTCAAACCTCCTATGGGTAATATCCCAAGATATGTTTATAGTAAAACCAATTATACCATATTATCCAGAAAAAAAACAGGTGCTTTCATATTTCTTAAACTTTTCTTCGGGAAAAACAAAAAAACGGTTCCTGCTTTCGGCGTATCTCTAAAAAACGAAAAAGCCGGCATCCTTATAAACAAAGGATGTCAGCCTTTTTCAGATGAAATCTGCTTTCGGGGAATCGTATTTCTACCTAACTTATAGGCTCCCTTTCCAAAAGGAAAAAAGGCTCCCGCAGGAGCCTCTTTTCTATACATAAGGGTTTGGAATACAACGGTTAATTATTTGCCGCCGTTCAGTGTCGCTGTTTTTGTAGCCTGATCCCATGTGATATCTGTTACGCCCAGAGCGTTGCCCAGATCTCTCATGCCCAGGAACATTCTGTTGTCTTTGATTTCAACAGAAGCTGTTGCAGGGATCATAGCGCCGTTTACGTATACAACTTTCTGACCATATGTCATGTTGATGATCTTAGAACCGTACATGATTGTAGCTGTTCTTGTGTTCTGATCCCACAGAACGTTGTTTGTGTTGATGCCCAGAGCAACTGCTACTGCTCTCAGAGGCAGCATTGTGTAGCCGTTTGCGTTGATGTAAGCGGGTACATCGATTTCAACTTTGTTTTCGCCGGAAACGATGTATTTTTCACCTACGGGAACTACTACTTTAGTTGTGAAGGAATCTGTATCTTCACGACCAGCTGTGATGATGTTTACGAAGCCAGCTTTTGTTGTTGTGCTGTAGAAATCATCGTTTACGTCAGCAACCACGCGTTTGCTTGTGGATTTGCCAAAGATATCCTGAGACAGGAAACCATTGTCTTCGATTGTGCCTTTTTTGTCAGCAACGGATTCTCTGCTGCCGTTGTCTGCGCCCAGCATTACGGGAGAGAATACATCCAGGTCATAAGCACCTGCGGGCAGGTTTCTGTCCATGAACAGTGTCAGGCCGGAAACTGTTACTTCTGCGGGTTTGTCATCGCTCTTAGAGTCTACTTTGAAAGTAACAACGCCTTTTGTTGTTTTTACGTCTTTTACTTTCAGACCGCTCTTGCTGTCTACTGTTACTTTTGCATCGTCATCGAAGTCGATTTTATCCAGGGACAGAGCGAATGTTACGTTCTTATCCCACAGACCAGCTTCTGCTTCTTTGATGACTACATCTGTAGGAACTTTTGTGTTTCTGTAGTCGATCTGCATGTCGTTCTGTTTTGCTTCTACTGTGAAAGGTTTTACAAATTTTGCAACTGTTACTTTCTGTTCTTTCAGAGCATCGCCTGTCAGAGTTACAGTAACATCGCCTTCGAAGTTAGGGTCTGCAACCAGAACCAGAGTGAATTTCAGTTCTGCTTTATCTTTCTTGGAAGGATCTGTTTCAGTCCAAGTTCTTCTCTTGAATGTCAGAGCTTCGTAATCGCCTTTATCGTAAGCGCCTTCAAACCATGTTTTTACATCAGCTACCTGCATGTTGTCTGCAGAAACGCTCTGTACGTCAGCGATGTAAACGCCCTGAGGCAGTTTGAATGTGAAGTCTTTTGCATCGTCCCAAGCGCCGGGGAATGTTTCTTTTACAGTTACTTCCAGAGCTTCGTGATCGCTGCTGCTTGTGATACCTGTGTTTTTCACGTTAACGCCGCTGTAGATTACGGGTACGTCTGCGTCTTTATCAACGGACAGTACAACTGCGGAATCAACAACTTTTGCTACTTCTACGGAAACTGTGTCGTTGCCGTCAGCGTAAACTTTCAGAGTAGCAACGGAGCCTGCTTTAGCGGAAGTAGCTTCCACTTTCAGACCTGTGATTTTCAGAACGTCTGCGCCACGAATAACATCACCGATGTTCAGTACGATTTCGTCATCTTCGAAGCTATCGATAGTAGGGTTACCTACGCTGAATTTCAGGTCTGTCTTTTTGCCTGCGAATTCAAAACCGCTGCTCAGTTTCAGTTTCAGTTTACCGTCTGTTTTGATGATCGCGCCAATGTTGTCGCCAACAGCGGGTTCGATCTTCAGTTCTTTCAGTTCAACCATTTCTTCAGGAGCAACATCAACAGTATCTTTTACAGAAGCTTTGATGCCTTTGCTTTCAACGGAAGCGTATGTCAGATCGGAACCGTTGGAGATTGTGATATCATCGGATTCAACAGTTACTTTTGCCTGTTTGCCTTTTGTTGTTTTGTCCATAACGGAAGTCAGGTCGAAGGCCAGAACTGTACCTCTTTCCATTTTACCGTCGATAACAACTTCTACTTCATCATTATCTGTAAATTTTACAGAAGCGATTTTTACTTCGTTACCACTGTCATAAACATCTTTGAATTCAACGTCTTTGTCGCTTTCGCCAACCTGTTTTGTTACTGTTTTGTCACCTTTCAGGGAAACAGTCAATTTACCCTTGTCAGCGATTGCGCTGCCGGATTTGTAAAAATCTGCGTTATCCAGAGACAGAGTGTATTTCACTGCTGTATCGGAAGTGGAAGCATAGTCAGCTGTTGTGAATGTCAGCTGTACTTCAGGGCCTTTAACTTTTTTGTTGATCGTTTTGGACTCGATCTCGTCCTGTGTGTAGTTCTTGGAACCTACAACCTTAGCTGTTGCTTTTACGTCGCCGGAAGCCGCAAATGCAGTTGCGGGAACCAGGGATACGACCATAGCCGCAGCCATCACCATGGAAAGAAATTTCTTCATGGTTCATTCCTCCTTTTGTCTCGTCTTTTCATCTCTTTTTCGTTTCATAATTATACAACGAACCTGCCACTGGTCTGTACCACCTCTCTACCGTCCGCCACAGGCAAAAACGGCACCTTGGGCACTGCGGTTCATTCCCCCATTCCGCAAAGAGCCTCGGATTCCTTGGTACAATCTTCGTCTGTGCCGAAGAGATACAGAGAAAGCACAGATTTCGTATGCAAGTTCATTATACTTATGCACAGCATTTTTGGCAAGAGGAAATTTCAGATGTAACAGAACTGTAACCTTTTGACAAATTTTTAAAGGCAACAAAAACATGAGTTTTCATTGATATATCAACGTTTTTAAGGTATTTCCAAAAAGAGTGTCTTATAAAAATCTTACGAAATTCCTACATGTCGACTTCATAGTATACCGAAAAATATACTAAAAATATACAATTATTTACTTATATAATACATAAGTATATAAATGTAATAGGAAATATATGGAAAGGAAAATAAGGTAAAAAAGGTGGCTAAGGATGTGCGTAAGAAAGAAAAGGAAAATCAAAAGCAGTCTCCTCTTTAAAAAACATTGTTTTTAATTTCTTTAAAGGGGCTCATTAGAAGAAAACATACTTACTAAAATCCTGTAAAATCAGAAAACCGGAAGCCTTCTGCAAAAATTTTAGCTTTCTTTGTTTTCTTAATAAAGAAGCGCTAACCTATGGAAAGTATATGATAGCACAGAAAAAACAATAAAAAAAGACCTCCTCAAAAGAGGAGGTCTCTTGTTCTCACAAAGGTTTTACACTTAGAGGGAACAAATTATTTGTTGCCATTCAGTGTAGCTGTCTTTGTAGCTGCATCCCATGTGATATCTGTTACGCCCAGAGCGTTGCCCAGATCTCTCAGGCCCAGGAACATTCTGTCGTTTGTGATTTCAACGGATGTGGATGCGGGGATAGGAGCAGCGTTTACATATACAACTTTCTGACCATATGTCATGGAGATGATCTTAGAACCGTACATGATTGTAGCTGTTCTTGTAGCCTGATCCCACAGAACGTTGTTGGAGTTGATGCCCAGAGCTACGGATACAGCTCTCAGAGGCAGCATTGTGTAACCATCAGCGTTGATGTATGCGGGAGCATCGATTTCTACTTTGTTTTCACCGGAGATGAGGTATTTTTCACCAACGGGAACTACAACTTTAGTTGTGAAGGAATCTGTATCTTCACGACCAGCTGTTACGATGTTAACGAAACCAGCTTTAGCTGTTGCGCTGTAGAAGTCATCGTTGATGTCAGCGATGCAGTTTACATCTTTATCATATTCGGAACCCAGAACGTTTTCACCCAGGTAGCCTTCGCCTTTTGCTTTGTTATCAGCTTCGTCTTTTGCATCGTCAGCTTTTTCTTTACCCAGCATTGTAGGAGAAGTTACTTTCAGGTCATAAGCACCTGCGGGCAGGCTTCTGTCCATGTACAGCTGCATACCGGAGATTGTTACTGTAGCGGGTTCATCATCACTTCTGGAATCGATTGTGAAGGACAGAGTATCGTTACCGTCTTTAACATCTGTGAATTTAACTTCGTTATCTTTTACTTCCAGACCGGATTTTTTGTCTACTGCCAGTTTGCCTTCATCGTCGAAGTCAATCTTATCCAGAGACAGTTCAAATTTTGTATTTTTGTCCCACAGACCAGCTTCTGCTTCTTTGATCACTACGGATGTAGGGATTTCTGTGTTTCTGTAGTCGATCTGCATGTCGTTCTGCTGAGCTTCAACTACGAAAGGTTTAACGAATTTAGCGATTGTTACTTTCTGTTCGTCAACAGCGTCGCCTGTCAGTTTCAGAACTACGTCGCCTTCGAAGTTAGGGTCAGCAACCAGAACCAGTGTGAATGTCAGTTCAGCAGGATCCTGTTTAGGATCAGCGTCGGGTCTTGTTTCTTCCCAACCTCTTCTCTTGAATGTCAGGTCAACAAAGTCGCCTTCGTTGTAAGCTTCTGCGAACCATTTATCTGTATTGAAATTATCAGCATTTGCATCATTGTCAAATGTTGCGCCTGTAACGTCTACAACATAAACGCCTTCAGGAACGGACAGTGTGAAGTCTTTGCTGTTGTTCCAAGCGCCAGCGAAGGATTCTTTGATTGTTACTTCCAGAGATTCGTGATCGCTGTCATCTGTGATACCTTTGTTGTCAACGTTAACGCCGCTGTAGATTACAGGTACGTCTTCGTCTTTATCAACGGACATTGTTACTGTGTAGTCAACAACTTTGATAGCTTCAACAGATACTGTATCGGAACCTGTCAGACCAATTTTAACTGTGCCAGTAGCACCAGCTTTAGCGGAAACTGCTTCAACTTCCAGACCTGTGATTTTCCATACATCATCTTCCAGATTCAGTTCTGTTGCTTTGATTGTGATTTCATCATCATCGTTTGTGAATTCAACGCTTTTGCCGTTTACTTTTACAGCTGTGCCTTTTGTGAATTCATAGCCGCTAGGCAGTTTCAGTGTCAGTTCAGCTTTGTTCTGATCTGCAACGATAGCTGCGAAGTCAGCGCCTACGGAAGGTTCAACTTTGATTTCCTTCAGAGTTGCAACTTCTTCTGTAGCCACATCAACTGTGTCTTTTACAGAAGCTTTGATGCCTTTGGATTCTACGGAAGCGTATACCAGGTCATCGCCGTTTGTGATTGTGATATCGTCGGAATCAACTGTTACTGTAGCTGTTTTGCCTTTGGAAACTTTGTCCATTACGGAGTCCATACCAATTGCCAGTACAGCACCTCTGTCAACTTTACCAGCCATTGTCAGTGTGATTTCATCAACATCAGACTTGTCAGCGATAGAAGGCAGTGTAACTGTTACCTTACCACCATCCAGAGCTGCTTGTGCAAACTGTACTACTCTGTTGCCTTTTTCATCTTTGGCCTGTTCTTCACCTGTGTAAACCTTGCCATCAACCTTGATGTACATATCTGTATCTTTCAAGGATGTACCTGCTACAAAGTATGCATTGTCCAGTGTCAGGTCGATGTCAGCTGCAAAGTTAGCAGCTGTGTAATCTGTTGTAGTAAATGTCAGCTGCAGTTCAGCATCGGAAACCTTTTTGTCTTTGATTTCTTTTTCTGTGTAGTTCTGAGCATCAACTACTTTAGCTGTTGCTTTAACGTCGCCGGAAGCTGCAAATGCTGTTGCAGGAACCAGAGATACGACCATAGCCGCAGCCATTACCATGGAAAGAAATTTTTTCATGGGTTCATTCCTCCTTTTAGAATTTTGTTTTTCGTTTCGTGTTCGTTTTATAATTATACAACGAAGCGCATTTCGCTCTGTATCTCTGTCGTTACTGCCGCCCGATTGAAGCAGCTCCTTTGGGTCCGTCAGTCCCCTCTCCCCATTCCATGAGGATTCCTTCTTCGCCGCCGACTCTCCTTCGCCCGTTTGTCAGGAACGGACAGAACGTACAGATTTACTTTGCATGACCTATAATATCAGGCAGTAAACTTTTTGGCAATACTTTTTTTCTAATTGTAATATAACTGTAATTTTGGTGTAAATTAAGGGTTTTTTCATGTAATATAAGTGTTTTCTCATAAAAAGTTATCCACTTTTCCACAGGGTTATCCACAATTCTGGGGATAACCTTGTGGATGGGGACAGACCTTGTCCCGGTTTATTTTTTTGCCCAAAAGTCAAATTCTCCGGAAAAAGCTTCGCAATTTGTGAATAAAATTTACAATGGTTTGCGATTCATGAACTCATTTCACTTTTTTTCACAAACAAAAAAGCCTTTTGGAAATCCAAAAGGCTTTTGATTTTGACATTATGCTTTTTGTTTGTAAAGTTTCTGTACCAGCTCGAATTCTTCCACGATTTCTTTTTCAGGCGCGGGAGTTGCCAGGCTGACGATGATGTTCACCAGCGCACCTGTTACGAATGCGGGCAGCAGTTCATAGATGCCGAAAGCACCGCCCAGAGGGGCAACCAGGTACTTCCAAACGAATACCATAACACCGCCGGCGATCATGCCTGCCAGCGCACCATATTTATTGGAGCGTTTCCAGAACAGAGCGAATACGACAACGGGGCCGAAAGATGCGCCGAAGCCTGCCCATGCAAAGGATACGATGCCGAATACAGAGCTGTTAGGGTCACGTGCCAGGAAAATAGCGATGATGGAGATCACAACAACGGTGACACGCGCAATGGTCATGGCTGTTTTTTCAGAGATATTTACTTTAAAGAAGCCGCGCAGCAGGTTCTGGGACACACTGGAGGATGCCGCCAGAAGCTGAGAGTCCGCTGTGGACATGGTCGCTGCCAGGATACCAGCCAGAATGATACCGGCAACAAATGCCGCCACAACGCCCTGCTGGCTCAGCAGATCGGCAATACGCACGATGATTGTTTCGGATGTGGAGCCTTCCAGGAAAGGAATGGCGCCTGCTTTTGTCATGGCATAGCCAACGATACCGATGCTGACTGCAATGGCCATAGAGATGACAACCCAGATGGATGCCACACGACGGGAAAGAGCCAGTTTTTCTTTATCCTCGATGGCCATGAAACGCAGGAGGATATGAGGCATACCGCAGTAACCCAGACCCCAAGCCATAACGGAAACGATGGTCAGCAGGCTGTAAGGTTCCGCTGTACCGGTTGTTACGCTGTATGTTTCGGTCATGTTCAGATAACCGGGCATTGCCTGTACGTCTGTGATGATAGTATCCCAGCCGCCGGCTACTTTTACGCCGAAGAGCAGAATGATAATCAGCGCTACGGTCATGAAGATACTCTGGATCAGGTCTGTTGCACTGGCTGCCAGGAAGCCGCCTGTTGCGGTATAGCCAACGATAACAACAGCGGAAATAATCATTGCCCAAACATAGTCCACGCCGAACAAGCTGCTGAAGAGTTTGCCGCAGGCAGCAAAGCCGGATGCTGTGTAAGGGATGAAGAATACGATAATGACGATGGCGGAAATGCACATCAGGATGTTTTTGTTATCACGGTATCTGCGGGAGAAAAAGTCAGGAACAGTGATGGAGTTGTCTGCCACATGGGAGTAGATACGGATTCTCTTGGCAATGATGAGCCAGTTGAAATAAGTACCGATGGCAAGACCGATAGCTGTCCACGCTGCGTCTGCTACACCTGTCAGGTAAGCAACGCCGGGCAGACCCATCAGAAGCCAGCTGCTCATGTCGGATGCTTCCGCACTCATGGCTGTTACAAAGGGGCCCAGTTTTCTGCCGCCCAGATAGAAGTCGCCTACGTTGTTGTTTTTCTTGGAGCAATAGATGCCGACGCCCAGCATGGCAATGAGGTAAATGGCGATGGCAATCATAATACATACTTTTGCTGATAGCATTTTCTCAAATCCTTTCTTACATATCTTATAGAGAAAAGCATTTTTTCGGGTCAGTCCTCCCGTTGCCGATCCGAAAAAAGGCTTTTCGTCTTATATTCACATGTAGTATACCACAAAACAAATTAGACTGAAATACAGAATGATGTATAGAATATAGTCTATACGATTTTTGACTATAAATCAAATTTTCATGATAAATACAATAAAAATAAATAGACGAAATTTCATATAAAATCATCGGCGAAAAATAAAATTCTATTTTTTCTGAAGAAAAAACAACAAAATGGCTGAAAAAAAGAGAATTTCCGACAGGGGTATCTTCCTAAGAAAACAAAAAAGGCTGAAATCTTTCACATGAAAAAGATTTCAGCTTGTTTTTGAGAAATTCAGTCTTTTCGAAATCCACCCAAGAAACGAGGCATCATTTCCGCGGCATATCTGCTCAGGGAATATTCCCCGCTGCACAGACACCAGTCATAAATGAGGGCACGTTCACAAAGAGCATAAGTCTTAACGAACTCATTGACGGAAATGTCGTCCCGCAGCTCCCCTTTCTGCTGTCCCTCGGCGGTAATCTGCCGCAGGAGTTTATAATACACACGGTTGTGATCCATGAGGTGACGCTCACCGGTGGTGATGAGCTGGGAGGAATAGAGTCTTGCCAGCAAATCCAGAGAAATGCTGTTGTCGATCATGCGGAACATTTCCCGATTCAGGTACATGAGTTTATCAAAAGAATGCATATCTTCCTTTAACGTAGGAATGAGTTCTGTATACTTATCGTCGAACAGTTCCGACAGGGAACCAAGGAGGGCATCCTTGCCATTGAAATAATGGTAAAACGAGCCTTTTGATGTGCCGGACTCCTCCACGATCTCCTCCACGGTGGTATCATCATAGCCCTGCTCGTAAAAGAGTTTCCAAGCGGCGGCAATGATGCGGCTTTTGGTATTGCGGTTGTTCTTTTTTGCCATAGAGGTACTTCTCCTTTATACTTTCTTCCATTTCAGGCTCACCAGGTCATGCCCCTTGATGGCACGAACCAGACGGGCTTGGAAATCCTCCGCCAGAATATCTCTGGCGTCCAGCAGTTCAATGCCCAATTCCTGGGCGCGTTTATATGTACCGCTGTTCTCGGCTTTTTCCCGGCTGAATGTGACCATGACACCTTTGGAAAACCAGCCGCCCACACGTTTTTTGGCAATGAGCAATTCATTAAGAGCTGCCGTATCGGCACTGCGGAGCTTACAGGAAATGAACACCGGCAGGGATTGCTCCATGAGGATCACATCGATTTCATTGCCTGCCACCACCACGCCGTCATAGGCGTTCCAGTCGATCATGGTACCAAGTTTTACATCATCAAAAACGCCGGATTTCTTGGCGGCGATATACACATACAGTTCCAGCCAGACGCCATAGCCTGTGCAGTACTGACGGTCATCCACGGAACAGAAGGAAAACCGCACCCGTTCCCCATCCATGACCAGATTTTTGAGAAAGCCTAAGCGCTGAAATTCTTTCAGAATGGCTTTGTCGGGATAGGTTTTCTTGCCGTTTTTCATGTAAATCTGTTCTTTGGAGTCCATATAGACTTCATGAGGCAGATACCTTGCCGCTACGGTCTGGAGATAACTGCATGTGTGCTTCCATTCCTCCAGATGGCGGAAGAGATATCGCGCCATTTCCCAGATAGCATCAAAGCGGGCTGGTTCCGGCGGGCGATGGGACTCGCCGATGAAGCATGCCCCTCTGGCATCCACAAAGTCCTCCAGAGATAATGTGGCCGTAGGCGCAACGGTTTCATCTGTCAAAAGGTCTGTAATGCGGTTATGCACCAAATCCGTATGGATGAGCCTTGCCCCTTTTTCCATACCGGCACGGAAACCGGCAATGACCATCAGTTCACTGCCCCCTGTCAGTTCCAGAAAACAATTCTCGTTATTTTCAATGACCTGGGCAGTCTTGCGGTAAATCTTATCCATGGAAAGAATGTCCACAGGGTATTTTTCCAATGTGATATGGGGAATATGCCGCTTAAAGCAGGTATGAAGGGCGCGAAAAGCCGTCATATCCTGCATGCCGCTGTCATAAAGAAAAATCACCTTATCGGGATGCAGTGTCAGCGGCCCCATGATATTTTTCAAAACGTCTTTGTCATAATATTCAATGAGTGTTCTTGTCATGGGTATCCCCCCAGTTTTTTATTCCTCAACCACCAATTCTTCTTCAAACTTTACTTCCGGTTCGGGCTTTTCTTCTTTCTTATGACCGAAAACAGCGCCAAAGTTCAGTTTGTTCACAACACCGGGCGCCATGTCGATGAGCTTGCTGACAGCGTCCTGATTCTTGATGTTAATGAGCTGTACACTGCCGTTCTGGATTGCCAGCACAGCGGAAGGTGTGATTCTGGCGCCCATACCGCCAGCGGAACCGCCGGAGTCCTTGCCGCCAAGACCAACGCCAACGCCAACTTCGATGAGGGGCAGCAGTGTCACATCACCAAGAACAATGGCTTCTCCCACAACGGTTTTGGTGGAAACCAGTTCGTCTACTTTTCCGAATAATACATCCAATGAAGTGTCAAATTCTTTACTCATGCTGTTTTCTTCCTTTCCACAGTGTAATTAGTAAACGGCGTACAGGCTTCGCCAGTGCAAAAGCCAGTGTGCTGTAAAGGAGATAGCCGGGAACAATTTTCCCTTTCACCCGGACAACGATGTTTTCCGCTGTGGCTTTGGCAAAATCCCCTTTGATTTCCAGATCTTCGCCGAATTTTCCTTTCAATATACCTGCCATTGCCAGAAGATACCCTGTCCAGACAGGATCCCCCGTACCAAAAGTACCTTTGATAATGAGGTGCCCCGGCAGGATACCCTTTGCCATGCGCTTGATGAATTTCCATAAGGCTTTGGCAATGCCTTTTTTGTCCTCCACCGCCAGAAGCTGCTTCCACAGGGGATTTTCTTCCTTTTCCTCTGCGTCCCCATCTTCTCCGGTGAAAAAGGCATCATCCAGATCATCGGGGATGTCCTCCGCTTCCGGTTCGGCGGGCTTTTCTTCTTCAATATCTTCCAAACGTACCCGCCGCATGCCCTGCTTTTTCTGCATGGGACGGACGGTGTTGGATTCTTTTTTCATTTCTTCCGGCGCTTCCTTGGGAATTTCCTCTTTTGGAATTTCCTTTTTCGGGATTTCCTCTTTTCGGATTTCTTCCTTCGGAGGTTCTTCTTTCATAATCTCTTTGGGTTCCGACTGTTTGGGAACTTCCGGCTCCATAACCGGTCTGAGCGGCGTATCCTTTGGCGGCGCGGCCTTTTCCCGGGTATAAATCAAATCTCCCTCTTTCTGGGGACGAGGTTTCTTCCGTTTTTTCCTTGCGGCTTTGGCCTTCTTTTTCTCCAGCAAGGATTTTCCGAAAATGAGCAAGTCCACAAAAGGCTCTTTATCCCCCATCTGCCACCTTGCCACCACCTGCACAAACAGCCATTTCACCTGACCGTCTGCCCGGATGGCATCGGTTTTCTCGCCCCCGGCTTCATAGCGAATGGGCGCAAGAAGCACCACCAGCGTGATGAGCAGCAACAGGCATACCAGCGCCAGCAGGAGAATCCCTATGCACTTTAAGATAAATAACAATACGCCAATCAATGGATTTCAACGCTCCCATTCTTCTCTTCCGCCAAGTATTTTCTGCCCCAAAGGCGCAGGATGATTTCCGCCCCCACAAACAGCAGGAGGCATGCCCCCAGAAACACACCGCCAAGCCAAAAGGCGGTATCACTGAAAAAGCCTTCAGGCACAATATTGATGAGGCGGTCACCCCGCTCATCCAGTATCCAGTCATCATTATCAAAAAATATCAGGTGAAACTGTATAAAATATTTATTGAAGTTTGTCAGCATCAATGCCACCAGCAAACCGCAGGCTGCAAAAAACACACCAATGCCTGCCTGCAAGGTACGCAGGAATGTCCTTCCTTTTTTCTTGGCGAACATAACAATTGCCGCCGCAAGGGTAAACACCACGCAGCCGTTACGAATGTCCATGCCAGCGGAAAAGAGGTTTTTCACATCCACCATATGACGGATTTCCTTTTCACTGAAAAAAGGCAGTTCCTCTCCGCCAATGGGAACGGTCACCTGTAATTCTTCCCGCTTATCGTAAAGATATGCCATCATTTCCTCTGTCAGATACAAAAGGTCATCCATGTTCATATCCACCCGTTCCAGAACGTCATATTTCGCGTATTCCTCCCGGAAATAATCCATGGAGCTGACACGCCACTGGACACAGGTCAAAAGAAGGGCAGGCATCAATGCAAGGGATGCCACAAACCCCAAAAAACGCCAACCGAATTTCTTCACTCCATCATCCTCTTTTTTATTGCAGCCACGCCGAAGGGTCTGTCAAATCCCGTCCGGCTTTTGCCGCCTCTTCCAGCATGTAGCACAGCAGGTCAACGGCTTCATGCCGTCCCATGGCAACACCGGCAATGATGCCTTTCCGGCTGCGATATTTCTTGGTGAACAGCTCTTTGGAGGAAAGGATTTCCATGCGGTTTCTGTCCGCAAAATACACCAGACAGTACAGACGGAAAACAGGAATGTCCCGTTTCAGACTATAAACTACTGTACCCAAATTTCCCACACTTTCTCCCACAAACAGGTTTTCAATGAGCTGCATGCCGTGCCACCGCCTTTCTTCCTTTGTTTTGTTTTATTATAGCAGATATGCCGTCAAATGGAAATATGTATCCCACCAAAATCCATGGGGCATGGTGTCACAAAAAAGCATATCCATAAAAAACAGAATCCATACCAAAAGAAAAAGCACAAAACCACAATGGTTTTGTGCTTAGAGTGTAGATAACATCATTTTTGCAAGAACGCGGAAGGGCTTGGGAAACGAAGCGTGTCCCAACTAGAATCCGCAGTCGGAATTCACTTCCGACGAGGAAAAACAGGAGTTTCAAGACTTTTAAGTTGATGGAACCCCTGCTTTATACCTCTGTCTACTCGTCAAAGCTTTGAATGAAATGAGGCTTTGACGACAGCGTATCTTTTACCACAGCGCCTGATCCAGCAGATTCCAATCTTTCTTCGGGTACATTTCCAAAAGCTCCCGATACTGGTCTTTGGTCAGTCCCGGTGTGTTCACATAGAGAGAGACTTTCTCGTCGGTGTTGGCACGTGAAAACCGTTCTTTCAGCTTTTCAAAGTCCTTATAGTCCATGATCCTTCTCCTTTCCATCTGTTGTCTGCCTTTTTCTGCCTTTATACAGCTCTGCCAGACCAACGGCAAAGAGAAAACCGCCGAACAGTTTCCGCAGCAGTTCTCCCTCCAGCCACAATGCCAGCAAAGCTCCGGCGGCAGCGCCCAGAAGCCCTGTCCAAATGAGGGATTTTGCAATAGGCGTTTCTACATTCCCATTTTTCACATGGGTCACAAGGGCAACGGCTGCCGTTGGCAGAAAGTACAGCAGATTCACGCCCTGCGCCTGCTGCTGTGTCACATCCGTCACCCAGAGGATCACGGGAATGAGGATGGCGCCGCCGCCAATGCCCATACCGCTGACGATACCTGCCAAAAGCCCCGCCAGCAATACGCCTAACACAGCACCATGCGGACGGCTGCCGCAAGGAGAAACAAGCCAAATATCCGGTGGAGCCACATGCCGCTGAGTTTTCCCAGCAGTTTGGCACCAATCCTTCCGCCGATGATACCGCCGCCGGAAGCCCAAAGGGCAACCTGCCATGCCATTTCTCCCTGCCAGAAATAAATCAGAAGAGAAAGGACACTGAGAGGCAGTATCACCGCAATGGCAGTGGCGTGGGCTTTATGGGTTTCCACATGGAGGAACCGCTCCATGGCAGGTACCACCAAGGTACCGCCGCCGCTGCCGAAAAGCCCATTGACAAAGCCTGTCACCAGCCCCGTCAGGCGTATTTTCTCCTTTTCACCCATGGCTTACGCCCCCTTTGGTTAGTTCATCATGTTTCTGCTGTTGGTATTTGTGGCGTCATTCACGGCGTTTTTCATGTCATTGCCCACATTTTCCACGCCGTTTTTCACGTCATTAGCCATATTTTCCACGCCATTTTTCACATCTTTGGCAAAAGAGCCTGTATCGGTGCTTTTGGGTGTGCCGTAAGTGGTGCGATCCCAGTTTGCGCCATTATTGACGCCATAGCTTTCATCCCAATAAACATTGCTGCCATAGACATCATTCCGATAATCGTCTGTGGCACCCAGATTGTTTGCTGTATTGCCGCCGCAGCCGGTGACGCCCAGCATCACTGTCGCTGTGACAGCACAAATTGCCATTCGTTTCATAATTGTATGCCTCCTTTTTGCCTTCGCAGACTGACTGCATGGTTATTGTCTGCCGAAAAAGCGGAAAAATCCTTGCTTTTTGCTGGAACAAAGGGCAAAATTTGGCAGTTCTGCGGATAGCAACGGCGAAAAAAAGCTGATACAATAGGGTTTATGTTTTTGGGAAAAACAGTTGGGAGTTTTTCCCTGTATAAAGAAGGAGGTCATTTCTGATGTTATTTGAAGAAAGAAAAAGCGGCGTTCTGCTGCACCCCACTTCTTTGCCGTCCATTTACGGCATCGGGGATTTCGGGGCGGAGGCGCGCCGTTTTGTAGATACTTTAGCGGAAGCGGGACAAAGCCTGTGGCAGATTCTGCCTTTGGTACCGATTGGTTACGGCAATTCCCCTTACCAGAGCACATCGGCTTTTGCTGGAAACATCCTGCTCATCAGTCCCGAGGAACTGATGGAAATGGGGCTTTTGACAACAGAAGATCTGGGAGAAATCCCTGCTTTTGACAAGGAACGGGTAGACTATGACGCCGTAAAGGCATACAAATTGCCCCTGCTCCACAAGGCTTATGAAACATTCTGCGCAAAAGCAGACGAAGATATGCAGGCGGACTTTGCCGCTTTCTGTGAAAAACAGGACATGTGGCTGGCGGATTTCGCCCTGTTCACCGCTTTGCAGGCACATTTCCGGGCAGAACGTGCCAAAGGCATTGATGAAGAAGAATATCTCACCTTTGCCGTTGACACCATTGATTTTCTCACAGAAGAACAGCAGAAGGATTACTTTGAATCCGCCTGCTGGAACACATGGCCTCGTACCCTGCGCAAGCGCAACGCAGCCAGCCTGAAAAAATGGACACGTATTCTGGCAGATGCCATCGAAGAAGAAAAATTCTATCAGTATTTGTTCTTCACCCAGTGGCAGGCACTGAAGTCTTATACCAACGAAAAAGGCATTGCTATCATGGGTGACACACCTATTTTCATGGCCTATGACAGTGCGGACGTATGGGCAAAGCAGAAACTGTTCCAGCTGGACTCCATGGGCTTCCCCACCGTTGTGGCAGGAGTACCGCCCGATTATTTCTGCGCAGAAGGTCAGCTTTGGGGCAACCCTCTTTATGACTGGAAAGCCCACAAGAAAACAGGCTACCTCTGGTGGACAGAACGCATCCACAAGGCACTGGAAGATGTGGACTATCTGCGCATCGACCACTTCCGTGCTTTTGAAAGTCATTGGGAAGTGAAATTCGGTGCGGAAAACGCCATTGTTGGGGAATGGAAGAAAGGCCCCGGCATGGACTTCTTCAACACCATTGAAAAAACACTGGGCAAACTGCCCCTCATTGCGGAAGACTTGGGTATCATCACCGATGAAGTCCGTGCTCTCCGGGAAGAAGCAGGCTTCCCCGGCATGCGTGTATTGCAGTTTGCTTTCGGCAATGATAAAAACAACGCTTACCTGCCTCACAGCTGTGACAAAAACAGCGTCATGTACTCCGGCACCCACGACAACGACACCACACGTGGCTGGTACGAAACTGCCACAGAAGCGGAAAAAGACCATTACCGCCGTTATCTGAACGTAGACGGCAGAGATGTGGCATGGGACTTCATCCGTATGGCTTTTGCTTCTCCTGCCGTATTTGCCATTGTGCCTTTGCAGGATGTGCTGAATCTGGACGGCAGCCACCGCATGAACCGTCCCGGTATCGCCGGCGGCAACTGGGGCTTCCGTTTCGACTGGAGCCAGTGGGATGAAGGCTATACCCATGGGCTGCGGTATCTGGCGGAACTGTTCGGCAGATGCCCGGAAAGAGAAAACGATAGCTTTTAAGGACCCATATCTTTTTTTCAAATCCGCGGAAGGACTTGGGGAACCAAGGGTTCCCCAACTGGAATCCGCAGTCGGAATTCACTTCCGACGAGGAAAAAGCCGGAGTTTCAAAGCTTTTGGGCTGATCGAACTCCGGCTTTATACTTCTGTCTACTCGTCAAAGGCTTGAATGAAATGAGCCTTTGACGACAGGGTATCGACTTTTCGATACCCTGAAAAGGCATTTCTTTGGGGAAATGCCTTTGCTTTTTCCCCATTTTGTGCTAAAGTAAAATGCGGATAGATATGTTTTTTGACATATATAAAAGGAGGAACAACATCTATGTGCGGCATTTGCGGATTTACGGGACGTCTTTTGACTTCCGAAGAAATACTGGAAAACATGATGAACAAAATCATCCACCGCGGCCCTGACAGCGGCGGCAAACATATTGACGACGGCGTTTCCATGGGATTCCGCCGTTTGAGCATCATCGACCTGGAGGGCGGCACACAGCCTATCTACAACGAAAACAGGGATATGGTCATCACATTCAACGGGGAAATCTACAACCATCAGGAACTCCGTGAAGACCTTATCGCAAAGGGTCATGTCATGGGCAGCCATGCGGACACAGAAGTCCTGCTCCACGGCTACGAAGAATACGGCGAAGACCTGCTGCCCAAACTGCGCGGCATGTTCGCTTTCGTTATTTGGGACAGCAAGACAAAGACACTTTTTGGCGCAAGAGACTTTTTCGGCATCAAGCCTTTTTACTACTCCATCCAGAACGGGAACCTGGTTTACGGCTCCGAAATCAAGAGCATTCTGGAATACCCCGGCTTCAAACGGGAAGTAAACAAAGAAGCACTGGAAAACTATCTCACATTCCAGTACAGTGTCCTGCCGGAAACATTCTTCAAAGACGTATTCAAACTGCCTCCTGCTCACTGCTTCACTTTTAAGGATGGCAAAATGGACATCAAACGCTATTGGGAACCTGTTTTTGAACCCGATCACACAAAATCTCTGGAACAGTTTGTGGACGACATCGACAACGCTATGCAGGATTCCATCAAAAAGCATAAAATCAGCGACGTGGAAGTGGGCTCTTTCCTTTCCAGCGGCGTAGACAGCTCTTATGTAGCTGCGTCTTTCCACGGTGACAAGACATTCACCGTAGGTTTCGACTACGAAAAATACAACGAAATCGACTACGCGAAAGCATTGTCCGAAAAAATCAAAATCGGCAACTACAACAAACTCATTTCCAAAGACGAATACTGGGATGTGATCGGCAAGGTGCAGTACCACATGGACGAGCCTCTGGCTGACCCTTCCGCTATCGCCCTGTACTTTGTGAGCCAGACAGCGGCAAAACATGTGAAAGTTTCCCTTTCCGGCGAAGGCGCTGACGAATTTTTCGGCGGCTACAACATTTACCGGGAACCTCATGACCTGCTGCCTCTGACCAGACTGCCCCGTCCTGTGCGGAAAGCCATGGGTGCCGTAGCGAAAAAACTGCCCAAGGTAAAAGGCAGAAACTACCTCATCCGCGGCAGCAAAGATTTGCAGGAACGCTTCATCGGCAACGCTTTCATGTTCCAGGAAGAAGAACGTGAAAAAATCCTGAAATCCCCCACTGGGAAATATCACCACACCGTTCTGACACGCCCTTATTACGACAAAGTGGCAAATCAGGATGACGTGACCAAAATGCAGTATATTGATATCCATTTCTGGCTCATTGGCGACATTCTGCTGAAAGCGGACAAAATGAGTATGGCACACTCTCTGGAAGTGCGTGTACCTTTCCTGGACAGAAAAGTATTCGACATTGCCAGAACGGTACCCACAGAATACAAAGTCAACAAAGAAAACACAAAATTCGCTATGCGTCAGGCGGCGCACCGTTATCTGCCCGACATGGTTGCGGAGAAGAAAAAACTGGGCTTCCCCGTGCCCATCCGTATTTGGCTGAAAGAAGACGCTTATTACAACCGTGTGAAAGCTGCTTTTGAAAGCCCTGCGGCAAAAGAATTCTTCAACACAGCGGAAATCATCAAATATCTGGATGAACACCGGGCAGGCAAGGCAGACAACAGCCGTAAGATCTGGACAATCTATATGTTCCTAGTATGGCATCAGCAGTTCTTTGAACAGGCGGCATAAAAGAAAACAAAAACATCTGGAATCCAATGATTCCAGATGTTTTATTTTTATCAGGACTTCCGCCGTTCCCCATTACAGCAGAAAAACCAGTTCTCAGATAATCTTCTGCATTTTTGGCTCCAGTTGCATAAACTGCTCCAAAAATGGATTGCTCATTTCTTTGTACTCCAAGCCTTCCCGACCCAAAAGCGCGTCTGTGGACACCCCCAAAATATCCGCCAGACGGCACAGATCCGACAAAGAAGGCTCATTCCTGCCGGATTCATAATTGGCAATGGCAGTGTGGCTGTAATGCAGTTCCTTTGCCAGTGCTTTCTGGGTCATACTGCGGATCTTGCGGTATTTTCGTAAATTCTGCGCAAATATGGTTTTCATGTGCTCGCCCCTTTCACCCTTTTTATTATATTTTTTACAATATTTATTATTATATCATAATATAAATTATCTTTAATACAATAAAAAGCCGTGCCTATGTCCATTATACTAACAAAAAAGAAAGGGTAGGATGGACAATGCAAAAAGATTATGCGGAAAACTACAAAAAACTGGGACTGAAAATTGCTTATTTCCGAAAACTCAAAGGGCTCACACAGGAACAGCTGGCGGAAATACTGGATGTGGACACCAGTTTCATCGGGCAGATTGAAGCCCCCAACATTTATAAGCCGATCACACTGACAACGTTGTTCCGCATTGCGGATGCGCTGGAAATGGCACCGGGAGAACTTTTGGATTTTTGAACAGGCGCCCGCAAATTTCCGGAATTTCACTGATTTTTTCACACATAAAAGACATGTTTCTCATGATTTTGAGAACATGTCTTTTTTATTTTTTGCAGGTTGGGACTTTTTGGGACTTGAAACCCATTACCCTTAGGGCGTAACAAAAATTCAAACAGAAAGGAGAGAAACAAATGGCAACATTTACAGAGCATTACGACCTCATCAAGCCCGGCACCGATGACTACTACGACGTGGCGGACTTCAATGAGAACATGGATGCCATTGACACCCAGCTGTATCAGGCGGAACAGGATATGGCAGGAGTCAGCGAAAAAATCGGCAATCCCGGCGACAAAGGAGAGGATACCCTTTTTGGTCTGCTCCATCCTGATAACCAGCCAGAGGAAAAAGCGGATTTCTATCGCTATTCCAAGACTGACATCAAGAAAAAGATCCAAAACTGGACTGTCCTTGCAGCCGCTAGCCCTATCCAGGATTTTTACGCGAAGCTGACGACCATTCATGCAGAGAAAAACGGTACTGTTTATGTCAAGATCAATACAACAGATCTGGGTACCATCAGCCTTGGTGTCTATGACAAACTTCCTGTCCAAGCCGTAGAAGCGGCAGATCAGTCAACACTGGTAGGACTGAAGGGCTACAACAAGAAAAACAGTGAGGCCTGGTTTCTGGAGGAATACAATGTCAACAGTTCTACACGCACAGAAGAACGTGAGTGGATCATTCCAGTGGAAGCCGGCAAGGATTACACCCTACTGTATATCGGTTCTTCTGCCAGACAAGGCATCGTCAATGAATTTATTCTGGGTTACACCGATACCAAAGAAGCCTAAACGAAAGGAGCGAAAACATGTTAGTCAATTTCGATAAGACCGGACGCGTGGTCTGGTACAACCTTTATGTAAGCAAAGAAGCGGCTGAAAGCTGCCTTTGTGACAACACCATCTGGCTGGATACTTCCCTGCCCCCTTTTCCTGAGCCCAAAGAAGGCTTTGTGGTCTATCTGAAACTGAATGAAGAACAGCAGCTCATCTACGACTATGAACCACAGCCGAAGCCTGTTTACACAGACCTGCAAATCATCATGCAGGGACTTTCTGACCTGGAACTGGCGATTCTGGAAGGAGGCATGTGAGATGTACGAAATCCTGAAGAAAAAATACAAACTGGGTTATGTCCGCAAAGACCAGCTCCAGCGTTATCTGGCACTGGGCAAGCTGACAAAAGAAGAATATGAGGACATCATTCAGTTCTGACAAAATCAAAACCACTAGTTAACTAGTGGTTTGA
>UMEY01031715.1_pt1 | contig 26094 bp, 27 predicted proteins | sample 1964881 | NCBI WGS metagenome assembly UMEY01 (sample SAMEA4836033, study PRJEB28245) | human gut metagenome | biome: gut microbiome; material: fecal sample | place: Denmark | collected 2008 | reverse complement strand
TATCATACTGTCTAACAAATGGGGTTCAGTTCATGCAAGGGGAGGCGCAAAGGGGGTTTCTAGCATAAGTTATTCGCCCAGATCGTGGATGAACAGGCCGCTGCGCAGCTTTGGTTCAAACCATGTGGATTTTGGGGGCATGGTGCGTCCGGCGTCTGCCACTGCCATCAGTTCATCCATGGCTGTGGGGAACATGGAAAATGCAACCTGCATTTCGCCGCTGTCCACCCGTCTTTCCAGCTCGCTCAGACCGCGGATACCGCCGACAAAGTCGATGCGTTTATCCGTTCTGGGATCACCGATGGCAAGGACAGGCGCAAGGAGAGAATCCTGCAAGATGGAGACATCCAATCCATCCACAGGGTCGTGGGACAAAATGTGGTCTTTGGCTTCCAGCAGATACCATTTGCCGCCCAGATACATACCAAAGGTGTGTCTGCGAGGGGGATGGCAGGGGGAAGCGGGAGCGGGAGAAACGTTGAAGTTTTCGGAGATCTTTTCCAAAAATTCCTGTTCGCTTCGCCCGTTCAGATCCTTGACCACACGGTTGTAATCCAAAATAAAGAGTTCGTCCGCAGGGAACAGCACGGAAAGATAGTAGTTGAATTCCTCTTCACCGGTGTAATCTGGTTTCTGTTCTCTGCGTTTCAGACCCACTTTCACAGCAGATGCGTTCCGGTGGTGTCCGTCGGCAATATAGAAATTTTCCACGTTGGCAAAGCTCTGTACCAACATGCCGATTTCTGTATCGCTGTCAATGACCCATACCGTATGTCCAATGCCGTCTTCGGAAACAAAGTCATACACAGGAGGTACCGCTGCTGTATAGCCATCGATGATGGCTTTGGCGTCAGCATTTTCTTTGTAAGCCAGGAAAATGGGGCCTGTGTTGGCGTTGAGGGTATCCACGTGGCGGATACGGTCAGCCTCTTTGTCGGCACGGGTCAGCTCGTGCTTTTTGATGGTGTCATTCAAATATTCGTCAATGGCGGTGCAGACAACCAGTCCTGTTTGGCTTCTGCCGTCCATGGTCAGTCGATAGATATACAGATTGGGCAACAGATCCTGTGTGAAAATGCCTTTGTCCAGCTGCTCATAGAAAGTATCTCTTGCTTTTTCATAAACAGCGAGGCTGTAAGGGTCTGTACCCACGGGCAGATCGATTTCCGCTCGGTCAATATGTAAAAAGGAATAGGGGTTTCCCTTTACCATTTCTCTGGCTTCCTCTGTGTTCATAACGTCATAAGGCAGGGCTGCCACGTCCTTGGCATACTCGGGCGCGGGACGGATGCCCATAAAAGGTCTGATGGTTGCCATATTATCCCTCCTGATTCAGTACGCGTACTTTTTTAACACTGTGGATAGCATACAGGTCATCCACCAGTTCCTTGACATTTTCCGGCAGGTTATCGCAGACGATGATGTTGTAAGCCAGCTCGCCTTTGGAGTTGTTTACCATCTTATCGATGTTGATATGGTGCTTGGTAAATACCGCACCCAACTGCCCGATCATGTTTACGATGTTGGAGTGGGAAATGGCAATGCGAGGTTTGCCGGAATAAGGCACGATACAGCCGGGGAAGTTCACGGAATTGCGGATGTTGCCGTAACGCAGGTATTCTCTGAGTTCCACAGCAGCCATTTCGGCGCAGTTTTCCTCGGATTCCGGTGTGGACGCGCCCAAATGGGGCAGAACGATGATGTTTTCGTTGCCCAGCAGGGTTTCGTCGGGGAAGTCTGTGATATATCTTGCGATGATGCCTTTTTCGATGGCGTCTTTCAATGCGTCGTTGTTTACCAGACCGCCTCTGGCAAAGTTCAAAAGTCTTGCGCCTTTTTTGGTAACGGCAAAGAGCTTTTCGTCAAAGGTGTTTCTGGTTTTGTCATTCAGTGGAATGTGGATGGTGATGTAATCGCTCTTGGACACCAGTTCTTCCAGTGTTTCCGCTTTATCTACGGAAGCGGACAGATGCCAAGCGGCTTCCAGTGTCAGGAAGGGGTCATAGCCGATAACGTCCATGCCCAAGTCCAGAGCGGCGTTGGCAACCAGTACGCCAATGGCGCCCAGACCAATGACGCCTAGAGTCTTTCCGACGATTTCGGGACCGATGAACTGCTTTTTGCCAGCTTCTACGGCTTTTTCCACGTTTTCATTGCCTGCCAGAGTCTGTACCCACTGAGCGCCGTTGATGATGCGGCGGGAGGATACCAAGAGACCTGCCAGCACCAGTTCTTTTACGGCGTTGGCATTAGCACCGGGGGTATTGAATACGGGAATCCCCATTTCTGTGCATTTGTCAATGGGAATGTTGTTGGTGCCTGCACCTGCGCGGGCTACCCCCAGCAAATTGTCGTTGAGCTCCATGCTGTGCATGTCGAAGCTGCGCAGAATGATGCCTTCAGGGCGGGCAGCTTCCGGGTCTATGAGAAATTCTGCTTCAGGCAGTTTGCTTAGGCCTGCCTGAGAAATCTGGTTCAGTGTTTTGATGGTATACATACGGACATTCTCCTTTACTTGTTTTCTGTTTCAAACTGTTTCATAAACGCCACCAGCGCTTCTACGCCTTCTTTGGGCATAGCGTTGTAGATGCTGGCACGCATGCCGCCAACGGTACGATGGCCTTTCAGGTTCACAAAGCCTTTTTCTCCAGCTTCCTTGATGAATTTTGCGTTCAGTTCTTCTGTGGGCAGCACAAAAGGCACGTTCATGAGGGAACGGTCTTTTTTCTGCACAGTGCCGCGGAACAGGGCAGAGCTGTCCAGGAAATCATAGAGCAGTGCCGCTTTTTCCTCATTGCGTTTCTGCATGGCTGCTACGCCGCCTTGTGCCTTTACCCATTCGAATACACGGCCCATGAAGTAAATGCCGTAAGTGGGCGGTGTGTTGTAAAGGGAATTGTTTTTGGCATGGATGTCATACTTCAGCATGGTGGGTGTGAAATCCATGGCATTGCCCAGCAGGTCTTCCCGGATGATGACAACAGTCACCCCGGCAGGGCCCAGGTTTTTCTGAGCGCCCGCAAAGAGCAGACCGAACTTTGTGATGTCGATTTCCTCGGACAAAATGGAGGAGGACATATCTCCCACCAGAGGAACATCGCCCACATTGGGCAGCTCTGTCCAGCGTGTGCCGTAAATGGTGTTGTTTAAAGTGATATAGAAATAGTCCGCATGTTTGTCAAATTTGGATTCATCCAGTTCGGGGATGCGGTCGAAAGTGGTGTCGGCAGAAGAAGCCACAATGTTGACTTTGCCGTAGCGCGCCGCTTCTTCCGCGGCTTTTTTCGCCCACTGTCCTGTCACCACATAGTCAGCCTTGTTATTTTTGTTCATCAGATTCAGAGGAATCATGGCAAACTGTGTGGAGCCGCCGCCCTGAAGGAACAGGATTTTGTAATTGTCGGGAATGTGCATCAAATCCCGCAGGTCTGCCTGAGCCTTTTCCAAAATGCCTTCAAACACTTTAGATCGATGGCTCATCTCCATTACGGACATGCCTGAAGAGCCGTAACAGACAAATTCTTTTTGTGCCTGTTCCAGAACTTCCAGTGGCAGCATGGATGGTCCAGCTGAAAAATTGAATACTCTTTCCATAAATAAGCCTCCCTTAAAGTGTGATTGAAAATGCGCCCCGGATATGTGGGACGGAAAAAGACCAGGGTCTTTTTGGTTTTATGAAGTTGATTATAGCACGGCAAGCGGAACCGTCAATATAAAAGATGTTTTTTTTAAAGTGTAAAAAAATTTTCGGAGGATAGCGCAAAAAAAGTGCAAAAAGTTGCAAAAAAAATGTCAATATTAAACAGACAAATGTCCATATAAGAAATACAAAAATGAATACTGTCTTTTGTATACAGCAAAAAGCCCATAGAAATCAAGGCCTCCCCAAAAAGCGAAAATCCATCTGCCGCTGTATCAGCTTATGGTCTGACAAAAGAAAGGATGCTGTTTTTTTGCATTCAAAAGACAAATTCTTTGTTGTGTTCGCACAAAAAGGACAAAAAAAGAGCGTTCCCCTATGGAGCGCTCAATGAAAAAAACTTATTTCTCCCCCAGCATTTCGCAGGTCAGGTCTACGAAGGCCTGCGCCGCAGGGGAAAGCTCCCCGGAGGGCAGAGCAATGCCCAGAGAAATGGTGTGGGGCGGGTCTAAAGGCAGTTTGACAACCTTTGCCGTATGCCCTTCGGTGATGAGGTGGTTCATGATGCTCATGCCTAAGCCCTGTGCAATCATGGAAAGGGCAGCATGGTTTTCGATGGTTTCGTACTTTACTTTGGGATGGATGTCATGGGCATGGAACAGCTGGACAACGTCATAATCGGCACCGTAAGCAGGCATGATGAAGTCCTCCTGCTGGCAGGCAGAAAGAGGGTATGCCTTTTCTTTTGCCATGGGATGATCCGGCGGCAGTACGGCAATCATGGGGTCTTTCCGCAGGGGAATCCATGTGTATGGGCTGTCGGGTTTTTCGCTGTACAGGCAGATATCCACCTGCCTGTTTTCCAGAAAGCTGTCCAGTTCTTGATGGATGCCTTCTTTTAATATGATGCGGATGCCGGGATAGGATGCGGCAAAGGCTTTGATGACGGGAGGCAGCCAGCAGGTGGCAATGCTGGTGTAAACGCCGATGGTGAGGCGACCTGTCTGCAAGCCGTTGATGCGGGAGGAAATCTGCTCAAAACGATTGGCACAATCTGCCATTTCCCGCAGAACAGGCATGAGTTCCAACGCACTGGGCGTAGGCACAACGCCTGTTTTGGAGCGGTACAGCAGGGGAAAACCCAGTTCCGCTTCCAGATTGGTCATCATGTGGCTGATGCCGGAAGGAGTGTAGTGGAGCTGTTCCGCCGCCTTTGTGAAACTGCCTGTGTCGATGGCAGCCAGCAGAGCTTCGCATTTTTTGAAATCCATTTGGTGACCTCCTTATTCTTGACAATTCTTCATAGATAATAGTATAAAACAGCGTTTTACTTTATACAAGAGGGGCGTTATACTGAGGGCAGATATTACAGAAAGGAAGGCGGTAAGGTATGCAGAAGAAAGAAATGGCAGGGCTTATGGTCATTGCGGCAGGTTGTCTTTGGGGTGTCATTGGATTGTTTTCCCGCAAATTGTCGGCGGTGGGGTTTGATGCCGTGCAGATCACGGCGCTGCGCAGTCTGGTAACGGCAGCAGGACTGTTTTTATTGCTCTTTTGCAAAGACCGGAAACTTTGCCGTGTGGACTGGAAAGACTTGTGGATGTTCTTAGGCACAGGCATTTGCAGCATTGCCGGATTCAATATCTTTTACTTTGTGACCATCAGCATCACCACATTGTCCGTGGCGGCAATCCTCCTTTATACAGCGCCCTTTTTCGTTATGGTGCTGTCGGCGGTGCTGTTTCATGAGAAATTTACTGCCCAGAAGGTGAAAGGACTTGTGCTGGCATTGGCTGGATGCATCTGCACCACAGGGATTTTCAGCGGCAGTATTCATGTGACGGCATTGGGCATCCTTACAGGCGTTGCATCGGGTTTCTGCTATGCCCTTTATAGTATTTTCGGGAAATTTGCTTTGAAAAAATATACTTCTGAAACGGTGACACTGTACACATTTCTTATGGCATCTGCTGCCATGTTGCCCCTGTCCCACCCGGCAGATATGTTTTTTCTGGCAGTCAGTGATTTTTCCATGGCAGGTGGCATTTTGCTGTTGGGGTTGGTGTGTACTCTCCTTCCCTTCCTGCTTTATACCAGAGGGCTGTCTCGTATGGATTCGGGGAAAGCCTCTGTCCTTGCCTTTGCGGAGCCCCTGACGGCAACACTTATGGGTGTGGTGGCTTTTGGTGAAGTGCCGGACGGCTTCGGGTGGCTGGGGGTTATCCTGCTTTTTGGCGCACTGGTGCTGCTGCAAATGCCACAGAAACAAAGAAAAGCTGGAAAGATTCCGAATATTTCGTAAAATATAAATTCCCATTCCCTTTAGAAAAAAGACGGTGACTGGCAGACAGACCCGTCTTTTTTTCTGTTTTGCTTCATAAACATGACAGGAGGGGGAATGGATATGGACGAAAAGAAGCGGCGATATTTATTATGGGCATGCTGTATGGTCATTTGCCTTTGTGTGCTCCATCAGGGACGGGTGGCGGAAACCATGCTGCCTGTGGTGGAAAAAACCATTGTGCTGGATGCGGGACACGGCGGCTGGGATCCGGGAAAAACAGGGAAAACAGGAGTAGATGAACAGGAACTGAATCTTGCCATTGTGAAGAAATTGCAGGCGTATCTGGAACAGGGCGGTGCAAGGGTTTACGTGACCAGAGGGGACGGCATGGCTTTGGGACAGAGCAAACAGGAGGACATGCGGGTGCGGAAAGAAATCACCAATGAAAGCGGTGCGGATATTTTGGTGAGTATCCACCAGAACGCTTTTCCTTCTTCTTCTGCCAAAGGAGCGCAGGTTTTTTACCATAGCCAGAGTGAAGAAGGCAAAGCCCTTGCCCAGTGTATACAGGAAAGTCTGCGGCAGAGGGTAGATCAGGAGAACACAAGACAAATCAAGGCAAACAGCGATTATTACATCCTCCGCACTACCCAGATTCCGGCGGCATTAGTGGAGTGCGGCTTTTTGTCAAATGGAGCGGAAGAAGCGAAACTCAATGACGATACTTATCAGGAACAGATGGCATGGGGCATTTACTGCGGCATTCTAGACTATTTTGCGGCGAAAGACGGCGCCGGAGGTTTACAGCTTGCGGAAAAGCGGATATAATGGGAAAAACGACGAAACGCTTTGATATTAGGAAGGAATGGAACCATGGAACAGAATTTTCAGACACTGGGACTGTCCGACGCCCTTGTGGCAGGCTTGGCAAAGCAGGACATCACCGTGCCCACAGATATACAGACAAAAATGATCCCTGCCATTATGACAGGAAAGGACGTGATTGGCAGATCGGAAACAGGCTCCGGCAAGACACTTGCTTATCTGCTGCCCATTTTCCAGAGAATCGACCCTAACGTAAGGGGCACACAGGCAATCATCCTGACACCTACCCATGAACTGGCGGCACAGGTGCATCGTCAGGCGGAACTGCTGGCAAAGAACGCCGGTGTCAATGTGGGCTGTGCCCTCATCATTGGTACTGCAAGATTGCAGCGTCAGGTGGAACGCCTTCGGGAAAAACCGCCCATCGTAGTAGGCTCCACAGGTCGTATTTTAGACCTCATCAAACGGAAAAAAATTCAGGCACATCTGATAAAGACCATCGTGCTGGATGAAGGGGATAGACTGCTGGAGGACGGCAATTTCGCAGCGGTGCAGGCAGTCATCAAAACAACCCTCCGTGACAGACAGCTGGCGCTCCTTTCTGCTTCCGTTGGAGGCGAAACCAAGCAGCGCGCAAAAGAAATCATGAAGGAAGATGCCCTTTTTGTGGAAGGGGCTTCTCAGGTGGGACAGGTTCCCGATACCATTTCCCATAACTTTATCCTGACTGCACCCAGAGAAAAATTCCTTATGCTGCGGAAAGTGCTGGCAGGGGAAAAACCGAAAAAAGCTATGGTATTCCTCAATAACCCGGAAAACATCGAGGTCACTGTGGACAAGCTCAATTACCACGGTATCAAGGCGGCTGGCATCTATGGTCAGGTAGGCAAACTGGATAGAAAAACAGCCCTGGATGATTTCAGAGAAGGCCGTGTGCAGGTGCTGGTGGCTTCTGACATTGGCGCCAGAGGTCTGGACATTCCTGACGTAACTCATGTCATCAATCTGGATATTCCCGAAGACCCTACCCATTATCTCCATCGTGCGGGACGCTGCGGCAGACAGGGACAGACAGGCTGTGCCATCTCCATCGTAACCCCTTATGAACGCCGCTGGATTCATAAGTACGAAAAGGTATGGGGACTGCGTTTTGCCCAGAAAGACATGGTTTATGGCAAGCTCACCGACAGCACCAAGACCAAAAAAGATTTGGAACCCAGAAAGTCCCAGCCCAAGGAAAAAGCTCAGCCCAAAGGGCAGGCAAAAAGTGGCAAGAAGCTTGTAACAAAAAAGAAAAAATAAATCCCGAAAAAATCATTGTGGAAATCATGGAAATCATGTATCATAAATAAGGAACTTTTAAGTAAAAAATAACATTGCAGGAGGTAGCGAATATGAGCGAAAAATGCGGATGCGGCTGCGGTCATGACCACGAACACGAAGAAGACGTAATGGATCTGGAAACCATGTTCCTGACACTGGACGACGATACAGAAATGGAATGCGGCATTCTGGGAGTATTTGAAGTGGAAGGTCTGGAAGGCAAAGAATATATTGCCCTGCTTCCTTTGGAAGACGAAACCGTTCTGCTGTATGAATACAAAGAAGTTGGCGACGAAATCGAACTGAACGTTATCGAAGATGACGATGAATTCGACAAAGTTTCCAATGCTTTCTACGACATGTACGAAGACGAAGAATAAGCAAAAACACAACAAGGGGCAGGGCATGGAAAAACGATGCTTCTGCCTTTTTGTGTCTGAAGAATATTTTACCAGAATATGGAGTGTGATGAGATGAAAGGAAAAAGACTGAGCGCTATGGCTATGGCGGCAATGCTGGGGGTATTGCTGGTGCCAAGCAACGCATACGCGGCAAATGCGGATTGGACTGCGGGAAATCCCCTCATTGCCCACGCTTTGGGGGAATATGACGGAAAAATCGAAACCAACTCCCAGGAAGCCTTTATTTCCTCTTGGGAAAACGGCTACCGCGTCATGGAGGCGGATTTTATTTATACATCTGATGGGGCGCTGGTGGTACGCCATGACTTTGATAAAGACGGCAGTTATTACCGTCTGGAAATCGAACCCGGCAGCAATCTGGTCATGGACAGCAACACTTTCAAGAATAAGAAGATCATTTATGAACAGACCCCTATGACAGCCGTAGACCTGATGTATCTGATGACGACTTATACAGACGTATATCTGGTGACAGATACAAAGGATACAGACAAGGCCACTGTTCAGAAACAGTTCCAGGATCTGAAGAATATCGCCAACAACATCGGCCATCCCGAAATTCTGGATCGTATCATCCCGCAGATTTATAACGAGGAAATGCTGGGCTGGATCAAGGAAATCTATGACTTCCCTCAGTGGATTTATACCCTGTATTTGCAGACCAATGTGGACTATGCAAAAACAGCGGATTTCTGTGCCAAAAACGGCATCGGTGTTGTAACCATCGAAAAAAGCCGTCTGAATCAGTCCATTGTGGATACCTTCCAGGCGAAAGATGTGCAGGTTTATGCTCATACCGTGAACCGCTACTTGCAGTTTGAGGATTTGCTGGCCATGGGTGTCAGCGGCATTTACACAGACAGCATCAAGCCTTATGAATTGGATTGGGTAGGTCTGGAAAACGCAAGAAAATTGTCTGTGGAACCTGTGAACATGGGCAGCAACAACTACACACTGCATACCATGGACATCATGGGCACAAAGTATGTGAAACTCCGTGACTATGCGGCAATGATGTCTGCAAACGGCGGATTCTCCGCACAGTTTGACGCTGCGACAAATACATTGGCACTGAAAAACAGCGGTACTTTCACCACACTGGGCAATGAACTGCTGCTGAAAGAAAGCGACCGCCTGATTACCAAAAAAGCAACCAATAAGCTGACTTATAATGACGCGGAAGTGACCCTCACAGGCTACACCATCGACGGTGACCTGTATTATCCTTTGCAGGGCATGCTGGATCTGACCGGACATGCGCTGGAAACAAAAGACGGTGTTACAGCAGTGACAAAAGCGGCGAAAGCAGAGAAATAAAAACATGGCGTAAAGAAGGCTGTATCCCAGAAAAACAAAGGGTCACAGCCTTTTTTGTTTCGGGAAAAAGTACACCTGAACTCGTTGACAGAAAATACAAACAGTGGTATGCTGTGGACAGAAGAACAACAAATTTTTACATTTGCTGGGGGTGCCGCGCAAACGGCTGAGAATCGGTAAGAGGGCTGATACCCTTATTTCACCTGATCTGGATTATGCCAGCGTAGGGAAGCGGAATCTTGCAGAACAGGCGCAGCAAAAGAGCTGTGCTTTTTTTATGCAAAGGATGTCCACCTTTTCCAGCAATGTAAGCGGACTGAGAAAAAGGAGAGAGGCACCGTGAAAACAAAGAAAATGGCAATTTCGGCAATGTTCATTGCAGTGGGCGTTTTGGCTGGGAATATCATTTACATCCCTGTGGGGGCATCCAAATGCTTCCCTGTACAGCATACCCTGAATATACTGGCGGCAGTATTTCTGGGGCCTGCTTATGGCGTCATCAACGCTTTCTGCATTTCCCTGCTGCGCAACTTCATGGGCACAGGCTCTTTGCTGGCATTCCCCGGCAGTATGGTAGGGGCGTTTCTGGCAGGGATGATCTATAAAATGACAAAGAACAACTGGGCAACGGCAGTTGCGGAAGTGGTTGGCACAGGGGTTCTGGGCGGCCTTTTGGCAGTGCCCATAGCTATCCTCATGATGGGTCAGGAAGCCGGCGCATTGGCTTTTGTGCCTTCTTTCCTGCTCAGCTCCTTCGGCGGCAGTGTCATTGCCATGATTTTGCTGAAGTCTGCTCATTTTGTGCAGGCGGCAAAAAAGAGTATTTGAAAACAGGAGGAATGAAGTATGAAACATGTGTTGACCATAGCTGGTTCTGATACCTGCGGCGGCGCTGGCATTCAGGCAGACTTGAAAACATTTTCCGCGCAGGGCACTTATGGTATGAGCGTTATCACAGCGGTAACTGTCCAGAACACACAGGGCGTATTTGGCTGTCAGGACATCGACCCTGAGATCATCAAAGGCCAGATTGACGCTATTTTTACAGACATTGAAGTAAGTGCCGTAAAAATCGGTATGGTATCTCAGATCCCTACCATCCACGCCATCGCCGACAAACTGGAACAGTATCAGCCCAAGAATGTTGTGCTGGATCCTGTTATGATTTCCAAGAGCGGTTTTGACCTGATGCAGCCCGAAGCCAAAGAAGCGCTCATCACCAGACTGATTCCTCTGGCTTATGTCATCACTCCCAACCTGCCGGAAGCGGAAGTCATCACAGGTCTGAAAATCAACGACCTGGCTTCTATGGAACAGGCAGCAAGAGCCATTCATAAAATGGGCGCCAAAAATGTGCTTATCAAAGGCGGTCATCTGGAAGATGATGCTACTGACCTGCTCTTTGACGGGGAAAACATCGTGACGCTTCATTCTGACCGTATCAATACAAAGAATACCCACGGTACAGGATGCACCATGTCCTCCTGTATTGCCGCAAATCTGGCAAAGGGCAAAACAGCGGAAGAAGCTGTTCGCATAGCCAAAGACTACATTACAACAGCCATTGCCCATTCTCTGGACATCGGCAAAGGTGTAGGCCCTACCAACCATTTCTATGAACTGTATACCAAAGCTGGTATCTGGGATGAAATCAAAGATTGATTTGACTGAGAGGCATGTCTTTTTTGGACATGCCTCTTCGTCTGTCAAAAGACTAGATTTTATACTTTTGCAGGAACGCGGAAGGGTTTTGGGGAACCATGGTCAATACGTTTGCTCTGCAAACGCCAGCCATAAATGGCTGTCCGCACTTCTTTGCGGTATGTAGTTCCCCAAGTGGAATCCGCAGGCGAAATTCATTTCCGACGAGGAGAAGCAGGAGTTTCAAGGCTTTTAAGTCCATGAAACTCCTGCTTTATACTTCTGTCTACTCGTCAAAGGCTTGAATGGAATGAGCCTTTGACGATAGGGTGTCGATTTTTTCGACATCCTGAAGGACATATCTTTTCTGGACATGCCTTATTTTATGCCGAAAATTGTCTCAAAAAAGGTTAATTAAAACATTTTTCATTGTCTTTTGTCGAAAAGGGAGATATAATGTAATAATGCTGTGCTATGCCCTTGGGCAGCAGTGGAACAGAAAAAATGCCCTTTTTGAGGGTAAAACATAAAAATTTTGCAGACGGAGGCGGCATGTTTGAGTAGAAGAAGAAAAAACAGATTGCGCAGATTGTTTTTCAAGACACTGTTTATTACTATGGCCATACTGATTGCCCTGATGCTGGCGGCTTATGGCGTATTCGCATATTTGCTGGGCGGACTGAATCGTACCACATTGGATGAAAGCAAACTGTCCGTAACGGCAGGTCTTTCCCAGAATGGAAAAATCACCAATATTGCGTTGTTTGGGCTGGACTCCCGAAACCATGACTACGAAGGTCGTTCCGATGCCATTATGGTGGCTTCTGTCAATGGGAAGACAGGGAAGATCAAACTGGTTTCCATTGCCCGTGATACTTATGTGAATGTACCCGGCTATGGACAGACAAAGATCAACCACGCTTATGCTTACGGCGGCGCGGAACTTGCCATCCAGACCATCAACGAAAACTTCAATCTGGACATCACAGACTATGCGGCAGTAAACTTTGACTCTCTGGCAGATGTTATTGATGCCATGGGTGGCATTGACTTGGAGGTAACAGAAGAAGAACGCTATCAGATCAACGCGTATCTGCTGGAAGGCAAACCTCTGAGAGAAAGCGGCATGGTGCATCTGAATGGGCCTCAGGCAGTAAGCTATGCCCGCATCCGTAAGATCGACAGCGATACCATGCGTGCGGAACGTCAGAGAAAGGTACTGGAATGCCTCTTTGAAAAGGCAAAAGACATCAATCCTCTGGAATATCCTTCCTATATCCGCAAATTTGCGCCTATGATCGAAACTTCCCTCACCAATGAGGAAATCCTTCAGCTGGCATCTGTGGGAGCAAATCCCAATGTGAAGCTGGAACAGGGCGCATTCCCTAACGATTATATCCAGAGCACCGGTCAGACCATCGGCGGCGTATGGTATTACGTTTACGACATTGAGCAGGCGGCAGACATGCTCCACGACTTCATTTATGATGATATTCCCTTTGAATACTACGGTCTGACGGAAGAAGAAATCGCTGCACTGGAAAGCGGAACCACCACAGAGGGAACAGAAGGGGAAAATGTAGAATAAACTGCATTTTATCCCTGTTTTGGAGAAAGAACTTCTATTTTTTCAAAAAAGTGGTTGACAAAGAAAAATATCGGGTTATAATGATGATTAACTGAAAGAGAAAAAGGCTAAGAAAAGAAGAGTACATCTTGGATGGTTTTACAGAGAACCTCTGGTAGCTGCGAAGGAGGAAACACGGAAAAGATGGAAGATGGTCTTGGAGCCGCGCACCGAGAGGAAATCCTTTAGGCTGCGACGGGGGTGCCCGTGACAGCACTACGATATCGGCAGTTTTGCCCGTACCGGATAAGGTCATCATCGTGAGGTGATGATAAATTAGGGTGGTAACACGAAGCTATGCTCTCGTCCCTTGACAGACAGTCAGGGACGGGAGTTTTTTTATGAATCCGTAAGAAGGAAAAGGAGAGAGGAACATGGAGCAGAAGGAAATCATGATTCGGCTCAAAGGGATCACCAAAGCGTTTCCCCAGAAAAAAGGAACGCTGGAAGTGCTCCACGGCATTGATTTGGATATTGAAAAAGGCGAAATCTTCGGCATCATCGGTCTGAGCGGCGCCGGCAAGAGTACACTGGTACGATGCATCAACCTGCTGGAACGCCCCACCGAAGGTCAGGTATATCTGGATGGACAGGAGCTGACCTGCCTTTCCGAAAAGGATCTGAGACAGGCACGCCGTTCCATGGGTATGATCTTCCAGCAGTTCCATCTGCTGATGCAGCGGACAGCCATGGAAAATGTATGTTTCCCCATGGAAATCGCCGGTGTGAAGAAGGCGGAAGCCAGAGAAAAGGCAAAAGAATTGCTGGAACTGGTTGGTCTGGGCGACAGAATGGAATCTTATCCTTCCCAGCTTTCCGGCGGTCAGAAACAGAGGGTTGCCATTGCCAGAGCATTGGCCACAAACCCCAAAATCCTGCTTTGTGACGAAGCAACAAGCGCGCTTGACCCCAACACAACAGCCGGGGTTCTGGAACTTCTGAAAGACATCAACAAACGTCTTGGCATCACCATTGTGGTGATTACCCACGAAATGAAAGTCATTCAGGAAATCTGCAACAGAGTAGCTATTATCAGCGAAGGTAAGATCGCAGAAATGGGCAGCGTACAGGAAATCTTCCGTGCTCCCAAAACACAGATTGGTCAGGAACTGGTATTCCATGAAGGTTCCAACCGAGAAGCCTATGCGGGGAGATTGCCTTATTGCTATCGTGTGGTATTCAAAGGCGGTATTTCCAACGAACCTGTACTGGGACGTATGATGATTGATTGTAACGGTGTGGCAAATATCCTTGCCGGCAACACTAGAAATATTGATGGGGAAGTGTTTGGTCAGATGATTCTGCAGTTCCCCGAAGACGAAGCCCTGCGGAAGAAAATGATTCAGTATCTGCTGGATCAGGGCGTAGAAGTAGAGGAGGTAGCGTATGTTTAATTCAGAAATGATTTCCCTGGTAGGCGTAGCCTTCTGGGAAAGTATTTATATGACCATTATTTCCTCATTTTTCGCATATGTCATCGGGCTGCCTTTGGGCTTGATCCTGGTGGCAACAGATAAGGACGGTATCGCACCGGCGCCTTTGTTCAATCAGGTGCTGGGGATCATCATCAACATCCTGCGTTCCATTCCTTTCCTGATCCTGCTGGTAGCGATGATGCCTATCACACAGGCAGTTGTGGGAACGGTTATCGGTGCAAAAGCAACCATCGTGGTACTGGTGGTAGCGGCGGCTCCCTTCATTGCCAGACTGGTGGAATCTTCCCTGAAGGAAGTGGACAGAGGTGTTGTGGAAGCGGCACAGTCCATGGGGGCTTCTCCCTTTGAAATCATGACAAAGGTACTGCTGCCCGAAGCAAAACCTTCTCTGCTCATCGGCAGTGCCATCGCCATGACAACCATCTTGGGCTACTCCGCAATGGCAGGTTTCTGCGGCGGCGGCGGTCTGGGTGCCGTAGCCATCAACTATGGTTATTACCGCAGCCAGAGAGATATCATGTTAGTCATGGTAGTTCTGCTGGTAGTCATCGTGCAGGTATTGCAGGAAGTTGGCCTGCGTATCGCAAAAGGTACAGACAAACGGCTGTAACTCGTAAAGAGTACACATATAAATGAAAACAAATGCTATTTTAATTTCAAGGAGGAACATGTATTATGAAAAAGTTTATCGGTATTTTATTGACAGCAGCTTTGGCTTTCGGCGCTGTGGGCTGCGGCAGCACAACAACAAATGAAACAGCAGACGAAGCTGCAACTACAACAACAGAAGGCACAACCATCGTAGTTGGCGCTTCTCCTTCCCCTCATGCGGAAATCCTGAAAGCAGCACAGCCCCTGCTGGCAGAAAAAGGCATTACACTGGAAATCAAGGAATTCACAGACTATGTACAGCCCAACCTGGCACTGAACACAGGCGACCTGGATGCAAACTACTTCCAGCATCAGCCTTACTTGGATCAGTTCAACGCTGACAACGACATGGATCTGGTAGCTCTGGGCGCTGTTCACTATGAACCCATGGGCATCTTCGCAGGCAACTCCAGCGACCTGGCTGCTCTGCCTGACGGCGCAAAAGTAGGCGTACCCAATGACGCAACAAACGAAGCAAGAGCACTGCTGCTGCTGGAATCTAACGGCCTGATCAAACTGAAAGAAGACGCTGGCGTAGCAGCAACAAAACTGGATATCGTAGAAAACCCTCATAACCTGGAAATCGTTGAAATGGAAGCAGCACAGCTGCCTCTGTCTCTGGGCTCTCTGGATATCGCTGTTATCAACGGTAACTATGCACTGAGCGGCGGTCTGAGCATCTCTGACGCACTGGCAATTGAAGAAGCTGACTCTCTGGCAGCAGAAACATACCAGAACGTTGTAGCAGTTCGCAATGGCGACGAAACAAGACCAGAACTTCAGACACTGATCGAAGTTCTGAACTCTCAGGAAATCGCAGACTACATCAACGAAACATTCGAAGGCGCTGTTGCACCTGTATTCGAAGCAGCAGCTGAATAAGAAAAATCGTTTCAAAAGAGAAAGACTGGAAAGCAGATTTTCCGAAGAAATACATAAGATAAAATTTCAGTGAAAATAAGAAAACCGGAACCCTTTATGATTGTAAGGATTCCGGTTTTCTTTGTTTTTTGAGGCTGTTTCTAAAATGTATCTCTCTTTTTTTGCGGATTGGGCCAGAATGTGGTATCATAGACAAAACCAGAATTTTGCAATGGATGGGGGAGTATTATGAAAATTCCGAGAAGTCCATATGATAGATTGGTAAATGTCATGGGCCTGTGTTCGCTAGGCGGAACTACTGCGTGGCTGCTGGCAGTCTGGAGACAGATTGCAGACCGTATTCCGGTGCATTATGACTTCGGAGGGCATGTAGACCGTATGGCGAGTAAGGGTTCCTTGTGGGTGCTCATGGCGGTGGGCTGGGTCATGTTCCTTGCTTTGTCCGTAGTGGAGCATTTTCCGCAGATTTGGAATACAGGGGTGCAGGTAACACCCAAAAATCAGGAAAGAGTGTATCGCACACTGAAAAATATGCTGGGCACGCTGAAGCTCATCATTGCGGTGCTGTTTTCCTATCTGGTGTTTCAGTCAGCCTTTGGCGGAAATCTGCCACCACAGTTTTTGCCGTTGTTCCTGCTGGTAACCTTAGGGTCATTGGCGTTTTTCCTGGTGCGGCTTATACGTTTGAAATAAAAAAGAAAAGCAGAAAATTTCCCGTATGGGAATTTTCTGCTTTTTTGTATAGAGGGTATTGTATTTACATGATAGAAAATTTCTCTATTTGTTGGCTGATGATTTTGATTTTATAGTTTTTATTATGATTGTGGCAGCAATGATCAGAACGAATAAGTCAGTAAGGGGGACTGCACAAAATATGGCGTTATTATACTGTGGCAGTAATTTGGGCAGTAGGTATACCAGAGGAAGAAGTAAAAACACCTGTCGGGATAAAGTTAAAACGATTGCTTTGATTTCATGTCCTGTTACCTCTAATAAAGTCAATATGGTATAGAAGATCCCTACTATGGGAAAAGTGAGAAAAACAATTTTTAGTACTGTCATGCTTTGTGCCAGTAAGGTGCCAGATGTGGAAAAAACCGTTAGTATTTTGCCGCCCAACAAAAAAATCAGAGCTAAGGCAACAAATCCATACAACATTGTACATATAACAGTATAACAAATGGTTTCTCGTTTTTGGGTTTCCTTCTGGTGCCCACTATAATAGGCGATGATGGTCTGTATTCCTTGAGTGATTCCTACAATTGGCATCAGGAAAAGTGTGTATATCTTTTGTACCATATTCCAAACGGCAACATAATGGAGCGTTCCATAAAGCATGAAACTATGGTTCATAAAAAAAGCTGTACAGCCTCCAAGAAGCTGTATAATTGTTTGCGCAAACCCAAGACGGAACAATTCCCATGCTCTGGAGAATTGTTTGTTTTTTTCAACGTGCTGCAAGGCAGGAAGAAACTTTTTTTGAACCAGCCACATAAGGGCAAGAAACATGCAGAAAATTTCGCTGATCAGTGTGCCCAGTGCAAGACCGGCAAGTCCCATATGAAGTCCGAAGGCGAAAATAACATTAGCGATTATGTTGGTGACGATGGAGAGGGCGGTGATGAGCATTTCTGTTTTAGGATATCCAAAGGCACGTATACTGCTGGTAAATGTATAGCCCAGTGCGCTGAAAATATTGCTCAGCAGTTGGATTTGGAGATAGTCCTTTGCGAAAATAAAGACCATTTGTTTAGCGCCCAATAAATGCAGAATAGATTCTGTTCCCCAATATGATAAAGCAGATACGGTCGTACTTACAAGAAGCGTGCATAATATTCCTGTGGAAAAATATCCATCTCGTTCTGCTGGATTGTTCAAATGGCGGGCAATCAAAATAGATGTAGAAACGGCATATAATGCTTGGATTGCTGTAAAAATATTCAGCAGAGGGGAGAGAAGTCCCATTGCGGTGAGAGTATCTACGCTGTCAGTGCCAAGATGTCCCGCAAATATAGTATCTACGACAGATGTCATGATCTACATTAGCAGTGAGAAAATAGCAGGGAATGAGAATGTGGCAACCAATCTAAGGATGGATTTTGATTCATAAATATTTTTTTCCATAATAACAACCTCCAAAATAAGAATACCAGAAGAAAGTGGATGTGTTTTGTCCCCTTTCTTCTGGTATTTGTTATTTATGGAGATACTCTGTTCGGTCAAAGGTTTGAGATGTTATTTTGCATTGGGATATGTTCGCTACTTCAAACGTAAAAAAGTTTGTTCCGTCTGTACTGTATAAATGCAGACCATCAGGGCGAAGTATGTAATATAGAGGTGCCACGGTATAGCATTTTTTGCGGATGGTGATGTCTAGAAATATTTCTTCATCCAATCCTTTATTAATGGCACTGCAAATCGGTGTTTGAGCAGTAATGGGCTTTGAAAGCAATTCTATTTTCAGATATTTATCAAAATCCAATTCTTTTAAAAACGCAAGCTCTGGTATAAGCATCTCTAGTTTCTGCAAAGCAGTATTTTTTCCGGGCCGTTTATGAAGATGTTTTGCAATATGAAGTGCAAGGATGATATCTTCGATTTCTGTACCAGTGAAGAAACTGTGATTAAATCGATAATTTGGGGAAAGAAAGATACCGCCGCCATAACCTGGTTGTGTGTAAATAGGAATACCCATGCCAGAGAGTTTGTCTATATCCCGCATGATCGTTTTTCTACTTACTTCAAACAGTCGTGCAAGCTCTGTGTAAGTTGATTTTTTTGTATCCATCAGATGAATTAGGATTTCAAGCTGTCTGCTTTTGATGGCGAACATCTCCTTTCAGTTTGGATAAAATCCCATCATCTGGTTTATGGTTGGAGAAGGGACTTCCTATTCTTTTGCTGTGATGATTAAGAAAGGCGGCAGCATTTTTTGCTGTCGCCCTTTGTTTAAAGTTCTTTTTATACAAACACATGCATCATGATGACTGCCAATTACTTCGTTTTACAGATGATTGCAACCGAAGATTGATTTCCATTGGATTGGATAGGTTGTTGTTTGTATTATTTTTCGGCACCTGCCATTTTTTTCAGGGTATCTCCTGCCAGACGGTATACCGTCCAGTCAGACATAGGTTCCGCCCCTAAGGAGAGATAAAACCCGATGGAAGGGGTGTTGGTATCCAGACACCACCATTCCAGTCTGCTGCAGCCACGTTCCACAGCAATCTGTGCCAGTTTCTGCAAAATGGCTTTGCCGTAGCCCTTGCCCCGGTGGACAGGGGATACATATAAATCTTCCAGATAAATGCCGGCTCTCCCCAGAAATGTGGAGAAGTTGTGGAAAAACAGCGCGAAGCCGATTTCTTCGCCGGACTTATCCACAGCCAAAAGCACTTCTGCTTTTTCTTTATCAAAAATCCAGGTTTCCAGAATTTCTTCCGTTGCCACTACTTCAGAAAGAAGCCCTTCATAATCCGCCAGTTCTTTGATGAACCGCAGAATCAAAGGAATATCTTTTCTTTCCGCAAATCGAAATGTTAAGTTTGTCATGTTATCGCCTCAATTCTTGCCTGTGGAGCCAATGCCGCCACGGTCGTCGTTGCCCAGTGTTTCTGCTTCGTCAAAAGAAATGGCAGGCTGGTGCTCAAAAATACGGAACTGGCAGATACGGTCGTTCACGTCAATGACAGTGTCGCGCATGGCCAGAGCGGGGAAGAACCACTGGTCGTTATCGCCGCAGTAGCTTTCGTCCACAATGCCGCAGTGATTGGTCTGGATCACACCGAAGTTCTTGAAAGTAGAGCTGCGGGGTACGATATGTGCTTCATAGCCCTTAGGCAGCTCCATGGCAATGCCCAGAGGGATCAGGCGGAATTCTCCTGCCTTCAGTTCCACTCTTTCTGCCGCCCGCAGGTCGATCCAGTCGGATTTACCGTCGATGTAGCGCAGTTTTTCGATTTTGTCGCTGAGATATTTGATTCTGATGGAAACCATTGATTTCTTCCTTTCTGTATTGCTTTATTCCGCGTGGTAAAGGTACATGGTGCCTTTTTCCAGGGATTTCTGTACGTCGATGATCCGCTGGTTAAAGCTGCCTTTCCAGTGGAGCTGAGGGTCTTTCAGTTCTTCCACAAAACGTCCGTCTACAATGACGTCCAGATATGCCATGATGGGCAGAGCGCTGATTTCTTCCCAAAGATAGCCGGTGTAAAGCCATGTTTTCTTGTCGGGGAAGGTTTCTTTGATCTCTTTGGCCAGGGCTGTCATATCTTCTCGGTTGCCCATGTATAAGGGGTCGCCGCCGCTGAATGTGATGCCGCTGATGTAGTCTTTTTCCAGCTCTGCAAAAATTTCTGCCTTGGCAGCCTCATCGAAAGGCAGACCGCCGTTAGGGTCCCAGGTAATAGGGTTTTGGCAGTTTTTGCAGCTGTGGGAGCAGCCTGCTACCCACAGGACAACCCGCAGGCCTTCGCCGTTGAGCATATCGTCTTTTGTGATGTTATGGTAACGCATTACATACTCTTCCTTTCTGCGATTTCTGCCATTTTCGCTTCATTCAGGCGGGTGTCGCCTTTAACACGGGAATAAGACAGATACCCGTTCATACGATCGATTTTTGTCAGGTTGCTGCTGCCGCATTTGGGGCATACATCCATTTCCAGCTCCTGATGACCGCAGTCGTCGCAGTATGACAGAGAAAGGTTTACCCCTTCATAGAAGCCCAGCTTCATGGCACGGCGCACCAGTGTGCGGATAGCGTCCAAATTGTAGTCGATAGGATATTTTACATACTGGATCTTGCCGCCGTTGGACAGATCCCAGAAGCGTTTTTCCAGATCCTGTTTCTGGATAGGTGTGATGTCTTCTGTTACATGGCAGTGGAAAGAGTTACTTACATAAGGACGGTCGGATACATTTTCCACTACGCCATATTTCTTGCGGAATTGTGTTACCTGAAGGCCACAAAGGCTTTCCGCAGGAGTGCCGTAGATGGCGTACAGATTGCCGTCAGCTTTCTTGAATTCCGCCACTTTTTCGTTGATGTGCTGCAATGTGTCGATGGCAAACTGACCGTCTTCCACCAGAGATTTGCCGTTATACAGCTCCTGCAGTTCGTTCAGGGCGGTGATGCCGAAAGAAGCGGTAGCAGCCTTCAGCAAAGGTTTGATTTTGTCGTGGATGCCCAGATGACCGCCGTAGAAGCCGCCTTCGCAGTATGCCAGAGGGTTGGTGGAAGCGCGCATTTCACCCAGGTACGCATAAGTACGGATGTGAAGCTGACGAATCAGTTCCAGATAGTAGTCCAGCACTTCATAGAAAGGTTTGCTTTCCTGTTTTGCTTTTGCGTAAATCATAGGCAGGTGCAGGCTGACAGCACCGATATTGAATCGGCCTACGAAAACAGGTTTGTCGTTTTCATCAGCAGGTTCCATGCCGCCCCGTTCAAACCAAGGGGACAGGAACGCACGGCAGCCCATGGGGCTGATGATAGCGCCATATTTTTTATACATGTCCGCTACATAGCCTTCACCTGTGAGGGAAAGCCAGTCGGGATACATGGTCTTGGAGGAGCAGAGGATGCCTGCTTCAAAGACATCTTCCAGTTCCTTGCCTTTGCCATGGAGATTTTCGTCATAAAGGAATACCAGTTTGGGGAACAGTACAGGCTTTTTGCAGTTTTTCTTGCCCTGTCCTTTTCTGCGGACGTTGAGCATGGTGATGGATGCCATTTTGGCAAATTTGCCTGTGCCTGTGCCGAATGTCATGGTGATGAAAGGATAATCGCCACGGCTGGAAGCAACGGTATTGAATTTGTATTCCCAGCCCTGGAAGCCCTGTTCAAAGTCGTTGAGGATGTCTGCCATGGCTTCTTTGTCCGCAGCCTTGGGTGTCAGACCCATGTCGATGTAACGGCGGTAGAATTTTTCATAGCTCTTTTCCGCGAAGGGTTCCAGCAGCAGGTCTACGGAAGGTACTGTAAAACCGCCGTACTGCTGGCTGGCAGCGGAAAGAACGATGTCGCCGATGACGTCAAAGGCAACGTTCAGTGTCTTGGGTTCGTTGTACCACAGGTTGCCCATTTCAAAACCGCCGGTCAGAACGCTTTTTACATCGAACAGGCAGCAGTTCATGGTGTCACGTCTGGCAGACATATCATGGATGTAGATATAACCGTCACGGCACGCCTGAAGTTCTTCTGTGGTCATGAAGAATTTCTGGTACAGTTCTTTGTTCAGCTGATTGAATACCAGGGAGCGTTTTGTGGAAACCAGAGCGCTGTCGGTGTTGCTGTTTTCTTTGTCACCGATGTACATGATGGACTGGCTTTTTTTGTAAACTTCGTCCAGCATTTTGACAAAATCCTGTTTGTAGTTGCGGTAATCACGGTAGCTTTTTGCAACTTCAGGCTTTACCTGCTCCAGTGCGCTTTCTACAATGTTGTGCATTTCCGCAATGGGGATGCCTTCTTTGCCCAGGGATTTCGCTTTTGTTTCTACGAAATCGCAGATGAAATCCAGCTCGTCCTGTGTGAATTTCACCAGGGCGCGGTAAGCGGATTTGTTTACGGCTACAACGACTTTCTGCACATTCCACGGTTCGTGGGTATTATCTTTCTTAATCACATACATGATGATATCCTCCTTTAATTCTCCCAAAGGGAGAAACAATATATAGTCATTTGCTGTATCATAATGTACCACATACGGCTATATATTGCAATCAAAAATATAACCAACACAATATATTGTGAAAACTTAGAGAAGTTCATCCTGTTTTTTTTGGAATTTTTGTTAGGTTATATTTTATTTCATTTTGTCAAGGTCTGACGCACCGCTTTTTGCCAGCCTTCCAGTTTTTCTGCCGCTTCTTCCTTAGATGCTTTGGGAGAATAAGCGTGAGAAACGCCCCAGTTTCGGCGGATTTCCGACAAATCTTTCCAGTAGCCTACCGCAAGACCTGCCAGATATGCAGCACCCAGGGCAGTGGTTTCCAGTGTTTTGGGACGGAGCACAGGAACCCCTGTGATGTCCGCCTGGAATTGCAGCAGGAAGTTATTGGCAGCAGCGCCGCCGTCTACACGCAGTTCCGCCAGAGGAATGCCAGCGTCCTCCTCCATGGCGTGAAGCACATCATAAGTCTGGTATGCCATGGATTCCAGTGCCGCACGGGCAATATGATTCCGGTTGGCACCACGAGTCAGACCTGTCAAAATGCCCCGTGCGTAAGGGTCCCAGTGGGGCGCACCCAGTCCCACGAAAGCGGGCACCAGATATACGCCGCAGGTGTCAGGCACAGACATGGCAAGTTCTTCCGTTTCCGGTGCGGAGCCGATGAGTTTCAGCTCATCGCGAAGCCACTGAATGGCAGCCCCAGCCACGAATACAGAGCCTTCCAGGGCATAGGTGACTTTTCCGTCCAGTCCCCATGCGATGGTGGTCAGAAGGCCGTTTTTAGAGGCCACAGGGGCATCTCCTGTATGCATCAGCAGGAAACATCCGGTGCCGTAGGTGTTTTTGGCAGAACCGGGTGTGAAGCAAGCCTGTCCAAAGAGGGCAGACTGCTGGTCGCCAGCGGCTCCTGCAATGGGAATGGGTGCGCCGAAGTGGAAAGGCAGGGTATGACCGAATACGCCGCTGGAGGGCATAACCTTGGGCAGGATAGAAGAAGGGATGTCCAGAATATCCAAAATTTCTTCATCCCACTGTAAAGTATGGATGTTGAACAGCATGGTGCGGGAGGCGTTAGAATAATCGGTGGCGTGTACCTGTCCGCCTGTGAGATTCCAGATGAGCCATGTGTCTACGGTACCGAAAAGCAGATTGCCTTCCTCCGCCAGTTTTCTTGCCCCTTCCACATGGTTCAGCACCCAGCGGATTTTTGTTGCGGAGAAGTATGCGTCCAGCAGCAGTCCTGTTTTTTCCCGGAACAGGTCGGTGTAGCCTTTTTTCGCCAATTCTTCGCAGTCCTCTGCCGTCCGGCGGCACTGCCATACAATGGCGTTGTAAATGGGCTTGCCTGTGCGCTTGTCCCAGAGAATGGTGGTTTCTCGCTGATTGGTGATGCCGATGGCGGCAATGTCAGCGGCAGTGAGCCCTTTCTGCGCCAGTGCTTTCTGCGCCACTTCCAGCTGGCTCTGCCAGATTTCCATGGGATCGTGTTCCACCCAGCCGGGCTGGGGATAGATCTGACGGTATTCCTTCTGGGCAGTGCTGACAGCTGCGCCGTTTTTGTCAAAGAGGATACAGCGGGAGCTGGTGGTTCCTTGATCCAAAGACATGATATACTGCATACAAATCCTCCTTTTCATGGGAAAAGCCCCAAAGGGGGCTTTTGATGTCGTTACATATAAGGGTTCATGCGGCGTTCGATTTCCATTGTGGTGGAAGGGCCGTGACCGGGATATACATTGTAGTCACCGGGCAGATTCCGCAGACGTTTCAGAGAAGCGATGATCTCGCCCCAGTTGCCCGTAGGCAGGTCTGTACGGCCGCAGGAGCCCTGGAACAGGGTGTCGCCGGAGAAAATGTTGTTGCCGATGAGATAGCATACACTGCCGGCTGTATGACCGGGTGTTTCCAGTACGGTAAATTCCAGATCGCCCACTTTCACAGCGTCGCCTTCCTGTACCCATACGTCAGCGGAAAGAGAAGTGGGGCCGCTCATGTAAAGAGAGCAGTTCAAAGCGGGGTCTGCCAGCAGAGCCTGTTCTTTCTTGCAGGCGTAAACGGGACAGCCGTATTTTTCTTTTACCATTTCCACAGCGCCGATGTGGTCGTCATGACCGTGGGTCAGCAGAATGTGGGTGGGTTTCAGGTTGTTTTCTTCGATATAGCGGAACAAAGGCTGGGGATTGCCGTCGCAGTCGATGATGGCGCATGTGCCCTGATCGTCAGAGATCACATAGCAGTTGGTGCCGATGTTGCCGATTTCCAGTGTTTGTATTTTCATGGTGCAAAAACCTCCTTGTGTTTCGATTTTTACAGGCATTTTTTGCCGTCTGCACTATTATAGCAGAAAAGACCACCAGCCGCCTAGTCTTTTTACAGGAAAGTTTCCAAACGCCGGAAAAAGCTGGACAAGAACACAAAAGGGGAGTAAGATGGAACAAACAAAGAATCAGGCGAAAGCCACTGGAACGGAGGAAGTTTTTTGGACGAGAGAAGGAAACAGCAGCTTATGGAGGGCTGTATGAGAATCAGAAAAGAAATCGCCGCATGGCTGCTCATGGCATTATGGGTGATTTTTAGTGTGAAAATCGCGGAAGTGCTGCTGGGAGAAAGCCTGCCGGGCTGGGTAGAGATTGGCGGCATGATTCTGTGCGGTGTGCTGGCAGTAGCATCCCATTTGGATAACCCCCTGCGCCACGGATATAAACTGCGTCGTCCCAGACGGTATTTGCTGGGGGCTTTGGTGATTCTCATCTGCGCTGTGCTGTTCTTTGTATGGAAAGCGGAGTGGGTGCAGGGCATGCAGGCACTGGTGATCCCTGTGGTATTTATTTGGAACCCTATTTGTGTTTGGCTGGAATGGAAGGAAGAATTAGGTCAGGCATCATAAGGAGGCGGCTATGGAGAATCTTTCGGATGTGCAGCTGAAAAGATGTGTCGCATGGATGCGGCTGGAGTTTCTGGCTTGGATCTGTCTTTGCGCCGATGCGCTGGTGAGTGTTTGGGCACCCAGTGTGTGGGATACGGGGCATATCTATGGCCTTTTTGTGGTGGTGGTGCTGGTATCTGGCCTGGCGGCAGTGGTATTGTCCTGGGTGCGTAATCCCATGCGCTGGAATCTGACGGGACTTGGACGCAGATTTTTCTGGGGCAGCCATGGAAGCTGTATGGCGCTCAGCGTCATACTGGTTTTCTGGGTGCCGGAGCTGTCCATCGGAATTTTGTTTGTATGGAACAGTATTTATATGCTGGTGGCATACGAACGGGAGCTGCGCCGAAGAAAAAAGAAAGAAGAATCCTGAGAAAATGACGGTATGGCCTTGGGGGGCATCTTCATAAGAAAACAAAGCAAGCTGAAATCCTTATGATATAGAG
>UMEY01014565.1_pt1 | contig 26738 bp, 38 predicted proteins | sample 1964881 | NCBI WGS metagenome assembly UMEY01 (sample SAMEA4836033, study PRJEB28245) | human gut metagenome | biome: gut microbiome; material: fecal sample | place: Denmark | collected 2008 | reverse complement strand
GTTTAATGTAGCTATATATACATCTTTATTTATAAATATTGTTTATTTTTCTTATAATATATTTATATATTATAAGAAAAGGAGCACATTTTAAAAAAATGTGCTTTTTTTGTGGATTATTTTTACCACAATGTTTTGATATTAAAATTCCACAAAAAAGAAAATAGTTATAAAAAATGATCTAGGTTCGCAAAACGAATTAAACGGTAAACTGGCTTATTTATTTTTTTGTTTTGCTCACTTATTCAACTATTCAGCTCCGCTTCATATTTGAATAAATAATCAGGAAAGAACAAACTCATGCATTTTATCAAAATGAATAATATTACATATATTTATTTTAAAATACACTCGTTTGTTCTTTCTGTTGTGGCAACATTTAATGTATACAGTATTTCAAAGCGTTTATTGATAAAAGGTTGGTTCTCCCAACCTTTTTTATTTTGAGCAATTTTTTGTGGGAGTTAATTTGAGGTGGGATGGAGGACTTTTTTGCGATGTGAAGTTGATTTTTTGGGTGAGTGTAGAGAGGGGATAGCTTTGGTCATGCCTGTAAAATCAACGATCACCCAGGGTTTTTTGCACCCCCCATAATCGGTGTGAAAAATGTATATTTTCCGCACTAAATCAGCGTTTTTGCAAAAAAAATGATTTTCCGTAATGTGGTTGGTGAGTTGTTTGGTTAGCTACTCACCAGGCAACCGGAATTGTCAGAGTAGCAGAGAAAAACAATCGAGAAAGGATGTTGTACTATGATGAACCGCACTAGAGAAGAAATGATGAACATGTCAATGAATGATTTACTGGATTATGTAGAATTTTTACAGGGATTTATTTCCCACATGGGAAAAACAGTTGCATCAGAAAACACAGAGGAAAAATCTGCGAAAAAGCAGGGCGAAACTCCCTCCGCAGAACCCAAAAAATCCGCTATTGCAGAACCCAAAAAATCTGCGGAAAAATCCGCTGATAGAAAAACCCGTACATGGGAAGAAAAAACCATTGTCATTATCAATGACGGTAAATTCGTAGAATATGCCGAAAAAGATGGCAAATACGTCTATGACAAAGGTATTAGAATGTTTGTAAATAACCTGTTAAAAGCACAGGGAGCAACCTGGGACAAAGATAACAAAGTATGGGTATGCCCTGATACTGAAACTGCGGAAAATATTTCCGGTGAATTGGTGGTCACAGCGAAAGAAATTGACGCTTATATGGAAGCAAAAGCCGAAAAATGGGCGGAAAAAGCAGCGAAAAAAGCGGCAAAAGCTGGCAAATAATCCAGCCACCCAAAGAGGGGATCAATTCCCCTCGCTTTTTTTACCGCAGAGGTCGGCTCTCGGTAGGTTCAATTCCTGCCTGCGGTTTTGGTTCGCACTCAGCCATAAAGTGCTTTGGTTCACGCTAAACCGAAAAGCGTATAACTGCCAGCTTTTGGCACGGGTGGCGGTATCCCGAAACCGCACGACTTCCCGTCGTAAACGGGCGTGGTTCTCACTAAACCGTAAAGTGTATACAACGTCATAAGTCCATGGTAGCGGACAGCCAACACGTTTGGCGGTTTGCAAGTAGTCACTGCGATACGTCGCATACTGCGTCATGGCGTACAAAAAAATATTGTGCCGATATAGCACAACGACGTAACGTGCTGTATTAGCAGTCAATGCCTATCCGCATAGGGGGCGGCGTTCCATAGTCGTGAGATTAGGGGCGTGCGTCAAGTGCTGGTGTCAGGGCTGAAGCGGTAGAAATACTGTTAGGTTTCGGCTGTCACGAAAATGTGGTGAACTGGTATACAGGCAATGTTTCATATAGAGGGCTGTATCTATACCTTGCGTCCTGCAAGCTACTAATGCACTAAGTAGAAAAGTAGACAGGGACGCAAGAGGACAACGGCGGTTAGTGTCGCTAGGAAGGTCAGGAGGTCAATTTTTATAGTTATATACTGCATATATATAAATAATATGTGAATATATGCGTATATAAGTGTAAAAATATACACTATACAACACACAATACTATTATTTACATTCAAGGAGGAATTGATTATGACAACAACAACCACAACAAAATCTAGCACAACAACAAAAAAAGTATCCACCAGCAAAAAACAGGTAGGAAGAAAACACATGGCACAGGAAAAAATCGACTTTTCTCGTGTGAGCAACGACATCAAAAACAACGTGTATACATTTGAAGTATGCTTGCGTGAAACTGCAAGACTTGGTGAAGATTTGAAGCAGGAAACAAAGTCTTTCAATGAACGTGTGGCAACGATTGATGCACGTTGTGAACGTGAAGGACGCGAACGGACTGCGGAGGAAGTGGCAGAGGTCGAAAAGCTGGAGAAAGAGTATAACAAGTATTATGCTGAAATCTCCGAGAAGAAAAAAGACCTGTCCAATCTGATGAACACATGTGCAGACAGAATTATTGACGTTGAAATGGACGGCAAAAAAATCGATCTGTATGTGGCATACAAGCAGGTGATTGAAGCAGGAAAACGTGGTGAGTTCCTGCTGGCTTGCACAGCTTTTATGAAACATATCGGCTGTGTAGATATGGAAGATGATAAAACAAATGCGAATAGTAAAGCAATTCGCAAGGTTTGCGAAATCTTCCGTGACCATATGGCTGCAAAGGTAGTTAGCGGCAAAGCATTGTTGACAGACGATAACGATATGCTGACAACATTCATCAGCAGAACAGCGTTCAAACGTTTGTTTGTCGCAACATTCCGTGACATTCTCGTATCCAACAGAGTGATTGATATTCGTCCAGGTGCGAAACGTACTAAGGAAGTACGGGTCACTTTGTACAAAAATGGTGAGAAAGAAACAGTAGTACAGGAAGAAACAGCTGTGATGCCTGATAAAGTGACTAAAACAGCCACAAAAAGAAAAACAAAAACAGCTGCTCCTGCAAAGGAAACTGTAAAGGCAGACGATACGGCAAAAGGAAACACAGAAACAACAAAGGTTTCCGGTCTTGTAAAAGAAACGGAAACAAAGGAACTGGTTACAGCATAAAGGGAAACGGAAATGGAGGAAATTAAAAAAGTCTTTGTCCCAGACGCTAATCAAGGACACTGGCTCATATACAGAAACGGAAATTTCATTTGCAGTTGCGATGATGCAGAATTACAAACGGAAATAAACAGTTTAGCCTATACAAAATGAATTGTATAGGCTTTTTTATTAGAACGGGGGTTAATTTGATATGAAAATTTTTGGATTGTGTCAAGGCAGACACGAAATGCCAACAGACATACAGGATTATATTTTCCCTATGTCTGTAAATCCAACAAACTTGTCTTTGCTGGATGAAACAGTAAAAGAAAAACTGAAAACGGAAACGGCGATCAAATTGTATGTTACTGGTTTGACAGTGGCACTCACAGCGGTACTGAAATTCTGTTTTCAGAATGGTATTAAAGTAACCTTGTTGCACTATAACAGGGAAACTAAAACATATTATGAGCAGGAGGTGATAGCATGATTTATAAAATTTTAACGGCAATGAGTTTGCTGTATATTATTGGCACAATTGGCACTTGTGAAAATACGCCAGATGCAAGTATTTGTATGGCAGCAATCAAATGTATTGTAGGGTTTTCTGTACTTGTTTTGGCAGGGAAAAAGGCTGGCATTTTTGGATAAAGGAGGAATTATGTAATGAAAGGTTTAATTTTAGCGTGCCTGATTGGCTTTAACACATATCCACCTGTAACAATACAGGAAGCAGAGCAGAATTATATAAATGTAAACGAAATCAGCGAAATTAAAACGTATGAAAACGGGATCACTGAAATTATCACTGTGGATGGTGATACATATATTTGGCAGACGGCTGGCAGCAATGCTGAAAAATGCTCGGAGGTGGCGAAATGAACAAAGAATGGGTCGAAACAAAAACCAGAGAACAAGAGGAAAGATTTCAGTCAGATATTAGCGAGTTGATACAAAAAATCAAGGCAAGTAAATATCTGAAAGTTTGCCAAATTGAAGAAATTGTAAACTTGCTTCAAGAAAAAAATTATTTGAAGGCTTCTAGTCGGCTAGAACGGGTAACTTTAGAGCGTTTTGATGATGCCACCATAGATGAATTGATGTGGAGCGTAAAAATCAGCACGGAAATTATTGAGTTTTTCAGAAAACAAAGGTTTGAAGATTATGCCGAATATGCAGATACGGAAGTGCTGGAGTTTGACGGGGATATTGTAATTACAGATCCATGTTATATTTTTGACGAATATAATAATCCAGATTGGTTTAAGAATACTGGAATTACAAATTATCTCTTGCGTTCTACAATATATGGAGATTGGAGCTGCAAGGTAGTAGACACAGAAAAAGGCGGAATATTAGGTGAATTTTGTGCAGATGCTGGGTTGGTATCTGTTTTTTCTGTTTCTGATGTTTTAGCTTATGGAAACGGCGAGCTGAACAATGACTATTCAATGACAATTATTAAAAATTTTAAAGGCAAAGTTCAAATTGTTGTTGAATATAACGGTACAATTTTTTATGAATATGCCGTTCATGTCGTTGGTGAAGGCATCAATAAAGAAACAGGTGAAAAAATTTGTTTCAAAAGTTATCATTGCGGATATTAAGGGGGTTATCATGTATATTTTAACAATTGGTTCAAAAACAGGGATCAAAAATACTGGTATCTTTTTTACTCAGGAAGATGCAAAAGACCAAATGCAAAAATGTATTGCAAAAAAGATTTTTCATCATGCAGATATAAAATCGCAAAGGTTGCTTTATAACAAAACAGAAACGGAAATTGTTTCATGGGGTGTCGAAAATCTAGATAATTTACACATTTGTGATAATACAATCATCTTCCAACCAGATGGGGAATTTTATATTTTACAGCTAATGGAAACAAATGGTATTTTTCAGGCAACACAATGCGAAAAATATGCCGTGGTTGTTGCTGTTGAAAATAAGTTTTCCGTGTATTATTCGTCAGATAAAGAGTCTGCGATGGATAATATGAGCAATATGGTCTATGGATTATGCAAGGAATATGCAGATCAGGAAATGGTACTTATAGGTACAATCGACAGAGAGAAAGGTGCTGCATTTGTTACAGTGGAGAATAATATTGATTATTTCTTTACTGTTGTTGAGTTAAAGTAACTAAACATACACAAATTTGTTAAAAAAATAACGTAAAATAGTGCAAAAAATAGGAGGAAAAGAATCATGAAAAGAATTATGCAGGTTGTTACAAATGAAAACACAGAAAACACATTGTACAGAACAGTGGTAAGCAACACACAGAAAATTGGGAATAAATATTTTGCAAGTATCCCTCGTGAGCTGCTGAAGGTAGACCCAGATTATCAGCGAATTGACACACGTTCCGCTGCAAAAATCGAATTGCTTGCAAGAAACTGGGATGACAATAAAATGTCACCATTATCTGTTGTTGCTCATGAAGAAGAAGGGAAATTTTATGTCGTTGATGGTTACGGCAGACTGGTTGCCAGCTCTATGATTGAAACCCCTAAAAAAGAACTGGAATGCCAGATTATTTTTGATGCACCACTGGATGACCATGAACGGAAATTGTTTGAAGCTCGTTTGTTTATTGACCAGACAAAAGAACTCGAACTGATTAAACCGTATCACAAACATAAGGCAAACCTGTTGCTGGGCGATGAAGTTTGTATTGCGATGCAGGAAGTTTGCGACAAATACAGTGTTACTATTTGCACAGGAACAGGTCAGCGTGGCAGAGGTATGCTTGGATCTTATACTGACTGTTTCAGAATTACAAAGGCAGTTGGTAAGGCTGGACTGGAATTTGTTTTTGAAACTATTCAAAAATTGCATTGGCATGAAGAAAAGAACGGATATTCTCGTGCTGTTATGAACGGTATGTTGAAAGTATACAGAACAAACAAAGACCATGAAAAACTCCAGCGGTTTGTTGTAAGCAAACTTCGTGGTACAACACCAGAAAAATTCAGAGCAAATGCCGTAAGCAAATATCCACAGAGATATGAAACAACAGCAGCGGCAATGTTTATGGAGGGCATTCTGGAAGGTTTTACCGAGGAGGCATAAGTTATGGCAAAAATTTATTATAAAGAAAAAGTTTTAACAGAAACGTATTCAGATGTTAGGAAGGAGGTGAAAAAACTCAAGGGGTACAAAAGGCAAAAATGTATTTTGCTTTTAGAACTTGGCGTAAAATTATGCATCGCAGATGTTAAACATATTGCATCTCTGGCGAATGATATTCAAGTTGACAATTATGCACACAGTTTGATTTTGATGTAGGTATTTGTAAATCATAATTTTTAATTATAAAAGCAAATTTTAGATTGACAAATAAAAATAGTAGGTGTATTATAAAAGTAAAAATTAGCATAAAGCGTTTGTTTTGAGTGTTGTATAGTGTGGCTGGCAATACAGTTGCCAGCTAAAAAATAACAGTGCAATACTCTTTTTGAAAGGGGTATATAGATATGAGCAGCAACAAAATGGTTAAAGGATATAAAGTTTTTAATCATGATTGGACTTGTAATGTGCGTGGAAACATAAAGCAATATGCCTGCCCAGGGAAATTTGAAGAAGATGTACAGCCAATTGTTTGCAAATCTGGTATGCATTTTTGTAAAAAGGCTGTTGATTGTTTTAATTATCATTCATTTGACCCATCTAAAAAGGTTGCTGAAGTTATTGCATACGGGAAAATATCGGAATTTGACGATAAGTGTTGTACAGATAAACTCGAAATTGTACGAGAGATTTCGTGGGAAGAATTGTTAGAAATTGTAAACATCAGCGTAGGATGCGAAGGTCTAAAAAATACTGGAGATAAAAATTACGGAAATAAGAATACAGGATGCAGGAATTATGGGCACAAAAATTCTGGCAAGTATAATTGTGGGCAATATAATTCAGGTAATTATAATTTTGGTTATCTGAATTCTGGAGATCGCAATTATGGTTATTGGAATTCAGGTGATAATAATATTGGAGATCAGAATGCAGGTGTGGCAAATATTGGAAATTGGAATACAGGCGAAATGAATATCGGGGATTGCAATACGGGTGATTTTAATTTATGTAATAATTCTTGCGGTTGTTTCAATACTGTTGAACAAAAAATTTATTTGTTTAATAAACAATCAAATTTAACATATCTTGATTGGAAAACAAGTGATGCATGTAATATTTTAATGGGAATTCCAACAAATACAGTAGAATTTATTGAGTTTGAAAAAATGACAGAAGAAGAAAAACAGCGACACGAATCAGCGGAAATTACGGGTGGCTACTTGAAACTTATCCAATATGATAATAAACAAAGACAGGAGTGGTGGGATGAATTACCAGATACAGAAAAAGAAATTATTAAGTCAATTCCAAATTTTAATGCAGTAATTTTTAATCAGATTACAGGGATTGATGTGGAGGCATAATTGGTATATTGGCAGAAATGCTATATATTTTTTTGGATTATAAAAGCATTTTTTAGATTCTAAAGGCAAAATTATAAAAGCAAAAAAATGACGAAAGGGGAATGATTTTGTTTCGTATATTTCAGTTTTTAAGAGAATTAGTCTATATGTCAAAATACTCAGGGAAAAAATACATTCTCACAGACATAAAAAAGACGTTAGAAAATGGTAAAACCGTATATTGCATCAAAGCCATCAAAGATTTTGGTCATATAAGAAAAGGTCAAATTGGAGGATGGGTTGAAAGCGAGAACAACTTATCACATGATGGAGAATGCTGGATTAAGAATGATGCAGTTGTTTATGGTAACGCTTATGTTTCCTGCAATGCAATCGTACAAAATGACGCTATTGTTTACGGAAATGCGTATATCAAAGATAATGTACTAATTCTTGGAAACGCAGAAATTTATGGAGATGCGTTAATAACAGGGTATTCAAGAATTACTGGATTTGCAAAAGTATATGAACAAGCAAAAATTGGTGGTGCTGCTTTTATTGCAAGTAACGCTGAAATTCATGGACATGCAGTATTGATTGGCGAAATAAAAATCACAGGGCGTTCTGATATATATGGGTCTACTGTTATAACTGGGAATTCTATAATCAGCGGAGATGCAAAAATCAAATCATGTAAAGATGTGTTGACAATTACAATTGCATATGATGACACACATACGTTTTTTAGATGTGGGAGTGGAGAAATTTATGTTATTTGTGGTAGTTATGACGGAAACCTAAATGGTTTTATATGTTATATTAATCAAATTCCATATAAAAATGAATCTCAACTATATCTAAATATGTTGCGATTTGTAAAAACATACTTCGGCATCAATAGGAAATTTTAAAAAAAGCATGGAGGCAATTATGTATACATTTTTTAATATTTTAAGTTACACTTTTTTATCAATCATTGGTGTAATTTTGATAATTCTAAAACTACTAGGTCTGGCAAACTGTTCATGGTTTCATATTTCAACTTATTTTATAGCAGACATTTTGTATTTTGCTATTGAAAAACTGGTACATATTTTTATGAGGAGGAAAAAATAATGGAAAATTGGAAAAACGATATGGACAATGATTTCAAAGAGTTTGATTATTTCGCAAAGAAATCTGCAAAAAGAATTGTTATTGGCGTGATTGGTGCTGTCCTTGTATTCGGCGGCATTGGTATCATTGGTCGTAAAATTGATACTGAAGCAGACCGGAAAATTTTCAAAGAATCCACTACATACAACGAGAGTGCAGCGGCGTTCCTTGCAAAAAGCCTGAAAGAATATAATCAGGCAGAAACGGAAGATGAAAAGAAAGCAATTATGAATTATGTCGTTGCGACATATCCCAATTTGGATACAAGCAATCTGGATAATGCACAGCTGAAAAATTTCTATAACAAATGTCTGGAGGGTTAATGACATGAAAGAAGTCAAATTGATTGTTGATGGCAAAGAATACAAACTCACAGATGAACAAATGGAATTATTAAAATTATTGGGAGCATCATGTGATACAAAAGAAGAAAAATGCAAACTGTTTGACAGAGTTCCTGAAAGTATTTTTTTTAGTATTCACAGTAGCGGAGCTGTTTTTAAGAGTAAAGATTGTTCAGATAGTTATGTAAATGAACTTTCTTCAGTTGCAAATTACTGTAAAGATAAAGCAATCATGACAAAAAGAGCAAAACAAGAGGTTTTGTCAAGACTGCTTTGGCAATTCTCAATGGAAAATGGTTGGAGCGATGATTTATGGGAAGATGTAGGTACCATCAAATATTATATTTTTTATGATTATGAAGACAAAGTGTGGGAAATTGGATATACATATAGGCAGGAGGCAGTATCAAGAATTCATTTTATTTCAAAAGAAATAGCACGACAGGCTCTGAATGAAATTGTAATCCCATTCCAAAAGGGACGGTTAGAGGTGTGTAAACTGTGGGATAAATAAACCAAATACGCAAAGTAATGAGGTGAATACATGAAAAAATATACTTGGCAAGATGTTTGCAATTTTGAAAGGGACGAATATGGAGCTGTATATTGTCCAAGTGGAGATTATTCAGAAATTCAAAGTTTCGGAGATGCATATCGTTTTGGATCAGATTGTGTTTTTTCAAAAAATTGTAGTTTTGGAGCAGGGTGCAGCTTTGGTGCGTGGTGCAAGTTTGGCACAGAATGTAGTTTTTCGCATTCTTGTTCTTTTTCTTGTGATTGCAATTTTGGTAAAAAATGCAGATTTGATAACGGATGTGTATTTGGCTGCTACTGTAATTTTGGACAGGGTTGCACTTTTGGTAAATGTTGTAGTTTTAGTGATGGTTGTATGTTTTTATCTAAATGCAGTTTCGGAGAAGAATGTATCTTTGGAGATGAATGTGACTGTTCCGTTGGTTGTATTTGTGAATTTGGAAAATTTACAAAATTCGCAAAAGTAGATAAATTTGGAAGCGAAGGCAGGGCAACATATTTCTTTAATATCGTAGATAAAGGCGTATATGTAAGATGTGGTTGTTTTGCAGGTTCTCTGAAAGAATTCAGGAAAAAAGTGAAAGAAAGACATAGGGAAACAAAACTCGCAAAAGAGTATTTGATGATAGCTGATTTAATGGAATATCATTTTAATGAAATCGAAACAAAATAAACGAAGGGACGAGCTATTATATGAAAAAATATGAACTTACAACAGATTCTATTACAGTAATGGGGGTGGAATTGTTTAGAATCAAATCTTTAATTTCTTTTGCAGATGTACAGGCTGGTGAATTAGGTGGGTATATTGAGAAAGAAGAAAATTTGAGCCAAAGCGGCGATTGCTGGATTTATGATGTTGCATGTGTTTTTGGTAATGCAATAGTTGGTGAAAATGCCAGAGTACATGAAAAGGCTCTAGTTTATGGGAATGCGAAAATTCATGGAAATGCTAATATATGGGGATACCCAAAGATTCTTGGGAATGCAAGAATTTATGGAAATTCCAAGGTTTATGGATATGCTCTTGTTGAAGGTGATGCTTCTGTTTATGGGAATGCAAAAATTTGTGAAGATTCGTCAGTTTTCGGGAGTTCCACTATTTATGGAAATGCAAAAATTTGTGGGTCTGCACATGTATGTGGAGATGCAGTTATTTGTGGAGAGGCACTGATTTATTTCGATTCAAATTATACAACAATAAGAGGATTTGGCAGGACGTATCGAAATACAACTTTTTTCAGAACGAGAAAAGAGAATATAGAAGTGGTTTGTGGTTGTTTTTATGGAACAATAGACCAGTTTAGACAACAGGTAAAAAAGACACATGGAAATACAAAAACAGCGAAAGAGTATTTGATGATTGCTGATTTGATGGAATATCATTTCAGCGAAGAATAAATAATTTATATAAAAAACAAGGAGGAGCATAAAATGAAAAAATTTTTAGCAGTAGGTTTAGTTGTGATTACGGTAATGAGTTTAGTAGGATGCGATTCTTCAGAACAAGAAAGAGCATATACAGAGCAGGTTAAACAACAGTCATTGGACGTTGTTGGGATGCCTGCAATTACAAACTTTTTTGAAATGCAGCAACTTAAAAATCTTTATGAGTTGCGAGATGACCCTAATCTGATTTGCTATTGGTATACAAAAAGTAATATGACAGGGAAATGGGTGTATGAAGGGGAATGCATTGGGTATGGCATTCCTTACGGGGCAAGCATTACAAGCCCAGAAAGATATGCGACAAGCGGTGGTTCATTGCCACTTGCTGAACCAAACGGATTGTATAACAACGGCGTAACAACATCTGCAACTTGGATCTTGTCTGTTGATGGGTCTGGAGAAATTAAACCAATTTACACAGAACAGGAAATCTGTGTTTCTATGGAAAAAATTGATAAAAACAAAGTTGAGAGCTGGTCATTGAGTGCTGATTATTAAATTAAAATAATCAAAACAATAATTATAAGGAGGAATAAATTATGCAGTTTGAAAAATTTGTTAAGATGATGCAGGAAAATTTCAATGAAATGATTAAGGGGGAAACCTGTCTTTTCCAAACAGAAATTGATAAGGATAAGATTTGGGATGTTTACCTTGAAAGTTTCCCAGACGGCACAAACCCCATTTTCAGAGAAAGACGTGTACACGATTGTGTTGCATGTAAACAGTTTATCAGAAGATTCGGCGGCGTAGTAGCTATCAAAGACGGAAAAGTAAGAACAATCTGGGATTTCCAGACAGGTGATACGACATATCAGCCAGTGATTGATGCTTTGAACAATTATGTAAAAAGCAAAAATATTACTGATTACTATATGACAACAGAAAAACGGATCGGCACTGCGGAAAACAAGGAAATGGTAGATGGTAATGTAATTACATATCACCATATGTATATGGATGTACCTGAAATTTGCAGATATAAAGGCAGAGAAACAATCCCGTCTATCATTGGTGAGATGCGTCAGACAAAACAGGTATTCAAACGCTCTCTTGATGAAATTACAAAAGAAAGCGTTGACACCGTTTTGGAACTGATCAATCAGGATTCTTTGTACAGAGGCAAAGAGTTTAAAAATGTTGTTCAGGAGTTCGCAAAATATAAAAATATTTATGATGAACTCGCTGATGATGAAAAAGATTTGTATGCATGGGCAAATGCAGTAAACGTAAGCATTGCGGTTGCAAAAATTGGAAACCATAGCATTGGTGTGCTGCTCAAAGATATTTCTGCATCTGAAAAATCACTGGATGAAGCGGTAAGAAGTTATGAAGCAATGGTTGCTCCAGAAAATTATAAACGTCCAAAACCGATTTTTACGAAAAAAATGCTGGAAGAAGCAAAAGAAAAAATTGCAGAACTGGGTTACATGGATGCGTTGCAGCGTCGTTTTGCAAATGTGGATGACATCACTGTAAACAATATTCTGTTTTCTAATCGTGATGTACAAAGCAGAATGGCAAAATCTGAAGATGTGTTCGATGAACTTATGAAAGAAAGTAAACCGAGCAAAAAGAAATTTAGCAGGGTTGAAGAAATTTCAATTCAGGATTTTGTTGAAAAGGTTCTTCCAGAAACAAAATCTCTGTATGCTTTTGTCGAAGGCAGACATCGTAAGAATTTTGTTTCTTTGATTGCTCCTGTAAATAAAGAAAGTAAAACAATGTTCAAATGGAACAATGGATTCAGCTGGGCGTATACAGGGAATATGACTGACAGCTCTATCAAAGAAAATGTAAAAAATGCAGGTGGGAATGTCGATGGCGTTCTGCGGTTCTCCATCCAGTGGAACGAATTGGGCGTATATAACAATAACGATTTCGATGCTCATTGTGATATGCAGTTCAAAAACGGAAGAAAAGATTGCATCTATTACGCTCATAAATTCTCTCATGAAACAAATGGTAGACTTGATGTGGATATTGTGGAACCTAAAAGAGGTATTCCTGCGGTAGAAAATATTACATGGAACGACCTGAGAGATCTCGAAGAAGGTGTATATTCCTTCTATGTACACAACTACTATCAACGTAATGGTAAAGATGGTTTCAGAGCTGAAATTGCATTTGGCGGCGAGTCTTATCTGTTTGAATATAATAAAGCTATCAATCATCATGGTAAAGTGCATGTAGCAGATATTGCATACAGCAAAACAGATGGACTCTCTGTTATTAAATTCCATCTTGAACCAAATGTTTGTACAAAAGAAAAATGGAATATTCAACCGAATGAATTCGTGCCAGTTACAGTTGTTATGAATTCTCCAAATTATTGGGATGATCAGCAGGGTGTTGGTAACAAACATTATTTCTTCATGTTAAAAGATTGTATCAATGATGAAGAACCGAATGGATTCTACAATGAATTCTTGAAACCAGAACTTGAAAAACACAGACATGTATTTGCTGCATTGGGAGGAAAGATGTCTGTTGTAAGTGCTGACGATCAGCTGTCTGGTATTGGATTCTCTGATACGCAGAGGGAAAAACTGATTGTGAAAGTTGAAGGCAATAGTGGAACCGAACGGGTTCTTTGTATTAAGTTTTAATTTTTTTTAATTTTTAAAAGCAAAATTTAGAATAGGAGAGATGTGTTATGGAAAAAAATATGTTTGAAATGGCAGCAAGAATGAAATTCCGCTTCAACTACAAAGGCGTAATTACAGTTGAGGATTTGTGGGATTTGAAAAAATCTGCTCTGAATGATATTTACAAATCATTGAAAGCGGAGCAGAAAAAAGATGCGGAAGAAAGCCTGATGAGCACAAAAAGCGTAAATGATATTGTGCTGGATACAAAGATTGATATCGTAAAATATATTTTCAATCAGAAGGTAGAGGAAGAAAACGCTGCGGCAGTTTCCATGCAGAAAAAACAGCAGAGAGAAAAAATTCTCGCAATCATTGCAGAGAAAAAAGATGCAAAGCTGCACGAAATGTCAATCGAAGAACTGGAAGCTATGGTTGAAGAATAAAACAGAGGTGATCCATTATGAGAAAAATCTGGAAAATCCCTGTAACATGGGAAGAATATGGCGTAGTTGAAATTGAAGCAGATACATTGGAGGAGGCGATGCTTATCGCAAAAGATGATGAAGAAGAACTGCCGTTACCGGATGACAGTTCATATGCTGATGGGAGTTGGAGATTATCATATGATTTTTCTGACATTGATATTGTCAGAAATTTATTTAACGATGGTATGGAAGATTAAAAACATTAGGAGGACTTTATTATGAACACAAGATTTGAAGACATTGTAAACGTAAACGCTATTGGTGCAGCAGAAAACCCTATTAAAATGAATGACATCCTGCGGATGGCAAATGATGAACATTTGACACCTGCGGCACAGAGCAAAGAAAAAGTTCTGTTTGTTGGTATTGATATTCAGAATGACTTTATGGATAACGGTGCTCTGGGCGTTCCTGGTGCTCATAAAGACGTGGAAAGAACTACAAGATTCATCTACGACAATATGGATAAAATTTCCAATATTGCAATTTCTATTGATACACATACACCACACCAGATTTTCCATCCATGCTGGTGGATTGATGAAAATGGAAACAATCCTGCACCATATACAATCATCACACTGGATGATTTGGATAAAGGTAAATGGAGAGCGGTTGTAAATCCTATTGGCTCTCGTAATTACGTGGAGAATCTGGAAAAGCAGGGTAAAAAACTCCTGTGTGTTTGGACATATCATTGTATTCAGGGTACATTTGGTGCAGCACTGGAAAATCAGTTTGCGAATATGATTTACTTCCATTCTGTTGCAAAGAAATCTGTTGTTGATCGTATTGTTAAGGGCTATGACCCGATGTCTGAAATGTATGGTTTCATTAAGCCGGAATATGATACACGTGGCATGATCAACATGGATTTCTTGAATAAAGTTGAAAAATACGACAAGATTTTCATTGCTGGTCAGGCGAAATCTCATTGCGTAATGGAGAGCATCAAACAGATTCTGGAATATTACGCAACACGTCCAGAGGTAACTAAAAAGATTTACATTCTGGAAGATTGTATGTCTACTATCCCTGGATTCGAAGATGCAACAGAACAGGCGTTTGCAGAATTCAAAACAAAATATCAGGTAAATATTGTAAAAACAACAGATAGTATTCTGTAATGTTTTCTGAAAAAGGGGCAGGAGTAGGGCGTGCAAACCAGTGCCCTTGCGACCACGGTAGTGGGCAAAACCCAAGCAGGTAAGCTGTAGTAAGCTGTTAGGCACGCATATTATTTGTAGTAACCAATTTACATAATAGGAGGATAACAATATGAATAAAGATTTTGATATGGAAATGGTAATTGATGGTCTGGAAGAAATCGAAATGGAAAACACTGCCATTGATGATTTGGAAAGTGAAAATGTAAATCTGATGTTTCTTGGTATCGACCAGTCTGGGTCTATGAGTTCATATACACATGATATGAAAACGTCTTTGGCGAATTTTAAATCCGCACTTACAAATTCCAAGGAAGCGGACGAAATTTTGGTAGCTCGTGCAGATTTTAACTCCAGAATCGACATTGGCGGGTACAAAAAAATTGACGAGTTCAATACAGACTTTTCTGCCCACGGGATGACATCTTTGTACGATGTAATTGTAGATGGAACAAATAAGTTGCAGGAATATAAAACATTTCTCAAAGAACAGGGTGTCAGAGTAAAAGTTGTAATGGCGATTTTCAGTGACGGCGAAGATACAAGTTCTCAGAATGGATTCAGCAACGCAAAGCGTTGTATTGAAGAACTGAATAATGCGGAAGTGACAACCGCTTTCATCAGTTTTGGCAGTGCATCTTTGCAGATTGCAAAAGATCTGGGATTTAAAAATATTCTTGATGTTCAGAGCAGCGAATCTGAATTGAGAAATGCATTTGATTGCTTGTCTAAATCTGTCATCGAAAGCAGTAAGACTGTATTGCCAGATGGCGATGATTTCTTCCAGTTCTAAAGAAACGGCATGGGCGGTGGGAAACTGCCGCCCAATATATAAAATAGGAGGCATTTATGATTATTAATAAAATCGGTTCGCAGCATGTACAATCTGGTACAAATTGTCAAGATTATTTTGCTGTTAAAAGAAACTCAAAGGTGATTTGTGATGGGTGTTCAGAAGGGCTGCATTCTGAAGTAGGAGCAAAGTTATTTTGTCATTTCTTCGGCAAATGGACATATGAAAACATTATGCGAAAATTGATTAGTTGCATAGGTGGGTTTGATTTACATGCGATGAAAGATTATTTGTGTTTTACAATCGTTTCCATGAAAGAATTTGAAAATGAATTTCTGGTTGAGAGCTGTGGAGATGGTTTTATTATCACGGAAGATTATGATGGGAATATTGATTTTGTTTCCCTTGATAACGGACAACCTCCACAATATCTCATTTACAATTTTATTCCATCAAAGTATTTGAAACATTATAAAGATGGGGTAAAAATCAAGAGTTTTGTTTATCCAAAAACAAAATATAAGCGTATTGGGATTGCGAGTGATGGTTTAAGATTTATCATGGATGCTCCAGATCATATCAAGCAAGAGTTTATTTCTATTCTATCAAATGATAAATCTTTACGTTTAAAACTTTTTATAAACAAGCATCCAGAAATTTTTAAGGATGACATTACGATTCTTTTTTGAATAGTGAGGTGATATGATGGGAGATTATATTGGAAGTCGTGTAAGGATTAAGGGATCTCGTTTGGATATTCTTCCATTAAATATTTACAATAATATACGATTAGCTAGAATGTCATTAAATGACACAATGGGAACTGTAAAAGCATCAAAATGTGAGTATGGGTCTATTTATTTTTTGGTTGAGTTTGATAATAAAAATATCAAAGATTTTAGCCCATTTCAATCACTTGGGCAAGAAGGGGACGCATGGTGGATTTGTGCATCATGTTTTTATCTTGTATCAATCTATATTAAATCTATCAATAAAAATATCCATACGAAAAATGGTAGATTGTATGATTACGATACAAGAAAAGAAATTACATCTTTTGACTTTTTGAAAAAGATTTTTATTGAATATCCTGGAATAGTATACGAATTTGCATAAAATATTCGAATTATAGTGAGGTGTTTATATGTTCCAGATTGGTGATTATGTAGAGGTGGATTTCACCAAATTTTATGATATCCCTCCAGGATTAACAACAGACAAACTTGGTGGAGAAGTGATTTGTGGAGGATCTGAATATGGCAGAATAGGCATACAGTTTTTTGAATATGTTGGTGGTCATAACTGTTCAGGAAAAGGTCATCATGGATTTTGTTGGTGGGTAGACGGGTGTTATATTAAAAAAACAAAATCAAAAAATATTTTTATTAAATCGCTAAATATTGAGGTTTATATGAAAAATAAAAGATATTACTATGCAGACACCAACAAGGAAGTTACAGATTTAAATTCATTAAAAAAGATTTTTTCGGAAACATAAATGTGATATGAGGTGATTATATGTGCCAAGTTGGAGATTATGTAAAAATAGATTTGGAAATAGCGAAAGCATCTGCACCAATTGGATTAAACGAAACAAACAATATTGGGAAAATAATTTGGCATGATGAAGAATCAATGCAATTTTGTGTGGAGTTTTTAGAAAATGTTCATGGACATGACGGGAACGGGATATATTGTCATGGGAAACCTGGTCATTGTTGGTGGTTTGAGAAGGAATATATCATAAAAACTGATCATAAAACGACGAGCTTTTTTATAAAATCTGTTAATACAGATATTTATATTAAAAACGACAGGTTTTATTATGCAAATACAGAGAAAGAAATCACTGATATCGTATCAATTTGCAAAATTATTAAAGAAATGACAAAAAGAATGGGTGATTAAAATGCCTAGCACACATGATTTTAAATTGGGAGACTTGGTAAGAGTTGCGGCATATAAATATATAATTTATCCTAATCATCTTTGCGAATCTAATAATCATGGGAAAGTTATTGATATTAATCCAGCCAATGGGTTACTTTGTATTGAGTTTTTTGAAAATATTGGTGGTCATAGTTGTGGTGGCAAAGGAAAATTTGGACATTGTTATTGGTTTGACGCAGGTAGTGTGTTTTTTGATATGCCAGAAAATATTTTTATTGAGTCAATTCGTACAGATGTATATATGAAAAATAAAAGATACTATTATACAGATAACCATAAGGAAATAACAGATAAGTGTGTTTTGTTTAAAATTATTAAAGAGTTAACTATGAAAGGAGTTGAGATATATTGATTCGTTTTATTCCTAATAGCTCTAATCTGATTGCAGAAGGTGGAGAAGGAGAAATTTATGAATACAAAGCAGGTATCGTTAAAATATTTAAACCAACAGTTGACTTGGAAGCAAAAAAGCGAAAAGTAGATTTTCTAATTGGTATGACATTGCCAGATTGCATCGCATATCCAGTAGATATTGTTGTTAACCAAAACGATGAATTTATTGGATATTATATGAAGAAATTTGATGGAAATAATTTATCAATGCTTGCAAATAAAAAATTTACATCAATGAACAATATTTCTACAAATGATATTTTGAAAATTTTGGTTGACTTAAAAAACACAATTCTATCATTACATACAAAAGGTATTTACATTGGTGATTTAAACGATAAAAATGTATTGTTTAATTCAAATAATGAAATCTGTTTAATTGACTGTGATAGTTGGTCAATCAATGGAGATAGATGCACGGTTGCAATGGATTTATTTAAAGACCCATATTTAACTCGTGATAACTTTAATGCAGATACAGATTTGTTTGCCTATTCTGTTATAGCATGGAAGTGTTTAACGAGGATTCATCCGTTTGGTGGGACAACAAACCCAGACATGGATATTTTGACACGAATGTCATCTCATATTTCTGTGATTGGAAACAATGTAAAAATACCAAGAATTACAAAATCTTGGAAAGGAATGCCACCGGATTTAATTAGTGAGTTCAAAGAAAATTTTGAAACACAAACAAGGAATAAGCTGGATTTACTTGATAAATTTTATCAGAATTTGGCATTTTGCAATGTGGATCATGAGTATTATTTCAATGGTTTTACGACATGCCCATTTTGTGATGTAAATGCTAAAATACAGAGCAAAGCACAATCAGCTGGAGTATCTGATGGCGTTCCTATTTATCCAGTATATGACCAGTCTATCATTAAAATGATGATTTCAGAAGACATGTATTTAGGTGTAGATAATAAAATTCATTGTTTGAATTTTGAGGCAACACCTGAATATGGCGTTAAAATCCATTTTCTGAATGATGGAATATTGGTTAAAGAATATAACGATAGAATTATCGTTAACTGTAAGTCTAATATTTTCAACATACCTAAAAGATTTCAAACAAATATTGTTATAGATCATAACAATATATATTTTATTTCACCACAAGGTTTTTTGACAAAAACAATGATTTCTGATTTTGGGAATAATTTCCAGAAAATTTGTAAATGCAGCAATACAGCATTTTTTAATGTAAAAAATGGAAATTATTGTGTTGTAAACAGTTTCCATAATGGAACTTTGATTATAGAAACTAATGATGGCATGGTTAATGCTGTATATCATGGTGAAATTATCAACTATGGAATCCATTATGATGTAAATAATGGAAGTTGGTTAGTCGTTATTGAGGATGAGAAGTCTACGTATAAAACATATATTTTTAATTGCAAAAGCATTGTATATGAAACAGATCAAATCAAATACAGCTGCAATTTAGGCAATGTATGTATTAGTAATGATGTAGTTTTTATACCAAACGATGGATATATTCGTGGATTCTCGTACAAGGGTATGAAATTTAAAGATTTTACATGTGATTTTGTATCAACTGACAGTAATTTACAAAAAAGAAAAAACAAATTCTTGATTGTAAATTCTGAAAACGTATATATATTTGGATGATAAAAAAAGGAGCTGAATGATATGGATGCTGTTATGTTTTTAAGAGAGTGGAAAAGAGTAATTTGATATAACAGGAAGTGAAATAATGAATCAACTTGATGTTAATGGCGAGCTTGAAACGGTTATAGGGTGTGCTGTGAGATATGGGCTTGGCAGACAAACACATATTCCAGCATATGTTACATCATACATTATGAAACATATTGATAGTTTTTCAATGTGTGCAAAAATTCTTATGGAGAGGGATGTCAGATTTTATCTCGAAGATGTAGTGAAGGGGAGTGATAAAAATTATCATGTTTGGGAGGATTTTTTAAATAAATTACAGGAAAACATAAAAAATTTTTAATCTTTAAAAGAAAAATTTAGCATAATAATTATATCAGGGAGGAATTTGAAATGAAAAACTATTTTGTTTGCACAAAAACTGGAAATGCTGAAGGTAAACTTTTCACAGAAAACACAGTGTATGAACTTGTGGAAAATATTGATGGAAGTTTTAGTATTACATTTGACAATGGGGCGACTTCAAAATTTACAATGGAAGCATTTTGTGATTTTTGTAAAGAAGCAAATGTCGAAGGTAATTTTGCGACTGTGGATGATGCAGAAAAGTTTTATTTAATTACAAATGAAACTAGCGAATTTAGTGCTGGTGAATATATTCATGTTGATGCAAGAAAGGTTGATACATCTAAATATTCTCCGTTTATTAATGTTGTAAAGGATCATGGAATTCTCGTATCTGCAAGAGATCTTGATATTACAGAAACGGTTGCACATTTCTCTCGTGCAGAAGATATTATTGGCGTACTGAGAAACTACATTGGATTTGAGTGTGTGGAGGTTTCTTTTAAACAGTATTATGAAGCGTATCACAAAAAAAGTCAGATTCCAAAGTCTTTCAGAAGATATATTTTAACAAAAGAAGAATACGATAGTGTGTATAACGCAATTGTAGAAGTTTTGGATAAATTCAATTATCCACATTCAAAATATGCGATTAATGAAATTATTGATACATGGATTAGAAATAAAGGTGAATTGATTTCAGCTATGAAATCCCATCCTAATTATAATGGTAATTTCCAGATTGTTTTTAGTGATGAGGAATACAGAATCGATACAAATAAATCTGCTGGGGCTGATTTTACGAGCTGGGTAAGAGAAAATATGAGACCAGAAGATTTGTTGAAAGAAACTGTTATTCTTGGTGGAACAATGTCTATGTATGAAAACATGCAGAGATATTTTGAGAATACAATGCCAGAAGTAAAACCTATTTTTGATGGTGAACATCTGATTCTGATGAATTATGATTTGTTCACCGAAAAAAGAAAAATGTTGGACGAAATTAAGTTCACGCTTAAATTATTCAATGGTGAGAGATATACAGAAGAATCAAAAAAAGAAAAAGCAAGATATGTAAGATTACATAATTGGATTAATGATTATCAAGAAGATCGAATTAATAATGAGGCAGCGGCATTTTTGAATTATTGGATGCCAGAATTAAGAGCAAGAGATGGGCAAAAGACAACAAAGATTGTCGGCAAAATTATGAAGAAATATGGAATTGATAAAATTGCAGATTATAATAGTAGATTCGCAAAATATTGCGATGATATTAATGTAATTAAAATTACAAGACATACTGTAATTTCTGCACATCCAGTTGATTATCTTACAATGTCATTTGGCAATTCTTGGTCTTCTTGCCATACAATTGATAAAGAAAATTTGCGTGGAACGCCAAATGGTTATCATGGACAGTATTCTTCTGGCACAGTTTCTTATATGTTGGATGGTACATCTGTTGTTCTTTATACAGTGGACAAAAAATATAATGGAAATTTGTTCTATACCGAACCGAAAATCAACCGTTGCATGTTCCATATCGGAAATGAAAAAATTGTTCAGGGTAGATGTTATCCACAGGGTGAGGATGGAAATACAGGTTTGTATACACAGTTTAGAAACCTGGTACAGCGAACTGTTGCAGAAATGTATGAAATCCCTAATAGTTGGATTTTGAAAAAAGGCACAGATAATTGCTATACATATACATCATCTAGTGGTACACACTACAGAGACTATACAAATTATAGCGATTGTAATGTATCAATCTATAAACATTCTGAAATCAAAACACAGCGTGTAATGATTGGACATGAGCCAATTTGTGTATATTGTGGTGAGGAACATGAGAATGAGTCAAATATTTCTTGTTGTGAAGGAAACAAACATAAATGTGCAAGTTGTGGAGACAGATTTTATGATGACGACTTGTATGAAATTGATGGAGAGTATTATTGTGAAGATTGCCGTTTTTATTGCGATTTCCACGAACAGTATGAACCGTATGATGACAGCGTTCGATATATTCCAGGCTATGGAAATGTTTGCGAAGATGCAATTAATGAAAACCCTGATGTATTTATGAGATGTGAAGTATGTGATCACCTTCATATTGATGATAATCTTGTTATGACAGCAGACGGATATGTATGTGAAAGATGCTTGCATGATGAATATGTATATTGTGTTGATGATGAAACATATCACAGAAATGATGATATTGTTATCTGTGAAAATTGTGGCGATACATATTCCAGAGATAGTGTTGATGATCTCATCTTTGAAACTGAAGAAAATGTGTATATTTGTAGCCATTGTCAGGCAGAAATGAGAGAACATCGAGTAACAGCATAATTTTTTTTACATTCTAAAAGCAAAATTTAGCTTATATAGGGAGGAATTTATATGAAAAACTTTGCAAATAAGAAAGAGTCTAAAAAAATTGAGAAATTTAAAAACATTTGTCAAAAACCACAAGCATGGTTGAAACAATATTTAGAGAATATCTTAAAATCATACGGATACACAGAGGTACATAATCAAGAGGGTTTTTTATACGCAAAAGGTGAAATCCCAGTTTTGTTACTGGCACATATGGATACTGTTCACGCTCAACTTCCATATATTTTTAACATCTCCGATGAAAAGGGCAAAACGAAAATTTCATCTCCATACGGGATTGGAGGGGATGATAGATGTGGTATTTATATGATCCTTGAGATTGTCAAAACTTTAAAATGTTCAGTTTTGTTTACAGAAGATGAAGAAATCGGTGGTGTCGGTGCTCATAAATTTGCAGATACAGATTTTGTAAAAAATCTTGATGTAAATTATATGATTGAATTTGATAGAAAAGGTTGCAATGATGCAGTTTTCTATAATTGCGACAATGAAGAATTTACACAGTTCATTACACAAGAATTCTTTATTGAAAATTATGGGTCTTTTTCTGATATTAGTGTTGTTGCACCAGCGGCAGGCGTTTGTGCGGTTAATTTGTCTTGTGGATATTATAAACCACACACAACTAACGAGTATGTAATTTTTGAAGAAATGGAAACTGTTATTGAAAAAACTAAAGAAATTATTATGCGTGATGTAACAGAACCATTTGAATATATTGAAGCACCATATACCAATAATTTTTATGGTGTATATGGATATGGCGGATATAACGTATCAAGAGGCTGGGATAATTGGGGCAGTTGGGACAACTGGGATGGCTGGAATAATCTGGAAAAAGAATCAACAAAATGTAAATGTAAAAAATATTATATCGAATATTATGATGCTCTTAAAGAAGATTATGATTTTGATGTTGTGTTCGCAGAAAGTGAAGCAGAAGCATACTATGAATTTTGCAAAATTCATTCAATTGTTTCATATGAGGAAGTGCTTGATATTTACACAGAAGAAGAATTGAACGGCGACATTAACCCAGAGCTTATTGAGTCTTCTGTTGTGGCATTGAAATAAAAATGAGGTGAATTTATGTTTAAAAAAGGTGATTTAGTAAAATGTAATACTCATGATATTAGAGGAATTGGCAAAGATTTGTATGGTGAAATTGGAGTTATTTTGGATGATCCATATGAATCAGAATATCCTGTTGAGTTTCCATTTGAGTTTATGTGTGGGCACGATTGTAACGGGAGAGGAAGGGATGGATATTGCTGTTGGATTCCAAGAGAAGATTTGATGCTACATATGAACCATTAAATTGTTTTAAGACATAATTCATATGAAATTGATTTTTATAATTATAAAATCTATCAGATAACAGAGGCTGAAAAGAAGCATGAAATTACAGATTTACATCTGATAAGGGAAGTGTTGTCTTGTTTAGATTTTAAAACTGCATAATTTCAATTTTACAATGGTGGTGATGATATGCCTTCTAGATATGAAACGTTAAATGTTCCAAAAGAATATGATCGCAGAAGAAAATTAACAGATGAACAAAAAGAACAGATTATTAAAGAGTATACAGAAGAAAATATTTCAATGCGTCAATTGGCAAGAAAATATCATGTCTCTCGGACATTAATCAAAATTACTGTAGATCCAGAAAATAAAGCAAAACGGGCAGCATACAGTAGGGAGTATTTAAAAGCACATCCAGTTTCAAAAGAAAAAAGAAATGAGTATGCAAGAAATCACAGGCACTATAAAAAGGAATTGTATGAAGCTGGAAAAATTAGCGAGGTGGGTGAAAAAAATGAGTGATTTAAAAATTTTTACAGAAAATGTTGATTATAAAGCACTTCAGCAGATTTTTACACTAGTAAAACAAGATAGTTTTGCTAATTCAAAAATAAGAATCATGCCAGATGTACATGCTGGAGCAGGTTGTGTAATTGGTTTTACAGCTACATATATTGATAAAATTATCCCTAATATTGTCGGCGTTGATATTGGCTGCGGCATGAGAGTTGCGAATCTTGGAAAGGCGAATATTGATTTGCAAGAATTTGATGAAGTGATTAAAAAATTCATTCCGTCCGGCAGAAACGTAAATCAAACAGAGCAGGTTGATTTTTCGAGATTAAAAGATTTGAGGTGTTATCATCACTTGAAAAATCCTTCTGGGTATTTTGAAAAAAGTATTGGAACGCTTGGGTCTGGGAATCATTTTATCGAATTAGAAGTCGATGATGAACAAAATGTATATTTGGTTATACATACTGGGAGCAGGAATCTTGGGAAACAAGTTGCTGAATACTATCAAAATGTTGCAATTGATGTAATTTCTGGAACAAGACATTTTGATCAACAGAGCAAGGTGATTATTGAAAAATATAAAGCAATCGGCAAAGAAAAAGAAATTGAACAAGTCTTAAAAGAAATTAAAAGTAATTGGAAGGTACAATCAGTAAAAATTCCAAAAGATTTGTGTTATGTGGAAAATTCCGATATGGATGATTATTTACATGATATGAGAATTTGTCAAGAATATGCAGTCTTAAATCGTGAAACAATCATGAAAAATATTTTAACACATATTGGCATAAAGCCAATTGAAACTTTTGAGACAATTCACAATTATGTTGATATGGATCATAAGATTATTCGAAAAGGTGCAGTATCTGCAAAAAAAGATGAAATTTTGTTGATTCCTATCAATATGAGGGATGGTTCTTTGCTTTGTAAGGGTAAAGGGAGTGAAGATTGGAATTGTTCTGCACCACATGGAGCAGGAAGAATTTTGAGTAGAAGTGAAGCAAAAGAGGTTATTTCGCTTGATGAATTTGAAAAAAGCATGGACGGTATTTATACAACAACTGTAAGCAAATCAACAATTGATGAAAGTCCAATGGCATATAAACCAATGGAAGAAATTATGAATTGTATCAAAGATACTGTCGAAATCATGAAAATTTTGAAGCCTATTTATAACTACAAGGCAGCAGAGTAAAGAGGTGTTTTATGGATCAAACAAAAATTGTACCAATCGATTATGTTTACAAAGCATGCCCAAATTGTGGACGATATAGAGTAGAAGAATATACTAATGGAGATGAAATATGCGAAAAATGTAGATGGAATTTAACAAAACAAAGATATGAAGTAGATGATGATATTGAGTAAAAAAAGGAATATTTGTAGGGTTAACAAAAGAAAATTCTTACGCAATCTTAAAAAACTGCACAAAGATTGTTATTTTAGAGAGCAGTTGAATAAATGGTTTGATATGTTCCATGTATGAGGTGAAATGATGTCTAAAGTAAAAATTAATGAAGTTATTAAAATGAGAAATAATGGTTGTACATATAGAGAAATTGGTGAACATTTTGGCGTAAGTAAGCAATATGTTTATCAGTTGATGGTTAGAGCGAATTTGCATCATAAACCAGAAAGTATGAAATTAAATCCAAGTTTTAAGTATCACTCATTAGAAGTGTTTTTGAAACAACAATATAAAACACTTGAAAATGCAAGTAGACATATTGGTATTAGCAGAAGTGTGTTAGTAAAAATTTTACAAGGTTCAAAAATGACACGACTAGAGAGTGTCAACAAAATTATTCTTGAAACAGGATTAAAATACGAAGAAATTTTTAAAGAAGATTACATAAAATTTCCGGCTAAGGGGTGATTTGATTTGGCTCATTTTAAATATGGAGACAGGGTTCGCACAACTAGAGAATATCTATTTTCTGGTTTACATCCTGTTTTATTAAATGAATATAATTCAACTGGAACAGTTGTAGAGTCTGCCAATGATGGTGAAAATTATTTAATTAAATTCGATGGAAATGTTGGTGGTCATGACGGGACAGGAAGAATAGATACTGGTAGCAGAGAATTCTGGTGGGTTAGTCGAAGATACTTATTTTTGACATACGAGTTTAATTTTCAAGAAATTATTTCACAAGTAAGAAAATTAGAACAAAAAATTTTATTTAAATAATTTAGTATAAAAGACTAACTATTAAAAGTCAAGTCTAAA
>UMEY01004217.1_pt1 | contig 27407 bp, 23 predicted proteins | sample 1964881 | NCBI WGS metagenome assembly UMEY01 (sample SAMEA4836033, study PRJEB28245) | human gut metagenome | biome: gut microbiome; material: fecal sample | place: Denmark | collected 2008 | reverse complement strand
TGAACTTTGTTCACAAAAAACGCCTCGCGGAACGTGACCAGTGAACAGTAACAATCATATTCAGCAAGGTTTCTTCTGAGCAGGAACGAGTTACAGTTTTGTTGAGATCGTGATATAAAGTATGGACATTATAGAATATATTCAGGGAAGGATTTAAATGAGCAGTATAACAATAGAAGAATTAAAAAAGTTACCAGCGGAGTCCTATCAGATCATTGATGTCCGCGACGAGATTGAGATTTCCCATGGCGCTGTTAAGGGGGCTTTGGCCTGTAAGCCAGAGGAAATCATGGAGAATCCGGAAGTGGATAAGACCAGAAAACTGGTTATTTGCTGCAGCCGCGGAATCAATAGTAAAGAAATCGCTAAGAAGCTCGAGGAAGAGGGGCTGGATGCAGTAAGCCTTGAGAAAGGGTACATTGCCTGGCTTATGGATGCCATGAAGAGTTCACAGGACGAAGATTTTGTGAAAAATGTGGAGATCAGTCTTCGCAAGAAATTTAAGAAAAAAATCTGGTCCAGGTTTACCAAGGCAATCAATACTTACGAGCTTGTGAAGCCGGGAGATAGGATTGCAGTCTGTATTTCCGGCGGCAAGGACTCTATGCTGATGGCAAAGTGCTTCCAGGAACTGAAGCTTCATAATAAATTTGATTTCGAGGTGAAATTTCTGGTTATGGATCCGGGCTACAGTCCGGCCAACCGTCAGGTAATCGAGGAAAACGCCAGAAGGTTAAATATTCCTATTCGTATTTTTGAGTCTGATATTTTTGAGTCTGTATTTAATGTGGAGAAATCTCCTTGTTATCTTTGCGCAAGAATGCGCCGCGGGCATCTCTATGCTTTTTCAAAAGAAATGGGTTGCAACAAGATTGCACTGGGTCACCACTATGATGATGTGATTGAGACCATTCTTATGGGCATGCTTTACGGTGCCCAGGTACAGACTATGATGCCCAAGCTTCACAGCACCAACTTTGAGGGAATGGAATTGATCCGTCCATTGTATCTGGTGCGGGAGGATGATATTAAGGCATGGCGTGACTACAATGATCTCCATTTTATTCAGTGTGCATGTAAATTTACAGATACCTGCACTACCTGCAATAACGAAAATCGCTCCAAACGTGTAGAAATCAAGGAACTGATCCGTGACCTGAAAAAGGTGAATCCGTTTGTAGAGGGCAACATTTTCAAGAGCGTAGAGAATGTAAATATTGATACAGTTGTGGGATATAAACAATATGGTGTGAGACATTCTTTCCTGGAAAATTATGATGGGGAGCCCGGTTCTGCCTCTGAGAATGCTGCTGATGCAGTAGAGTAACAGAGAGAAAATGTGGATTTTAGACCTGCACACTCGGATCTACATCCTACGCGATTGGTATAGTTATTTACGAAACGATGTATTAGTAAAAATATTGAGCCAAGGTCAATGCTGCATGTGACCTTGGCTCGTTTTTTGTCGGGGATGAAAAGAGAAGCGCTATAGATATATTGGAGTATTTATTTTCCGATTTTTCCGAGAAGCCATACACAAAGAATGATGAACAGAATGGCAGTAAAGATTCCTGCCATTCCTTTTGCCATGATTTCAAGTGCAATAATGATATTGGATGTATTCATAGATAAGACCCTCCTCATTATAAAAATTTTTTTATAAAAATTTTGTGACCAGGTTGATAACCATGCCGCCTGCGATTACAGAAGCAATCTGTCCGGACACGTTGGCACCGGCGGCCTGCATGAGAATTACATTTGTGGGATCTTCTTCCATGGCCATTTTCTGAACAACTCGGGAGGACATTGGAAATGCAGAAATTCCGGCACCGCCAATCATTGGGTTGATCTTTTTTTTCAGGAAAAGATTCATAAATTTTGCCAGGAGAACGCCGCCGATGGTGTCCATGACAAAAGCAAAAAGTCCAATCACCAGGATCAGTAAAGTCTCTTTTGTTACAAACTGGTCTGCACGCATGCTGAAGGAAATGGTGATTCCAAGAAGCAGGGTGATCAGATTTGCCAGAATATTCTGGGCTGTGTCGGACAGGGTGCCCAGGACGCCGCATTCCCGGATCAGGTTGCCGAACATGAGAAATCCAACCAGCGCAACAGATTGAGGTGCTACCAGCCCAACGATTACAGTAACTATAATGGGAAAAGCAATTTTCATGGTTTTGGAAACGGATTTCGGATTATATTCCATGTGAATGCAGCGTTCCTTCTTTGTAGTGACAAGCCGGATGGCAAAGGGCTGTACAATTGGGACAAGTGCCATGTAGGAATAGGCGGCAACTGCAATGGCACCGATATATTTGGAATTCAGGACCTGGGATACCAGAATGGAAGTAGGTCCGTCGGCAGCACCGATGATTCCGATAGAAGCAGCGTCTTTTAGGTCAAATCCAAGGATGGTGGACAGTAAAATTGCAGCAAAAATTCCAAGCTGTGCACCTGCGCCAAACAGGAACAAAGAGGGATTGGAAAGCAGGGGACCGAAGTCGATCATAGCGCCAATTCCGATGAAAAGTAAAATCGGCATGACTTCTGAGGCTTCAATTCCCACATGGAACAGCCATTCAATGACTCCGTTTGCCTGGATCCCGCCAGCCAGAGTCTGGTTTAAAACTCCGGAAAAAGGCAGGTTCACAAGTATGGCACCAAAGCCCATTGGCAGAAGCAGGGCTGGTTCAAATCCCTTTTTGATAGCCAGCCAGATCAGGGTGATTCCGACGGCAAACATCACAATTTGCTGCCAGGTTAATGCAAGGATTCCGTCTGTTAAAAATTCCATTTCTTTTTCCTCCTTTTGGGTGTTTGAATGTAAGTGCTTAAATAGATAAAAATACTTGCATAATGTTAATATTGTTATAAAAATGAAAGCTTTGTAGGGAAGGAATTTTATAACCTGTTTTTGGGGTATAAAAAAGACTTTTATTACAATACTGCATATCTGAAGATATGCGACTATTGTAATAAAAGTCTTGCCATTTCAATTTTCTGCGGGCGACAGATTCATGGAACTGTCTACCGTTCTGACGCATGAAAATCCATATACAAAAATGCACTAAAACAGAAACAATGCATTTGATATGCCAGCTACTCCCTTTTATTGAAGCGTGACTGCAAATGTATTTTGTTGTGGTAATTATAATTCGGCAAAGGTGGGAATGTCAACCCTGAATTATATAAAAGAAAGAATTTATTGGCCATTTGGTTACGGAACTGTTATCCGGAAACATTTTTCTTGTAAAAAATTCAGGGCAGGTATATGATTAAAAAACGAAATCAAAGTAAAATATACCTGTATGGTACAAGTGAAAAATATGAAACAAAGGAGTTACATCATGTTGTATTTTGAAAATGATTATTGTGAAGGTGCTCATGAGGCAATCTTAAAAAGATTAATGGAAACCAATATGGAAAAGGTTCCGGGATATGGACAGGATCCTTTCTGTGACAAAGCGAAGGAAAAAATAAAAGAGGCATGTGGCTGTCCAGATGGGGAGGTCTATTTCCTGGTAGGGGGTACCCAGACAAATGCAGTGGTGATCGCGTCCGTGTTGAACCGGTATGAAGGAGTGCTTTCCGCAGTTACCGGTCATGTAAATGCGCACGAAGCCGGAGCAATTGAATTTACCGGACATAAAGTTCTTCCACTTCCCCAGGACAATGGTAAAATTTCTGCCGCAAATCTGAAAGATTATCTTCAGACCTACTATGCAGACGGAAGCTATGACCACATGGTTTTTCCGGGCATGGTTTATATTTCACATCCGACAGAGTACGGAACTCTTTACACAAAGCAGGAACTGGCAGATATTTCCAGTGTATGCAGGGAATATGAGATCCCGTTATTTCTGGACGGAGCCAGACTGGGCTATGGACTGGTGGCAGAGACAGATGTGACTTTGAAAGATATTGCAAATTATACAGACGTATTTTATATCGGAGGAACCAAGGTTGGTGCCCTGTGCGGTGAAGCAGTCGTTTTTCCGAAGAAAGCACCGAAACATTTCTTTACTATGATCAAACAGCAGGGAGCGCTTCTTGCGAAAGGCAGACTGCTTGGAATTCAGTTTGATACTCTTTTCACAGGAAATCTGTATCTGGAAATCAGCAAAAATGCTATCGAAACCGCTGCAAAACTGAAAGCTGCATTAAAAGAGAAGGGCTATGAATTTTTCATTAATTCCCCAACCAATCAGATTTTTGTTATCCTGGAAAATAAGAAAATGGAGGAATTGGGCGAAAAAGTGAAGTTCAGCTTCTGGGAAAAATATGATGATAGTCATACAGTAGTCCGCTTTGCAACAAGTTGGGCAACGAAAATGGAAGACATTGACTCGCTGATTGAGACATTGTAATAAAACAAGAAAAAGTTATGTTTCGCGAGTGTTGTTTGTTATCGTGCAGGCGGTAAGGTCCTGTGAAAGCATGAATTTCGGATGCCCATTGTGTAAATGAGATAACACTTGTGTAAAACAGATGGCTATGTAAGCGTTGATTTACATAGCCATTCTGTAAATAAAATCTTATGTTTTCACTTCTTTCATTTTAGAATCCCCAACATTTGTTAAAAAAGCATAAAATATAGCTGATTATTTTGTATACAATATCCAAACACAACAACTTGTCCGTATGTGCGTACAAGTTGTAAGATGGAAACAGGAGGAAGGAAGAATGACTGAAAATGGCAAGCCAAAATATTTTACTCTGATGGAAGAACTAAAAGAGAAGATCATTTCCGGCAGGATTCAGCCAGGAGAGAAGCTGCCATCAGAGAATCAGTTTACAGTACAATATTCCCTCAGCCGGCATACGGTGCGAAAGGCACTTAGTCTTCTGGAACAGGAAGGCTATATAGAAGCCTGCCATGGAAAAGGAACTTTTTGTTCCGAGAAAATGCGCCATATGAAAAAGTCCAGAAATATTGCGGTAGTGACAACTTATATTTCTGACTACATTTTCCCAAGGCTGATTCAGGGAATGGATAATGTACTGTCTGAACAGGGCTACAGCATCATTTTGAAAAATACAGGTAACAGCCGTCAGAAAGAGGCAAAATGTCTAGAAGAGCTTTTGCAGAAAGATATTGATGGTCTGATCATAGAGCCAAGTAAAAGCCAGCTTAGCTGTCGGCATCCTGGCCTTTACGAAAATCTAGAGAAATATCAGATTCCATACATTTTTATCCAGGGAATTTACACGGAAATGAAGGACAAGCCCCACATTCTTATGGATGATGCCAGGGGCGGCTATCTGGTGACAAAGTACCTTCTGGAGCAGGGACACCGCAGGATTACCGGTTTTTTCAAGGCAGATGACATTCAGGGTATCCAGAGACATAAAGGGTATGTGAGGGCATTGCAGGAGGCTGGTATTCCTTATGATCCAGATCTGGTAGTATGGTTCCACACCGAAGATCGGCGGAGTAAACCATCTATGATGGTAAAAGAAATGGTAAAAACCGGATCGCTTCCTCATGGAATCGTCTGCTACAATGATCAGATTGCTGTACAGGTGATTGAATCTCTTGAAGATTGTGGTCTTCAAGTACCAAAGGATATTTCCGTCACAGGCTATGACAATTCCCTCTATGCCCAGCGCGGAACCGGAATCACAACCATTGCCCATCCACAGGAGCGGCTTGGAGAGATGGCAGCAGAATTGATATTAGAAAAAATCAATGGAGTGTCAGAAGAGGATAGCAAAGTAGAACGTCTGATTCAGCCGGAATTAATTGTTCGTGGTTCCTGCAGAAGGCTTAAATGATATTTTCTGCAAAGAATTACTGATAATTGTTTCCTTACAATTGGAAATATACATTGCAAACCATCACCTGAAAAATTGAATCAATAACAATATTTACAAAAATATAATAAACAGGAGGATTTTTACAATGAAAACAGGAAGAAATTACAAATTCTGGTTTTGTACAGGTTCACAGGATCTTTATGGGGATGAGTGTCTCCGTAAAGTAGCTGAGCATTCCTGTATTATTGTGGAAGAGCTGAACAAATCCGGTATGTTTCCATACGAGATTATATGGAAACCAACCTTGATTACCAATGAACTTATCCGTAAGACTTTCAATGAGGCAAATGCTGATGAAGACTGTGCTGGTGTGATCACCTGGATGCATACTTTTTCCCCGGCAAAATCCTGGATACTTGGTCTGAAAGAATATAGAAAGCCTCTTTGCCACCTTCACACACAGTTCAACCAGGAAATCCCTTACGACACCATTGACATGGACTTTATGAACGAGAATCAGTCCGCACACGGTGGCCGCGAGTATGGTCACATGGTAACCCGCATGGGAATCGAGCGAAAGGTAATTGTGGGCCACTGGGCTGACAAAAAGGTTCAGGAGCGTCTGGCTTCCTGGATGCGAACTGCTGTTGGCATTATGGAGAGCAGCCACATCCGAGTTTGCCGTGTGGCCGACAATATGCGAAATGTTGCCGTTACAGAGGGGGATAAGGTAGAAGCTCAAATTAAATTTGGCTGGGAAGTTGATGCCTATCCGGTAAATGAAATCGCAGAATATGTGAACGCTGTTTCCAAGGGAGATATTGACGCTCTTGTGGAAGAATATTATAATAAATATGACATTCTTTCTGAGGGAAGAGACCCGGAAGAATTCAAACGTCATGTAGCAGTACAAGCAGGAATTGAGATAGGCTTTGAGAAATTCCTGGAAGAGAAAAACTATCAGGCAATCGTAACTCATTTCGGTGATCTTGGAGCACTGAAGCAGCTTCCGGGACTGGCAATCCAGAGACTTATGGAGAAGGGCTATGGATTTGGCGCAGAAGGTGACTGGAAAACAGCTGCAATGGTTCGTCTGATGAAGATTATGACAGCAGGCATGAAGGACGCTAAGGGAACCTCCATGATGGAAGATTACACCTACAATCTTGTTCCTGGAAAAGAGGGAATCCTGCAGTCACATATGCTGGAGGTTTGCCCATCCGTAGCAGATGGCAAGCCGGCTATTAAAGTCTGCCCGCTTAGCATGGGTGAGAGAGAGGATCCTGCGAGACTTGTATTTACATCCAAGACAGGCCCTGCAATCGCAACATCCCTTGTTGATCTGGGGGATAGATTCCGTCTGATCATCAATGATGTAGATTGCAAGAAGGTTGAGAAACCTATGCCGAAGCTTCCTGTAGGAAGTGCATTCTGGACACCACAGCCAGATCTGGCTACCGGCGCAGAAGCATGGATCCTTGCAGGTGGAGCACATCATACTGCCTTTACTTATGATCTTACAGCAGAGCAGATGGGTGACTGGGCTGCAGCAATGGGAATTGAAGCTGTATACATTGACAAAGATACTACAATCCGTAACTTCAAGAATGAGCTTCGCTGGAATGAAATTGCGTTTCGAAGGTAAAAACGCATAGAATGGCAAACACGCTCTGGAGCCTGTTTACGGCGTTGGGTTGAACAGTGAAGAATGTTACACATTATAAAAAGACAACGGGAGGATTTTACACATGGGAGCAGCAGAAGCAAAGCAGGCAATCCTGGATAACAGGACAGCACTTGGAATCGAGTTCGGTTCCACAAGAATCAAGGCAGTTCTGGTAGATGGAAATAATGCACCACTCGCATCCGGCGGACACGAGTGGGAGAACCGCTATGAGAATGGGGTATGGACATACAGTCTGGAAGATATCTGGTCCGGTCTGCAGGACTGTTATCAGCAGATGGCAAAGGACGTAGAGGAGAAATATGGTGTAGAGCTGACAAGCGTTGGTGCTATTGGAATCAGCGCCATGATGCACGGCTACATGCCATTTGACAAAGAAGGAAATCTTCTGGTTCCGTTCAGAACCTGGAGAAATAATATTACGGGAGAGGCAAGCAGAAAACTGTCCGAACTTTTTCAGTATAATATTCCTCAGAGATGGAGTATCGCACATCTGTATCAGGCAATTTTAAAAGGCGAGCCTCACGTAAAAGATATTGATTACATTGCCACTCTGGAGGCATATGTACATTGGAAACTGACTGGAAAAAGAGTTCTTGGAATTGGCGATGTTGCAGGAATGTTCCCGGTGGACAGCACTACCAGGGATTACAATGAAAAAATGGTTCAGCAGTTCGATGAGCAGGTTGCTTCTTATGGATTCCCATGGAAGCTTCGCGGCATTCTGCCGAAATGTCTTGTTGCGGGACAGGACGCTGGCTGCCTGACAGAAGAAGGAGCAAAGCTTCTTGATGTAACAGGCAGGCTGAAAGCCGGAATTCCTATGTGCCCGCCGGAAGGTGATGCTGGCACTGGAATGGTAGCTACCAACAGCGTTGCAAAGCGTACCGGAAATGTTTCCGCAGGTACTTCCGTATTTGCCTCTATTGTTTTGGAAAAGGAGTTATCTGCACCATATTCTGAAATTGATATGGTTGCGACTCCATCCGGACATCCGGTTGCAATGGCACACTCTAATAACTGTACTTCTGATCTGAATGCATGGGTAAATATTTTCCGTGAGTTTGCAGAAGCAATGGGTATGGAAGCTGATATGAACAAGCTTTTCGGAACCTTATACAACAAGGCTCTGGAGGGAGATGTGGACTGCGGCGGACTTTTGTCCTACTGCTATTTCTCCGGTGAGCATATGACTGGATTTACAGAAGGAAGACCACTGTTTGTACGTTCTCCAGAGAGCAAATTCAATCTTGCCAACTTTATGAGAACCAATCTTTATACCTGCCTTGGCGCTATGAGAGTTGGTCTTGACATCCTGTTTAAGAAAGAGGGGGTAAAGGTTGACCGTCTTCTTGGTCATGGCGGACTGTTTAAGACAAAAGGTGTTGGACAGCAGATCCTTGCAGATGCTGTAAATGCCCCGGTTTCTGTTATGGAGACTGCCGGTGAAGGCGGTGCATGGGGAATTGCAGTGCTCGCTTCCTATCTTGTAAACAAAGAGGAGAATGAGACCCTGGAAGACTTCCTGGATACCAAGGTATTTGCAGGAAATCAGGGAAGCACCCTGAATCCGGATCCGGAGGGTGTAGAAGGCTTTAATATGTTCATGGAAAGATATATGAAAGGCCTGCCGATCGAGCGCGCAGCTGTGGACTCCAAAATCTGGTAAGTGGCTTGAAATGAGGCGGAGATGCCTCAGATCATTCCTGCAATCTGCACGCGAAAAAAGTTCTGTGTAGTTATAAAACGAAATAAGTGAGAACGGATGGATTTTTCTCTCAGTTAAAAACGGAGACCTTTCTCATACCAGAATGTGAATTTTTTCAGGATACTGGTATGGGGAGGGTCTTTTATGTTATAATACTGAGCATTGACAGACAAACATGCTCCAGAGCCTGTTTGAAAAATAAAGGAGATACACATGGTTTTCAGCTCGATGCTCTTTCTATGGATCTTTCTGCCCTTAGTACTGGCAGCATATTATATAAGTCCCGGAAAAATCCGAAATGGAATCCTGGTATTTTTCAGTCTGCTTTTTTATGCATGGGGAGAGCCGCTTTATGTTTTCCTTATGCTGTTTTCCGTGGCGGTGAATTTTACCGGCGGAATTCTGATTGAAAAATATCAGACCAGGAAAAAAAAGATTCTTGTGGCAACTTTGATTATTAATCTGGGGTTGCTGGGATATTTCAAGTATTTTGGCACTCTGACAGAAGCCATAACCGGACTTTTTTCAGCAGATGGAACAGGAACCACTCTTTTTCAGGTGGCGCTTCCAATTGGAATTTCTTTTTATACTTTCCAGGCGTTGTCCTATGTGATCGATGTGTACAGGGGAGAGGTGCCGGCACAGCACAATTTCTGGCATATGCTTTTGTATATTTCCTTTTTTCCACAGCTGATCGCAGGACCTATTGTAAAATATCGCGACATTGCAGCTCAGATTACAGGAAGAAAAGAGACTATCCGAAAATTTGCAGCCGGGATAATGCGTTTTTGCTGGGGACTTGGGAAAAAGGTTCTCCTTGCCAATTCCTTTGCCCGTGTGGTGGATGAAATTTTTAAATATGGTCCATATGCGGTATCCAGGAAGGCTCTGTGGCTGGGCGCAATTCTTTACATGATGCAGATTTATTACGATTTTTCAGGATATTCCGATATGGCCATTGGTCTTGGAAAAATGTTCGGATTTGAATTCCAGGAGAATTTCAATTATCCCTATACAGCTGGTTCCGTGCAGGAATTCTGGCACAGATGGCATATTTCCCTGTCTTCCTGGTTTCGTGATTATGTCTATATTCCTTTGGGAGGAAATCGTAAAGGCGCGGCATGCACCTATCGAAACCTGCTTATCGTATTTTTCCTTACCGGAATGTGGCATGGGGCTGGAATGGCATTTATCCTCTGGGGGCTTTATCATGGCCTTTTTCTTATACTGGAACGTGTGTGGCTTGGGAAAAAACTGGAAAAACTGCCTGGAATCGTGGGCTGGGGCTACACAGTGACCGCGGTGTTTTTTGGATGGATTCTGTTCCGTGCAGAAAATATTTCCCTGTTTTTCACTTATGTGAGAAATATGTTTGTGGCACATGGAGGAACCATTCTTCTTTCTGCATATCTTGACAGCAAAATGATCTTTCTGATCGTTATGGGTGTTTTATTTGCAGGAGTTTTGCAGAAGATATATGAGAAGGTCCGGGTACATTCCGCTGGAAAAATCCCTGCCAATGGAATGGTGACAGTTCCGAGAATGATCGCCTGTATGGTGATTTTCTGGCTGAGTGTGGCGGCACTTGTAAATAACAGCTATAACCCGTTTATTTATTTCAGATTTTAACAGGAAGCATATGAGAAAACAGAAAATTCTGATTGTATTATTTGCAGGAAGTCTGGTTCTGCCAGGAGTGGTGTGGGCTGGATTTTCCGGCAGATTTGATACGGAAAACAATGAAAACAGAAAACTGGCTGAATTTCCGGAGGTGAATCTGGAATCTCTGGGAGACTTCCCGGAGCAGTTTGAGGCGTATTATAAGGATCATGTGCCCTTCAAAAATGACCTGGTGAAGTTCTGCAACTTTATTGATACGGAATTTTTCCGCAATACAAAGATCGGGGATGTGGTGATCGGAGAAGATAACTGGCTGTTTTACCTGCCGGAAAGGGAGGGAGAAAATGCCATGGCAGATTACCAGAAAACCAATGTGTATACACTGGAACAAAGTGCGGAAATTGCATCCGGAATTGCAAAAGTACGGGACTGGTTCCTGGACAGGGGTGTGAAACAATTCCATTACTACGTGGCTCCCAACAAAGAGACACTTTATTCGAAGTATATGCCGGAGAAGCCAAAGGTGATTGGAATCGGGGATTCCAGAATGGAGACTTTTGCAAAATATATGAAAGAAAATTCCGACGTGGAATTTGATTTTCTGGCAGATTATCTGAGGGAGTTTACTGAAAAATACCAGCTGTTCCGAAAATATGATACTCATATGAACAATTTAGGCGGCTATATTACCAACGAGAAAATTGTACAGGATATGACAGGTGAAAGTCTGCCAATCGAAGATATTCAGGTTCTGATCGGAACTAAACCTTGCAGGGGGGATCTGTCCAGGATGATCGGGCGGTATAAAGAGCTGAATGATGACAGGGAGTATGGGTTGAATTATTTTCACGATGGTATCCGTTACAAGGTGAAAAAAGAGGAGAGTGAAGGCGGCGAGGAGATCCTGAAAGTGTTTAAATCCAATTCGGAGAATGAGAAAACTTTAATGGTGATCGGGGATTCTTTTCGACTCCGCCTTGAAAAATACATGCCCTATCGCTATCAGAAAACCATATTTGTGAGAATTGATGACTTTGACCAGGAGCTTTTGGATAAATATGAACCGGATGACGTGATTGTGATTACTGTTGAGCGTGACCAGAGGTATATGGAAAAACTGGATAGTTATATTATACAGGACAGTGGAGAGTAAATGGTACAATATGATATATCAGAGCCTGTCCGGAATTATAGGATTTGTTTGTGGGAAAAATTTTTGTTTTATTGGTCACAGATGGAACAGTAACCACTTTTTTGTCACGGGAATCGTCAGAATATTTATGGGTTATTGACAATAAGTTCGGCAAATGCTATTCTGATATTAACTTGTTTTGTCAGATATGTCTGTTATGGAACTTTGTATAGTCCGTGACGGATCGTTGACAGAAACTGGTTGCTTAACTGGTAATGAGAGCAGTTGGGAATTACCAGCAAACAGCAACGGGAAGATTGCAGAATCCGTAAGGATTTATACCAAAGGAGGATCTTATGAAGAGAAAGAAAATTACCGCAATTTTGTTAGCATCCCTTATGGGAATCAGTGCAGTACCGGCTACCACATGGGCAGCAGATTCTTACAAGGAAACTGAGAAAGCAGCCTTTGCCAAAATGATCGAGAAATTTGGTGCTGATTACGCAAAGAGCCTTTCTGAAATGGATACAGAAGAAGTTAAGGGAAATGCGGAAATAAAGGTAAGTCTGGAAGATGGTGGAAAAGCAATTCTGGGAATGCTTTCTCCTGTGGATATCTCCTGGCTGGCGGATGCTTCCATCAGTGGAAATGTAAGCATGTCTGATAAGTCCATGACTGAGTTTATGGATGTGAATGTAAATGGAACCAAGATCTGTACAATAGAATATTATTTTGATACAGAGAATTCTGAAATTTATATGAGAATTCCGGAGCTGAGTGATGGCTATATTAAAATGAATATGGAGCAGATGACTCAGGAAGCAGTGGAAGAGGCAGATCAGGAACTGGATTCTTCCTTTACCACGAGTCTTGATCTGGCAGATAGCATGAACAGCTATTTTTCCACTCTGGAGAACCTTCCGGAAGCAGACTTAGTGACATCTATTCTTACAAGATACACAGATATTATTTTTGATAATGTTGCAGATGCTGAGAATCCTGGAGCACAGGAAGCTGTTGCAGGAGATGTAAGTCAGGAGCTTAGCGTTCTGGAAGGACATGTTACACAGGCAGAGGCACTTCCAATGTTCCAGCAGATTCTGGATACAGCCAAGTCTGATGAAGAACTGAAGGGGCTTATTGAGACCTGGACAGAAGCCATGAATGATCCAGATTATACTTATGAGACTTTCCTGGAAGCAATCGAGGATATGGAGAAAGATCTGGATACAGAAGCTGATGAGACTGACGAGTCCGGATTTATTTTAAGGGCATGGGTTGACAGTGACGGAGAGGTTGTTGGACGCCAGTTCCTTCTGAATGATGAGCAGGAGGAAGAGCTTTTCGGATATCTGTGTACAGCGGATGGAGATAAGAGAGGATTTTCCATGCAGCTGGGTTCCGGAGATGACAAGGTTGCAATTGAAGGAAGCGGTGAGCTGAAAGGTGACCTGTTAAGCGGAACTTACACGATTTCTTCCGGTGAAGCGGATGCAGCTGTGATTGATGTTACAGATTATGATACCAAGGCAGTACAGGACGGAATCTGGAAGGGAACTTACACAATTTCCGGTGCGCCTGTGGAAGATGAAGATGGAAATTCCTATGATCCATTTGGTGGAATGCAGTTGATCTTTACAGCCGATGGTGCAGATGAGGACAGCATTGACTGGAATCTTGCTATTGCAGCAGGTGGTGCAACTCTTGGTTCAGTTTCTCTGACAGGCGGCAATGGCGGTGAGGCACTTGCAGCAGTTGATGTTGCTTCCCTGACAGATGTTTATGATTTCAGTAATGATGATGAAATTGAAGCTTATACAGCTTCCATGAATATGGATGCAATCACAGAGAATCTGACCAGCGCAGGCATGCCTGAGGGATGGCTGGACGATGTGATCGCTGCTACAGGCGACAGCGATATTGAGAGTACGGAGACAGATGGTGTTGCTGAGTCCGAAGAGCAGACAGATATGGCTGGAGATACACTGGATGACAGTGAGACACCGGCAGCTTAATCAGTAATTTATGCGAGCAGGCAGCCGCATAATAATTACCTGCAGCAAGGCAAATACAGCGGGGCAGACGAAGTAATTTGTCTGCCCCGAATTTTTTATAACCAGAAAGCAAATGCTTAGTGAGTTCTGTACATCACGGAGCGTGTAACTGTGAAAGTACTGAACTGTTACGATTTTTTATTGAAATGAGGGGGGAGAAGGAATTGAAAAAAAGAAGCTTTGGGATTATCTGTTTTCTGTTTTTGATATTTACCATGTGTTCCTCTCCGGTGTGGGCCGCTTCTTATGTGAAGGCTTCCAATACGACTGTGAGTATCACTTCGAAAAAGCATGGCTGGGTGAAGCGGGGAAAAAACTATTATTTTTATAATTCCAAGGGAAAACTGCTTTGGGGAAAAATTACCTACAAAGGTCAGCGTTATTACAGCACAAAGAATGGAAAACGCTATACAGGCTGGCTGAAATCAGGTGGGAAACGGTATTATTACAACCGGAAGAATGGCATTATGTTCCGCAACCGATGGGCTACAGGAACGAAATACTCTTATTATTTCAATAAGTCAGGTGTGGCAATTGCCAACCGCTGGCTGAGCTACGGAGGAAAGCGATATTATTTCCTTCCTAATTCCAGAATGGCAACAGGATGGCAGAAAATTGGTGAATATCGTTATTATTTTGATAAGAAAACAGGCGCTTTGTATACAAATGTGTGGGTGGGTAAATATTATGTAAACGACAGCGGGAGAAGAACCGGACAGACCAGACCGGATGTGAAGGTGAATGATAACCGCTATACATATAAAAGCAGCTCTCTTAATATTGATCTGCGCAGAAAATCCACACATAATGTTCCTTACTGGGTAGCGCTGATAAAAATCAAAAATTCCGGACAGCTGAAATCCGCTTTATCTTATGGAACCTATGGTGGTGCCAGACAGACTACCTCCGGTGCGGTTTCTGGTAATGGGGGTATTATCGGAGTGAATGGAAGTGCGTTTAGTTACCAGACAGGGCGACCGTCACCTCTTGGAATGTGTATCAAGAATGGTGTGATTTATGGAAATTATGAGACCAGTTACAGCGTAATGGCTGTAAAATATGATGGCACTATTTATACACCAGAGCAGGGATTGAAAGGCGAAGCTCTTCTGGAAGAGGGCGTGAAAGATACCTATAATTTTGGTCCGATTCTGATCAAAGATGGACAGGCCCAGCCTGCCTGGTCAGAAACAGCCAAATATTATCCGAGAACTGTTGTGGGAATGGTGAAACCTGGCATTTATGTGCTTCTTGTCACCGACACTGGCAGTTACGCCGGTCTGAACCACTGGGATCTTGTTAATATCTTCAATAGCTATGGTTGTCAGTACGCCTACAACCTGGACGGCGGCGGCTCCGCCACATTGTATTACAATGGTCAGGTCATGAATAAGCTGATTAATAATTATGAGAGACCATGTGGGGATTTTCTGTATTTTACAAATTGATGTGTTGACAATGAAAAGCATTTAAGGAGCATGTTGTTTGAACGACAAAAGAGGAGTTTAAATAAAAAAGCGATGCAGAATTTTGATACCAGGTGCTTTTGCTGGTGCCGTATGTTTCTTGTTATCTACTTACCCGGTGCAGGCGGTAGAGAGTCCATCTGTTTAGTCTCCCTATTCTGGGCAGACTCAGGATGCTGATGTTTTTATCAATATCCCGAATCTGCGTCAGTATGGCGGCTACACCTACGGAACCACTTGTGTGCAGATGGTGATGAACTGGCTGGATCCATACCAGGCTGATCTGAATCTTGCCACCTATGTAGAAGAACTTGGTGCAAACGAAGAAATCGGAACTACGGCGGACAGCATTGTCAGCTTTTTTGAGGAGAATAACATAACCGTCACAGCGAAAGAAAATCGAACCACAGAGAAGCTGGTTTCAGTGTGGACAAAGGCCCCCAGTTTTGCTCAGCGGACGAGGGGGTAAGGGAAAATGGCAACTTTGTTTTGTAAATCTGTGCATAGGAATCGCAGGATTCCATGCACTTTTTGAGGTATAAATATGATATATACATACAAATATAAATCGCCGTTAGGGCGTATTTTACTGGCGGCAGATGAAGTGGGAATTACTGGTCTATGGTTTGAAGGACAGAAATATTTTGCGAATACACTTCCCGACAAGCATATTCCACAGGAAACAGAGATTCTCACAGAAGCAAAAAAATGGCTGGATGTGTATTTCTCCGGTGAAGAACCGAAATTTACTCCGCCACTTCATCCGGACGGCTCGACATTCAGACAGGCAGTGTGGAAGATTTTATTGCAGATTCCCTATGGACAGACGATCACATACGGAGAAATTGCCCGCAAAATGGCAGAGATGAAAAATGTATCCCGCATGTCTGCCCAGGCAGTTGGAGGTGCGGTTGGACACAATGAAATTTCTATTATCATTCCCTGCCATCGTGTGATAGGCACAAATGGAAGTCTGACAGGGTATGCCGGGGGAATTGATAAAAAGCTTTCGTTGCTTGAACTGGAACACGCGGATATGAGTTATTTATTTGTTCCAAAGAAAGGGACAGCATTGTAGGAGGCAGTGATAAAACTGTCCTCATTTTGGGTTATTTTGGAGAGCCAAGATTGGACGGAAAATAGAATCTTGGGTATATTTTGGGTACGGAAACAGAATGAAAAGGCAAATTCTTATCCTATTTTATGGCGTTTATTATAAAAAAATGGTACACTATAAAAAAGCATTGAAAAGGAGATGTTGTATATGCCAGAGATATCATTATTTTATGGGATTCGGGTAACGATGTATTATAATGACCATATGCCACCGCATTTCCATGCAGAGTATAATGGACATAAAGCATTAGTTGATATCAACAATATACAGGTAATAAAGGGATCATTACCAAATAAGCAATTACGATTGATACTGGCGTGGTGTACAATTCACCAGGACGAATTGATGCAGAACTGGGAGCTGTCAAAGGACATGAAGCCGTTGAACAGAATTAATCCGCTTATATAATATGTGGAGGTGAACGTTTATGAATGAGTATTTTCCTACAGTTGTACAGGTGATTCCTTTGGATAATTTTCATGTACAGGTTTTTTTTGATGATGGAAAAATAGTTGATTATGATGCTACAAACGATTTAAAGGCTGAGATTATGGCACCAATGAGGGATATTGAGAACTTCAAAAATGCTTGTACGGTAATGAATGGAACGCTTGCCTGGGATATTTCTGGCAAATGGGACGAAGCTGATTGCGTAGATATTGATCCATTTACGTTATATGAACTCGAGGAAATCAATGGTATGATAGCGTGAAATGCTGTCAGTCAGAAGTAAAGTATTGAATGACGATTACGTGACACGTAGAGAAGGGTCGTGAGAGATGAGTAAGGAATCAAATTTCTTAATTTACTGCATGGAACGATACCGCCATTTTAAAGGACTTTCTGGAGCTGATATGGCAAAAACTTTTGAAAAATGCGGTATCTATGGGTACATTACAAAGTATTTTGAATCGCTGCATACAATGGGAGACCATAGCATTGTACAGGACATTGACGATTATATCAGCAGTATTACAGGCAATGGTTTGGGAAAGGCATAATTTAGCTGATATTCCAAAAGGTGATGAAGGATTGTAATTTTATATAGAAGATTGATTAGAGACTGGAAATTTGAATTCTGGTCTCTTTTTATATCTTCAAATCTGTAGCAAGGTGTAAATATTTAGATATGCTCATAGAAGGGAGAATTGGAACCAGAGCAGGTTCAGAACATTATGGACAGTATGATAAAAAAATTGTATGACATGGAACTGGAAGAACTGGGACGGAGCGGCTGGCAGGATGAAAAATTACTGTCAGAAGTCAGAAAACTTCCGGAAAATAACAAGGCTTCTATCCAGGTGGAAGATAAAACTGGACGAGAAGGCGTTGATCTGGCATTTGCGATTGCTGAGATAGGAGAAGAAATTGGGTTTACACAAGGATTCAAGTGTGCCTTTCAGCTTTTTATGGAATGCAAAAGGGAATAGGTTCAAATGGTACAAGATATTAACGATAAGGCTATGCGAGGTGTTGGAAGAGAAAAGACTGTCAAACTTCCGTAAAAATAAATAAAAGTTTTGTATTCCAGGGTATCGGAAAATGTCAGAAAATAGCTAGAAAATAGTTACTAAATTTTTATTTCAAAATTTGTGTAATTAATTGATTGACATCTTAACGTTACGAATGTATAATAAAAGTATAAATCGTAACGTTAAGAATTGAGGAAAGCATGGTTACTATAAAACAGGTAGCAGCTCGCGCTGGTGTATCACCAACAACTGCATCATACGCATTAAATAATCGTCCAGAAGTTAGGGAAGAAACAAGAAAAAGGGTATTTAAAGCGGCAAAAGAATTGAATTATGTTCCGAATCGATTAGCGCAAAGTTTTCGAAATGGAAAAACCAACACGATCACCGTTGTTACTAATGAGGCGATTGAAAGTGCCAATACTTTTACTGGTGAATTTTTTGGAGTATTAGCAGAAGCCAGGCATAATCATTATGATGTGTTGGTAAAACTTTTGGATAATAATGAGGCGTCCTTCGTGCAAACTCAGTCTCTGTTTCGAAATAGAACCAGTGACGGATTTATTTTCTTAGGAAATTTGCCAGACACTTATTTAAGGGCTTTTACAGAGTGTGATGCATATGGTGTGTTGCTGTCTGCACATACGGAAATACCAATGGTTCAGGTAAACTGTGATGGACGAAAGGGAATTTATGACATTACAGAGAAAGCAATCAGGTATGGTAGAAAGAAGCCGGTTTATTTGGCATATGGAGACGTAACGATTGAAGAACATTTGCGTAAACTTGGCTTTATACAAGCAATGCAGAAGAGTGGTTTAGATTCTGCGGATGCAGAATTTGTTTGCGGAACAGACCTAAATGACATTAAAGAGTGTGTAGAGAAATGTATTAAGAGAGGTGTGGATTGTTTTATTTGCTGGAATGACATCCTGGCATATACAGTAATGGATTTGCTCAAACAAAGGAAGATTCTGATTCCACAGCAGATTGCAGTAACCGGATTTGATGATATTCCACCTACCGCACGTGAACATATTTTGACAACCGTTCATCAGCCTTTTTTTGAAAAGGGTAAATTAGCTTTTCAGTTATTATTAGATCAGATAAACAATAAAGAATGTGAAAAAATGGATCACTATATTGAATGTAAAATAGTGGAAAGAAAAAGTCTGTGAGTTAAATAAACAATCAGTTTTTTCTTTTACAAAAAATCGTAACGTTACAAAGAATAAGAAAGGATTATTATGGCACATTATCCAGTAAAGATATGTAGAAATATTGGCAAAATAGAAGTACGAGCATTAGCACAGCCAGATCCATTTATATTACGTTGGAAAAATGAATACTTTTGTTATGTTTCAGGAAATGATGGAATTGCTGTACTAATATCAAAAAAATTAAATGAGTTCATTGATAATGGTTTTGCATATGAGAACATTGATGAATATAGTTTTTGGGCTCCGGCAGTTTTTTATTGGAAGGGGAAATTTTATTTATATTACTCATCCTTGAAAAAGGGAGAAACTGATGAGCATTTGCATTGTTTACGTGTGGCGGTGTCTGATGATCCAAGAGGACCATTTAAGTGGAAAAATGATATGACTGATTATTTTGCAATAGATCCACAGGTGATCTCACAAAATAACAGATTATATCTTTTGTATGCGGCTAATATCTATGAAAATTCTTTTAATGGAAGAATCGGGACTGCGATATGGATGGATGAACTTGAAAAACCTGATAAAATGTCTGGAAAGGGACATGTAGTATTATATCCTACCTGTGATACCGAAATATTTGCCAGGAATCGTTTTGGAGATGGAAGAGATTGGCACACTCTCGAAGGCCCCTGTTATTTATCCGATGGAGAGATAAGCTGGATTTTATACAGTGGAAATGCATATACAAGTACTGATTACTTTGTAGACTATGCCGTTGGTCATAACCTGCCTGATTTATGCGAGACCAAATTTACAAAACAGCTTAAGAATGAAAAATCAATACCTTTAGTTCATGCTCAAAATGGGATCGAGGGGCCAGGACATAATAGTGTTACACAGGCACCGGATCATATAACACCAATTATAGCTTATCATGGCCGGGAAAAAGGTGGTATTACAAGTGGCAGCCAAGATGACCGGAAAGTATATCTGGATTACATTTGGCGTGAGGGAGAGAAAATAAAAACAGATGCTCCATCGCCACAGGGAATTATAAATTTCCCTGCACCGGACATTTATTACTTGAAAACAGAGCAAGGCAAAACATGGAAAGAAAATGGAATGCTCGTTCCTAGAAGCTTTGAAATAGATATATCAGAGCATGAAGAAATCTATATAGAAATATGTGTTTGTGCTATATCAGGAATGGTAGAAGCATTTATAGGGAAGGATTTGATTTTTTCATTAAAAGGGAATTATTGGCAGCATAGTGGTGTGCTTTTTTATAATAAGCATGTGTACTGCAGAAAGGGAGAAGAATGGTATATCCCGAATATAGAGAATTATTCCAGTAAACTACAATTTAAAGTTACCGGAAATGTGTATGTAGAATATTTAGATGGTACTTTTTTGCAGGACGAAGGCGGAGAGAAACCTAGTTGCCTGCTTTAAAGATAATAAAAAATAAAGGAGAAAACAAAATGAGAAAAATGAAGAAAATGCTGGCAGTAATAATGGGCGTAAGTATGGTTGCCGGAATGACATCTGCAGTTCATGCAGAATCCGCAGATGGAGACAAAACTGTAATCACATATTGGAATGGATTTACAGGAACTGATGGCGAGGTTATGCAGAAAATCATCGATACATATAACGAGACAAATACTTTAAATGTAGAAGTGCAGATGGAAAGAGTTTCATGGGATACATTATATCAGCAGCTGGCAACGTCTCTTCCTACCGGTGAGGGGCCAGATATAACAGCATTTGCAACTGAAAGAATTGGCGGATATGCAGAATCCGGAGCAATTATGCCAATCAATGATATTTATGAAAGCGGAGAGGTAGATTCATCCAAAATACCAGAGGTGTTTGATCAAAATCTGCGGTACGATGGAGATTATTATGGAGTACCTGTAAATATTGCATCGCTTGCTCTTTACTATAATAAGGATCTGTTTGACGAAGCTGGTATTGATTATCCAAACGATGACTGGACATGGGATGATCTGGAAGAAGCTGCGATTGCTCTTTCAAAAGAGGTAGACGGCGAGCAGCAATATGGATTTGGTATGGCGACAAATAATACAATTCAGATGTGGCCGATCATGATATGGGCTGGCGGTGGAGATTTCATTCAAGATGGAAAATCTGTATTTAACAGCAAAGAAAATGTAGATACAATTACAAAATGGGCAGATCTGATTAAAAATGAAAAAATTGGTCCGGCAACATGCACTGGTGCAGAGATTGACACATTATTTTCAACTGGAAAATTAGGAATGTATTTCTGTGGACCTTGGGCAGCAGGCAGTTTTGATGCAGCGGAGGTAAATTATGGAATTGCTGGTGTTCCGGCAGGACCGGCAGGAAAAGCTACACTTGCTCAGGGGGTTGGTATGTATATGACTTCTAGTGCACCTGAAGAGAAAAAAGAAGCAATTTATGATTTCTTTGCATATTGGCAGAGTATTGATGCACAGGTTGAATGGTCTGGCAGTGTTGGATATCCTGTCGCAAATACAGATGCTGCAAAGAATGAAAGACTTGCAGATAATGAGGTTGTAAAACTTTTCAGTGATCAGGTACAGTATGCACACTTCTATCTTCAGCAGCTGACCAATTTCAATGAGATAGATGTTGATGTAATTACACCGGCAATTGAAAAAATTATGTTAGAAGATGCTGATGTTCAGGAAGTATTAGATGAAGCAGCCGCTAGTATGGATAATTTGCTTGGGTAACTAATCAAAGAGGGGGCTGTCTAGGGACAGCCCCCTCTTTTAGAGTAAACGTGGGATATTTTACCGTGTAGGGGGAATAAACCTTATTTGGAAAAGGGAGACACAGAATGAAAAAGCACTATAAAGTAAAAAATGAAAAAGTAGGGTATCTTTTTATTGCCCCTTCCATGCTGACTTTTTTAATTTTTGTTTTTGCACCTATGGTAATGTCTTTTATCTATAGTACAGAAACTTTTAACATGATGCTTACAAATACAAAATTTGTGGGTATGCAGCATTATATAAAACTAATTGGTGATGGACGCTTTTGGAATGCATTGAAAAATACGGCTTATTATACTGTTTTCATGGTTCCATTACAGGTTATTTTTGCATTATTGGCAGCTGTTGCATTACAGGCATCTACAAAATTCCATGCATTCATGAGATCTGTCTATTTTTTACCTGCAATTTGCTCAATGACGGTGGTTGCAATTACATGGTCATTTCTCATTAATAATGATTATGGAATTTATAGCTATTGGCTGAGAAGAATTGGAATTGATTTGCCTAATTTGCTAAATAGCACTACATGGGCAATGCCTACCATGATTATTATTGGCTTGTGGAAAAATCTGGGATTTAAAATGGTAATTCTGGTAGCCGGATTACAAAGTATTTCAACAGCATATTATGAAGCAGCAGATTTGGATGGAGCTACATATTTTCAAAAATTATTTCGAATAACAATTCCCATGTTAATGCCAACATTGACCTTTGTAACAGTTGATTCTGTAATTACTTCTTTCCAGGTGTTTGATCAGGTCTATGTTATGACAAAAGGCGGTCCATTGTTTAGTACAGAAACTCTTGTACAGTATATTTACTCCAATGCATTTGAAAAAGCAAATATGGGATATGCATCGGCTGTTGCAGTAGTATTACTGCTGATTACATTAGTTGCTTCTATTCCTTTGTTTAATATTATGAAAAGTAATGAAAGTACAATTAATTAGGAGGAAAGAACTGTGAAGAGTAAAAAATTTTCTATAAGAAAAGCAATATCTTGGCTACTTTTAATTTTTGTGGCATTTCTGATCATATTTCCTTTTATTTGGATGGTAGTAACATCATTTAAAACAGAGGCAGATATACGAAGTTTTCCACCTGTACTTTTTTCAGGGAATTATTCGTTTGATAATTATAAAAATATTTGGAGTAGAATCCCGTTTTTATCCTATTATAAAAACACCTTGATTTTTGCAGGGGGCGTAACAATTGTTTCTTTAATCTGTGATAGTATGGCAGGATACGCGTTTGCTCGATTACATTTTAAAGGACGTAACTTATTGTTTTCCATGGTTTTAGTTACTATGATGATTCCATTTCAGGTAATTATGGTTCCGTTATATTCTCAGTTGTTTCATATGAAATTATTAAATACCTATCTTGGATTGATTTTACCAAGAGCCACCAATGCATTTGGTATTTTTATGATGAGACAGTTTTTTGTTACGTTACCTGGAGGGCTTGAAGAAGCAGCAAGAATCGATGGAGCGAATGCCTTTCAGATTTATGTGAGAATTATGCTCCCATTATGTAAACCTGCAATGGTAACACTTACTATTTTCCATGCTATGTATAACTGGAACGATTTGTTGTATCCATTGATTTTAGCAACGAAACCAGAGATGAAAACATTGGCGGCTGGATTGGCATCTTTTATGGGAACTCACGTTGTGGAATATGGAATTATTATGGCTGGAGCAGTGTTGTCTTTGCTGCCAATCTTTATTGCTTATTGTCTTGCTCAAAAGGCATTTGTTCAGGGAATTGCAATGACGGGAATGAAAGGATAATAGTATATGAAAAAAACAACACTTACAATTTACCCGGACAATGTTAAAGGGAGAGTGCCAGAATATATGTTTGGACATTTTCTTGAATATATGTACGACTGCATTGACCCAGGGTTATGGGCAGAACTTCTGCTTTCACGTGGATTTGAAAATACTGTTTCAGAAGAGGGAACTTCGGTTCCCTGGGAGGTCTGGGGCAAAGATATACATTGTAAGATTGATAAGGAAAGGACATATGCGCCAGTTCAGGCGCAGTATATGGAGCATGTAGGAAATAGAGCGGGAGGAATTGAGCAGCTTGGCCTGGAGCTGATAGCTGGACAAAAATATTCGGGATATTTATGGGTATATGCTTTAAAAACTACATATCTCGAAGTGAGAATAATATCTTCAGACGAAAAGGTAATTTATAATAAAGAATTGGAAATTATACCTGGACAGTGGGAAAAATATTGTTACGAGTTTTCTAATGCTAAAGAAGAGCATAATGTAAAAATTCAATACATACTTAATGAGACTGGAGAAGTATGGCTGGATCAGACATCTCTGTATCCGAAAGATGTATCTGCAAGAGTTTGGCCGGAAGTGATGAATTATATACAACAGATACACCCTTCAGTTATGCGCTTTCCAGGAGGATGTGCAGCGGATTGTTATGATTGGAAATCCGGGATCGGTGAAAGGGATAAAAGACCCTCTAAATTAAATATGCATTGGGGGGGAGTTGAACAGAATCAGTTTGGTACAGATGAATTTATAGATTTCTGTAGAGAAATTGACTGTGAACCTTTAATATGTGTAAATTTTGGTTCATCTACACCTCAAGAAGCGGCTGATTGGGTGGAATATTGTAATGGCTCTTCAGATACAATATATGGAAAATTGCGATTGAAAAATGGACATCCAGAACCATATAAAGTGAAATTTTGGGAAATTGGAAATGAGGTATTTGGCAGTTGGGAAATTGGACATTGTGATGTAGAAGCGTACACACAGCGATATTTAGAATTTGCGCAGGCAATGAAGGAAAAAGATCCGGATATTCAGCTTTTTGCCTGTGGAGGCGATGGTGGAAGCAGAGATCAGAGCTGGAATAGGACAGTATTCCAAAAATTAAAGGGATCTTTTGATTTTTTAAGTCTGCATTTTTATGCGCCTCTTGTTAATTCACAGGAATTTGAAAATTCTGAAATGTATCAGGCTGTTGTTGCGTCTCCGGTAAAGGTTGAACAGATTTTGGATGGAGTATGTAAGACAATGAAAGAAAATAACTGCCCGGTTTCTTTAGCGGTTACGGAGTGGAATTGTAATTATGGAGAAGAAGATGTAACCGGAAGAGAACAGACGGTAGAAGCTGCTATTGCAAATGCTGGTTTGTTGAATGTATTTCTTCGCAAATGTAATGTAATAGATATGTGTAATGTTTCAGACCTGATAAATGGATGGGCGGGAGGAATCATTCGCAGTCAGAATGGACATGCATTTGGAACAGCAACATATCATTTAATCAAAATGTATCAGGATATGCATCCTAAAGTGGTTATAGGGTGTGATTACAACAGTGATTTTTATGCTGTAAAATCAGTGGGAAATGTGTCCGGGTTAGATAAAGTATCCTATGTAGATATGGTTGCAACTAAAGACGATGAAGATACGGTTGTTGTTTTTGCGGTAAACAGGCATGAAAGTGAGGAAATTGAAGTCAATGTACCTGGTTGGAAAATTACGGATATAAATATGTTGGCTGGAAATAGTATTTTAGACAAAAATTCATTTGAGGCTTTAACTCAGGTCTCTGTAGAAAAAAGGGTGTATAATGAAGAAAACATTAAATTGAAGCCGCATGCGGCATATGCGTTAAAAATTGTGAAAAATACATAGTGTAAAGGTATTAGTTTGAGGGAAAAACAACGGAAAAAATAGTCTGATCAAAAGTGTGGCTGAAAAAATCCGGACAAGTTTTTTTGCAGCCCAAAATAAATTTAATTTTTCATAGAAAAAGGATCCCTCGCAAGGAAAAAATCTAACAAGCTTCGTCCTTGCAGGGATCCTTTCAATTACTACTGGAGATGTCGAAATGTGGTATTAACCGACATCCCCTTTATTTTTGAGAATGTGAATTACAATTGTGAAGCATTCAAGATATAATTCTCCAAAGCCATTCGGCTGATCTTCCAGGTAGCCCCCATACGGAATCCCTTAAGGCTACCGTCATTAAGCAATTCATAAACCCTGTTCTTTCCCACTCCAAGATACTCAGCAACTTCTGAGACACTTAAAACAGTCAAAATAGAATTTTCCTTCCCTGCAGGCACTGAATTAGATGTGGTTGACATAATTGTTACCTCCTGTTTGATATTTGGTTTTACTTATATGTGAGCAAGGTTAGTTTTGTAAGAAATAAATATAAGCAGAACAGTCCTGTAAAAATGCTATAGATGAATTTCAAATGCCATATAAAGTTTTTTCAAGCTCAAACACTTATATGAACCGTAACTGGAGCTATTGAGAGCTGATATGAGCAGATTGTAAGCAAAAGTGTATATTTATAGAAATCTCATAGGTTTAAATAGAGCATTCCCAATTTGCTTACAAACTGTCATGCCATACTCCCGGAGTGACCAGTTTAGCTTGAATAAACTATGTATCAGTATGAAATTTATCGGAAAGGAAGTACAATGTACATAAATATAGATTCTAACAAATATAAGGATATGACACTTGCTTCATTACATATGGGACTGATTGCTGATCGTTTTAAGAAGAGGCAAAGTATTAAAGACTTAACCATAAAAGAAATTATAGAGAGCGTTGGAAATAATGGACAGGCTTTTTGCAGGGCTTTATTAGATGGTGGAACAGATGAGGAAAACTTTGTAGGACAGACACTTTTGGTATTGGAATTTGATGGTGATCTGAAATATCGTGAGTTTAAAGAAAAATGTGAAAAATATAGCTTGTCCTATGCTTTTACATATAAAACACTTGGAAGCTGTGCAAACCAAAAGGGATTTGGAGCTGTTTTTTTGATGGATCGTTGGATAAAGAATCCTGCACTTGCGAAAGCTGCTAATATTCTGCTAAGGGCATTTTTTTCACCTGTGGGTGCAGAATGCCTTAATTTAGGCGGGTATTTTTTCGGAGGAAAAGGGATAATAGAGAAGAAGCCGTATGCAAAAATTAATATTGTGGAGCTTGCAAGGAATCTGGAAATTTATTATTGGGAGACAAAGGGGCGTAATAATAGTAAGGAACTAAAAAGACTTGGAAAAAAGAGCGGGATATGTGTTAAGAACGGAGAACTATGTATTTACAATGAGAATGAATTTGATTTAGAAGGAATTGAAGACAAAATTAATGATAACGGCATAATCATGCTTCCATATAGCGAAGGCAAAGCGTGTGAGGGAGATTCTGCGAAAGAGCAGAAAATAAGAAAGGATATTCCAACACTGACCGGATATAACCAGGAATCATTATGTAAACTATGTCCTCTGTTAAATGACTTTGTTAATGGAGAAGACATACATTATGATCAGGAGTTCCTTCTTGTGACCAGTCTGGTACATATAAAAGGTGGAAAAAAATTATTTTTTGATAATTTGCAGAAACGTACTGGTAAATGGAACCATACTTTAAACCAGAATAGAAA
>UMEY01024396.1_pt1 | contig 29373 bp, 31 predicted proteins | sample 1964881 | NCBI WGS metagenome assembly UMEY01 (sample SAMEA4836033, study PRJEB28245) | human gut metagenome | biome: gut microbiome; material: fecal sample | place: Denmark | collected 2008 | reverse complement strand
TCGGCGCAGGCAATATTCTTTTCGTTTTCTTCCTTGATGCTACGTATAAGGTCTTGATACTCGAGAGGCTTGTAAAAATTCGGCTCTCCGTCTATACGAATAACCGCGCCCTTTGCCACCAAGCGATTGATAACCTCGTACACCAACGAACGCGCAACGCCCGAAAGTTTTGCGATTTCGTAACCGTTTAACACTTTATGTTTAATTAGTGTTCCATATACTTTTGCTTCGTTTGACGAAAAGCCGAGTTTCTCTAAAAATTCATAATTGTTCATAGTAGTTATACCCCACACCACTATTATCTTACAAATCTCTGAATTGTCAATACAATTTTTTGAAAAATATGGTATTAAATTTACTTTTTGCGTCAATACGGGCTGTCGTCAAAGTACAGTTCGTCGTACAAATCATCGTCTTGCCTATCGAAACGTTCTTGCTGCTGTCGGTTGGTATTCTTTATTAGAGAATAACTTTCGCCGCGTTTTGCTCGATCATTTCTTTAACCTGATCAGGCTGCTGCTTTATATTGATCTCATATGCATTCTCAAGATGTGCTTTATCATATCCATACGCATATTTATCATCGATTGATGATCCACTAATTGTTGCACCAGCTTGGGCATATGACACATCCGACTCATCTGCAACACCAATCCATTGACTTAATCGGCGAAGTGAATATGCAAAATTGCCTCCTCTGTCAAGATAGGAATAAGTTGCGTTATCATTATAGTACCTTGCAACATCGCCCTCTGTACCTCCAAGTGGATCAGTAAGAACAGTATAAGGTCTATGGCTGGACAATCAAGAGGTCAGGTATTGGACAAAATAAGAGAGTTCAAAACACCTAACGTCTTTTCTTTTCAATCAATAATAATACAATTCCTGATATTATACCTACAATCAACGAACATCCCGCACTAAAGATGTTTATATATATGTCTTTATTGCTAAGACCTAATGATAACAGTTTTTTGAAAACTAAAAAACTAAACCAATGTGCTAAACATGCAACACCAATCGCAATAATAACGCCCACTATGATATCCAACACTTTTCTGCATGTATATGCTCTATTATTCTCTTTAGCATATTTAGCTATTTCAGTATTTTGCCATAGGATACGTCGATCATGACGAATTATATCTAATTCGTAATCTATTATTCTAATATAACTTTCCATCAACTGAATCAATTCTTTTTTCTGATTTCGAATATCTTGTAATGAGTATTCTTTTCCTAACCAATAATTAGTATTCTTATCCATATTATATAGTTTACAGCTCTTGATTTCCTTTTCCTCTTCGCTGTTATATAGAATCTTATAATTTCCTATATCTGCATCAACTGTATAACGGCCTTCCCTAAACAAAACCACATGTTTCTTTATTCTATCTTCTATATAACATAGTTTTCTCATTCTTTCTGTATAACAGTCCTCAATATCCTCATTTCTGAAATTATCATATCCATTTAAAGAATTGGCAAACTCATCAATCACAAACTCTTTCAAATCAAGATACTTTTTATTTAAAAAGAATACTCCCTTATTTCGTTTAAAATGATCAATTAGCAGGTCACACCGTCCTTTATTATTGTCGTGCACATGTTCACCCGTCACAGGAGTTTCCAATCTAAAAAGCAATAATGTAAATATATTTCCATGTTCTCTATCCAAATCCAGTCTAATGTGTTTGCCAGTCGGATTATTAACAGATATTATAAGCTGACCTTTCCACATAGGATCCAGAGTCGTGCTTATATTACCCAATCCCTGACAAACTCTAGCAACTTTTGACATAAAAATACCAGCTATTTCATTATCTGTTTCTATGTATTCCTTAGAAAAAAAGAGTACTGTATCATTAGGAGGAATATTCACATAATGAATATTTCCATTTTCTAAAGTCTCCACATTAATCTTTAAAAGAATATGTTTTCTAATAGAAAACGCAAAATTCATAGTAGATAAATTATACCCAGCCCCAGTTATATTTCTTTCATCATATGGAAATATTTTTAAATGACCTTCGCATATTGCCTTCTTTATATCATCTCTAGAAAACATGCTTACACCTGCCCTTCCTGTCCTTCCTGAACTTCCTGACGCTCCTGTCCCATAAGTTTTTCATCTGTAATAATAACTTTCTCTTTTATTGTCTTTGTATCTATAATTTTCACATCATATTTTGCTTCCTTATGAATACCTGCCGGTTCATAACCATATGCTTTTAACTCATCCTTATATGGCATTAGAGGTGTATATAATCGTACATATGCAATACCAGTTGCTCCTGAAAAAAGTATATAATCTGTTCTTTCTTTTCCAATATTTATAATATGTGATTGTGATATTCCCTTATATTGCTCAATATAATATATTTTTTTAATACCCGCTTCTTTTATTTTCTTAGCACATAACTCACATGGACTGGATGTAGTAAATAAATATCCTCCCTTGATTTTGTCACTTTTGCATGCAACGATTGCTCTTTCCTCTCCATGTAAAGCTCTTGTATATATTTGGTCTTTTTGAGCTAATATATCCTGATACATATCTTTAAAACAAAATGCAAATGGCAAGCCATTTAAATTACTTTTTCTATCTTCTGTAATCTTGGAATTTATTTTGTTAAGGTATTCTCTAAATTCATCATTGTAACACTCATATTCACTGTAAGCATCACGGTCATAATTTCTTATCAAGTCAAATAAATTACGTCTAATGCATGATTCAGCACCACATGGTGCATCATTCCATCCTAATGACAAAATATTATATTCTGAATCAGTAATAACAGCACCTACCTTTCTTGAAAGGCATCCTGAATTTAGCTTTGCAGTCATTGCAATCTGCATACATCGTTCCTCTTTGGTAGGTGTAAGCAACCCTGGATGCATTATCAAAGTAACCATTCGTCCCAACGCCCAAATCAATTCCAAATCACTATTATAATCTATTTCTCTATAATTTCTCTTTAAAAATAAATCTGCATCTTCAATACATTTTACAACATCCTGCAAAATGAAATCAGCTAATCCATTCCCGTAACATCTTGTACGAATTACATCATCCTTAACAAAATTCAAAAAAATTTTTTCGTCTTCACTAAAATCACCCTCAGGATTTTTTTTCCATCTTTTATATATTTTTTTCCCAAGTGACAAATTTTCGTTTAATTCATATACTTCATTTGAAAATCCCTTTTTAAACCTTCTGCTTCTTTCTCTCTCATCACATGTAACTGCAAGCAAGTAAAACGAAGCATATCTGCATCTAAAATAAAAAGCTTCAAACAAATTTTTCAAATTATTAATCACAACATAAACGCGATTATTTACCCTTTTATTATCTTTCTTTTCTGTATCCTGCAAATTCCAACTTCCACAGTGTCTTAACATTTTGACAAATTTGTTAATTCTATCAGGTATGCAAAACAAATTAACAGGACAAATATCATCCTCGCTTGAAATATAAACTTTTCCACATCCCCTTAAATTATTTCCATACTGCTGATACATTGCAGTAAAACATCCATATACTCTCAATTCTCTTTCAAAAAGCTCACTAATGGAAACCAGACAACCATAACAGAATACAATTACATCTTGTTGTCTAAAATAATTATCATTATCTATTTGATTCTTATAAAAGAGCCATAATGAACATAACTCTTCAACCCTATTATCACTTATAAAAATTTTTTCAAATAATTCGTCTACCTGTCTTGAATCAAAGATATCGTCTCTACCAATAGCCTTTCCTATTCTTTTTAAATTCTCATAAGCTTTACTTATAAGACTCTCTTTCTTTTTCAAAACATCATCTATAATATCGTATATTGTAGAATCAGCACATTTTTGATTTTTTAAAACTTCAATTTCCGTTTCCAAAATAAATGAAAAAATAATATTTGTTACATTAATCTCTACAAACGGTCTCCAATTATGATGTAGATATCTATAACATACAATAAGTTCTCTTGTCATAGACATATCGATCTGTGAAGTATCAGCTGGTTTTGTAACACGATCACAAAAGCTTTCATCAGTCAATAATTTACATACATCTGATACACCAGCTTTAACTTTTCCTGTCAAACCTATAATTGCAAATTCAAGCTTTTCATTTAATAGTTTATCAACCATTTTGTGTTCTAACGATGAAGTATTTAAATCCATGTTTTCTCCCCCTTTACGCACTCCAAATTACACGTCTCTTTTATGTCTGTAAAGCCCACCTCAAATTTCACAATATCATTTATAGAGTATCTTCCCTGCAAAATTCCATCCATATATATTTTCATAATACTATCATTTTTTTCATTTACTGGATTAAATTGTGCACATATAATGAAATTATATGGTGTGAAATACCTTATTCTAAGTTCAGCTTAATTTCCCATATCAACAACTTTTCCATCTATCACTGCTGCCCCATCATCATATTCAGGATTTTCAAAAATCTTTTTCAAGTAAGTATCATTTATATCATACAATCTTTTATGCACACTATTTGCTGATAAATATGCATATCTATACTTTTTGACAAATTCTAGAAACTGTGTATATTTAGTTGGTAAATAATGTTCCAAATCAAATCCATTTCCAATCATTAGTATCTTCATTTGAAATTATCTCCTTTATTTTCGGTCTCTAAATGATTTTTTTAAGTAAAATTTTTGTCAGCAAAACAGTGATATAACATATCGAAAATATTTATTTTTTTCTATCTTTCTTTTCACTCCCTATTATCGCTTCTCACATTCTTTCTCAAACTCCAATTCACTTGGAGTCTTTCTTCTGAAAGAATCATCGTCTGAAAATAGTTCAACATCATTCATAAAAATAAGATTTAACATGTTACTAAAGCATCTGTACGTGCACAATAAAAAACATGATAACATATATGCCAAAATTGGAATATTCCATTTTTCATACCAGGTATCTTTATACTGATCTCGAAAATATACTGTAACAGAAACAATAATAACTAAAACGCCAACTATCAAGGTTTGCTTAATATACTTTAAAAACAGCTTATCTTTATCTCTTTCAAAAACATATTTGACCAATTTAGAATCATTTTTCATACTCATTATAACAGGCAATACCGCACCTAAAAATCCTATAATAAGTGATGATACCGTAATAACCGCATCAAGTGCATCATTAATATTTTTACTTTGATATAAACTATTCTTTACAAATTTGAATAACACAAAAATAACAACTGATAGTACATATGGATATAACATTTCTATTAGTTTTTTCATATAATCACCATACACATAAATGATCCAATTTTTCTAATCTTTCATTATATTTCTCAAGCATTCTTGATTTTGCATAAGAAAATTCAAGAGGTTTCTTTTTTTCTATGTCAAAAGCAATATAGTCATGTATAGCATTCTCAAGCAAATCTACTATTTCAACCCTCGGTTTATCATCATCACTATATGACGTATCACTCTTTAATTTGATTTTTGCACTATTTATCATTCCCGGATTATCTTGTACATCATTTATCAAATCAGCAATACTCACTTTATCCAATTCTGCTGTTTTTTCACGTCCGACACTTATTGTAATTTTGGCAGTGGTTCCATTATATTTATTTACACTTTTTATTATCTGCGCCAGACTCCCATTTCTGTTGTCGGGTTCTAAATTAGCAAACGAGACCTCGATTGTTCGAACCAGTCTGTTACCAATTCTATTTGCATCAAATTTGTCTGATATAGGAATAAAAGCAACTTTATAATTTTCCATTGGACAAATCTGATTTATCCATTCAGCAAGTCTACTGACACCTATTGACATTCTGTTTTGTTGTAACATACAAATACTTCTTTTCCGATCATATAAAAAATTTATATCTTCTCCAATATATTCATCAAGATCCAGCGGAATCGGAGTCGCATCCTCTCCTTCTTTTAGCTTAGATGGAATATTAGCATCTCTAAGCTTATAAGCTCTAATAGCATATATTTCGGTTTCACTATCAAATCTATATTCCCCTAAATTCACAACACAATCGGAAAGCTTCACATTACGCTGTACGAGAGCTTTACTCTTCATACTCATGAGCCACTCGGCCAAATTAAATTTGCCTACAACATGTGACTGCTCATTTTCATTAATCTCTATCTTTGCTACTTTGTAATAGCAAAATTTTATTTGTCGTCTGTATGTTTCCATATTTATCATTCCTCTAAACTACTATTAAAACAGTTTTGTTATAAGTCTATAGTACCACTATTTTTCCAAAAGTAAACCATTTTTGTTAAATAACATTAAAAATATCTTATATATTTGAAAATCTTATCAAACATTGAAAATGGACACTCAAAAATTGAGCATCTGAAAAAGGTCCGTGCTCATCGGATTTCAGACTGGTATCATAAAGGTACTTTTTGTAAAGAAAAGAACTTTTGTATACTATATAATTTTATCAATTTATTTTAAAAACGCCAAACAAAGGAGAACATCATGGAAAACTTACAAACACTTACTGAAAACTATTTGGAATACTGCAGGACACAAAAATGTCTGGATGAAAAGACTTTAAAAGCATATCGGATTGACTTGCGACAATTCTCTGAGGAACCACCTCTTGAAAAAATAACTGAAATCACAACAAACGCTCTAGAGGATTATATTGCCAGGCTCCACCAACAATATAAACCCAAAACCGTAAAAAAAAAATAGCCTCAATAAAAGCATTCTTCCATTATCTGGAATACAAAGAACTACTCGCAATAAATCTCTTCACCAAAATACAGGTGCACTTTCGTGAACCTACCATATTACCCAAAATTATCCCACTACATACAGTAGAAAAATTTCTTACTATGATTTATACACAGCGGGACAACGCTAAAACTAATTATCAGAAAAGGAATGCATTGCGCGATGCAGCCGTATCCGAACTGTTATTTACTACCGGTATGAGAATTTCTGAGCTTTGCTCATTAAAAAACGAAGATATAAATTTACATGATGGGAGCATCCTCATATATGGTAAAGGCGATAAAGAGCGACGTATTCATATTGGCAATGATTCTGTTTCTCAACTGAGATTCATTTCCTCAGTTACGGCACATATTACCGCACACTTCTGTACATAGCAACCTATTTTTTGCGGTTTTTCGGCTGCCCCATCTTCTCCTTTACCTTGTCCGGCACATCGATCAGTCCGAACCGATAGAACATTCCGTATATGTAGGTCACGCCCCGGATATCGCCCAAAGCTTTCGGGCGGTCTACAACTTCTCCTTTAATATTCTTCAGCGCCAAAACTATAGAACTCCATGCCAAACTCTTACTTTTCTCCCGGCGGTCGATCCACAGCTCTTTCGTGTACTCACCGTTCCTGCCTTTCCGCACTTCGTAAGAGAATGGCAACCCGGAGTAGGTTTTAAATCCTACCCCGGCATAGGACACAACCACGCCCCAGAAGTTTTCTTCTGTCGGATTAGCCCTCCATCGCTTCATTGCTCTGTATCTCCGCTGCCGCTCTGCCCCAACACTGATTTTCTCCTTTTCTGTACTTGGGAAGTACACGCCTTTCTGATATGGCAGATACGAAGTAACAGAGGCTTTGGAAAGTTTCAGGGTGTTTGCAGTTGAGAGTATGGAGGTTTTGTAGTCTTGTGTTTCACGGTATTCTTCAAAGGTAGCTTGCACCTTCTCCGCCACTTCTGATTCATACACACCTGCCGTGATGAGGAGCTTTCTTACTTTGATAGGGTTAAGGTTCAGCGCATCTGCGATGGATTGGAGGGAGCATTCCTCCCCATAAAGTGCCACAGCAGCATCCATCTGCTCTTTCAGATTCTTCCCGCCATCGTACTCCGGCTTTAGCTTCTTCCGACCACCACCGGGCTTCCGGGGTTTATAAGCTCTTTTCTCTCCCATAATCATTCGTGCAGCTCCAGTGGCAGTCCATCCGGGTCGTGGAAGAAAGTCATCTTCTTGCCGGTGTAATCATCCGCGCGGATTGGCTCACATTCAATGCCTACCTCCGCCAGTTCATTCACTGTCTGCTCCACGCTCTCAACGCAGAACGCAAGGTGACGTAGCCCACAGGCCTCCGGTCGGTTCACACGCATCGGCGGGTTTTTCTCAGCGAAAATCTCCAGCTCCGTGTGTTCGTTAACACGCAGATCCAGCTTCCAGTCTTTACGCTCTGGGCGATAGTTTTCTCTGATGACAGAGAATCCCAGCTTGTTCACATAGAAATCCTTAGCTGCTTCATAGTCAGATACGATGATTGCAATATGATGTATTTTTGATAAATTCATTCTATGTCACACTCCATTTCTTTTATTTCCGTTATAAACTATATAGTGACCTTCAAAAAAACCGTGTGAACTTCTGGAGTTCAGTTTGTCCACACGGCCGATCTTATTTCAGTTTTTCGAGGATTTCATCCGCACTCATGCCGCTGGCCGGCAGCTTCTTCAGCACAGCCTCTGCTTCGGTCTTCTTCGCTTCTTCAGCGACCTTAGCATCTGCCTTTGCCTTCTTCGATTCCAGGGATGCCACTTCTTTTTCGGCCTTCTTCAGAGCAGTCTTCTTCTCTTTCAGATCAGCCTTCTAAGTGTCAATGTTGGCAGTGATGGATGCGATCTCAGCAGTCAGGGAAGTGATAGCTTCCTGCTTCTCTGCAATCTGGGTTGAATAGTTGGTATTGGGTTTGAGACGGTTTTTGCTGCCTTTTGTTCTGGGCATAGGTGACAACCTCTTTCCTTTTATAGTGATTTAAGTATAGCACTGTGTTTGGGTGAGGGCAATATGTCTTAAGCCTGTGCAATTAAAATCAATTTCTATGAGTAGCCGCTTGAACTTTTCTCTCTGCAAATTCTCCCTCGGCTTTCTTTATTCCTTCCATTGCATTTTCAAGAAACGCACGTGCCTCCTTCATCTCTGATTTACTTTTTAGTTCTCCATCAACAAAAGATTCCATATGGTTTCTTGCTTCCACAAACTGATTTTTAATATTACTATAACTCTCTCCACTTGGCAAAGAAATATAGCACTTGTTAAGTTCGCTGCAAACATTAACACAGCGTTCTCTTATCGATTTTTGGTTAACTCCTTGTTTATCTACTGTAATCAATAAACTACTAACTTCTTTAAGCTGATTTTCAGTGGCTTCTAAAATATGTTTTAGTTTTTCATACTCTTTATCATCAAGTACTTCCCGTATGGCTCGTTCAGATTTTTTTACTGAATTTTTTAATGCAAATAATTGCCAAATCGTAATTGCAAATCCGACAATCGTGACAATACTTGCTACGTTTCCAATAGTACTCCACATAATTTTACTCATCTTTTAACTTCAAATATGAATACTTAGGCATTTCTCCATATAAATTATCAAAAACTTCTTCCCATCTATTCTCGTCTCTGAATCCTTTTGCAAGTTCCTCGCACATGTGATAATCGCCTCTGTGGTCTGGAACAATTTCGTACATTGCCAGTTCAAACCCACCATGACCACACTTTTCACCTCGCTCAATGCGTTCTCTGTAATCTTGCATAAGATCCATGATTCTTTTGTACTGTTCTCTGGTTAAACCATACTCAAAAATACTACGGCTCACATCATCGTTATCAAAAAGCAATTGCTGACGGAACTCAATAAAGTCCAGACGTTCCATAATCTTATTATACTCTTTAGTATCCATGGCTCCTGCTCCTTCATTATCTTAATATAGTTCATCATATCTTCGCCAATCGTAAAATCGTTGCCTGCTGCTCACCACGGAGATGTGTGTGATTATCAGAGCAGCGTAGGGAGCTACCGCTCCCAGTATATCACAATTTCATCCAGTTTTACAGACGCTTTCTTACCTTCATCACCGCACAGTACATCAATCCGCCTAGCACTCCGCCGACTGTGTTATAAAAGATATCTGATAGTTGGAATGTTCCTAGCCGTAGTAGTAGCTGCAGCATCTCAATGCTTACCGAAAAGAAAAATGCTATCTTCCAGCTTTGCCACAATATCTTCTTCAAGCTGTTTCCAATCTTTTCTTCGAATGTCCACATCACTACTGCTGAGAACGGCACCATCATGATCACGTTCTCGATGCATTCGGTTGTCAGCTTCCGTTCGCCATTCACAGTCTCCCAGATGCCCCAACCTCCCATGACATCGGATAAAGGATTCATCCAAAGATTGCGGTTTAGCAGGGTTCGGAACAGAATAAGTGAGGTCACAAAGGCCAATAGAAACAGTTTCCGAAAAAATACACTCTCTTTGAATTTCTGATACCATGTCACCATGGCGTTCTTCCAGCCTTTCCCAGCGTCTTGAGGCTCATAAGCATATAGATAGAAAAACATGGCTAGGAAGGAAAGCAGGAGTGAAAATCCAAATGGCTCATAGAGAGCAGTCAGGATGTTTGTGAGAATTTTCCCTAGTAAATCAATCGTTTCTTTCATCGCCGTTTACCGATCACTGAACAAGTCAGCCTTATACACGCCATTCTCCAGCATCTTCTTGAAGCTGTCCTTTACGGCTGCGACATCCTCATGGTAGGTCATTCCGTACCAGGTATCATTCGTTTTCAGAACCTTCACTGACATCTTTCCCTGCTCCAGCAGTTCGCCAATGAAGATTGGAATCAGATACTCTGCTTTCAGCGGATTGCCCGGAACTTCTTTCTCAAAGAACTCTTTGAAGCCCTCTTCCAGTACATCCAGAAACTCCGGAGTCAATCCCCACATGTTCATGGAAACCAGAGAATTCACATCAACAGCCACCCCATCTGCCTCTGCTCCATTTGCAGTCTTGACGATGTTCTTGGTCTCCACAACCTCAGTCAAGTTGTTATCCTCATCCATCTTGCAGATACCACGAGTCACACCACCGTTATCCGACAGAGTATTCTTTAAGACAAAGCCTGCCATGCAGGACTTTCCGCCATTTACCAGATACTCATGTACGGCTTTGAAGCCTTCCTTGCCATAGTAATCGTCTGCGTTAATGACGATGAACGGAGTTTTAATTACGTCCTTCGCTGCAAGCACGGCCTGACCGGTTCCCCACGGCTTTGTCCGGCCTTCTGGCAGAGTTCCCGGGATATCATTGATATCTTGGAAAGCATAGTCAACAGTTACATTATGAGAAGAGCAAATGGAGGCAATGCGGTCACCGATGACTTCTTTAAACTCCTTCTCGATATCCTTGCGGATGATAAATACCACATGATTGAAACCAGCTTCAATCGCATCATGGATTGAGTAATCCATAATGATATGTCCAGCATCATCCACTGGCTCCAACTGTTTGATTCCTGTTCCAAATCGGCTGCCGATACCAGCTGCCATGATAAGTAATGTTGTATTCATTGTTTTTTCTCCAAGTTTTTTCTATCAAATTGATTTTATCATAGTTTTTATTCTTCACATCTCTGCCGATCATAGATCGTTGCCTACTGCTCACCACGAAGAGGTGTGTGAATGTTTGAGCAGCCACCGTGTGAGAATTCACACAGTTTTATTTTTCCTAATACAGACACTAATTCGACAGCATTCGACTTTTGGGGCATATTTAGTTCATTTTGCGTTTACAGTTTAGTACTCTTTCTTCAAGGCTCCTGAATGTTCTTCCACAAACTGTGCTATTACGTTCTCATATCCTTCCGGATCTTTTCTATAGTTCTCTGCATGATTAGCTCCATGAACCACATACAACTGTTTTTCACTGCTACAACTATCATAAAGTCTGTATGCCATAGATAGTGGTGCTTGTGTATCTCTGTCTCCGTGTATAATTAAGATTGGAATATCCGTCTGTGAAACAGCTTTGCAAGCGTCTGCCTTACTTATACAAAAGTGTCCCCATACGCTAGTTCCCATCTCAACAAAGAAGTCAAACATCCTTGTCGGGATATAATCCGGAAGGTGACTCTTGCAATTCACATCTATCATTTCCATTGTGGAAGTAAATCCACAATCATCAATAATCCCTCTCACTGATTTAGGTAATCCCAGATTGCTACTCATCATTGCAATTGAAGCACCCGTTGACACTCCCATAAAGAAAACCGACTTTTCTTCTCCAAAGCGTTCTACAGCCCAGTTCGCCCAAGCCTTGCAATCATATTGCTCTATAACGCCTAATGTTGAAAATTCGCCTTCACTTTCATCATGTGCACGCATGCTAACTAAAAGAAGATTCCAACCTCGATTTTTTGTAATTTTATAAGTCGGTTCTCCGCTTACATATCCATTACTCCAAAGACCATGAAAGAATATAATCAAAGGTGCGTTCTTATCTCTTTCGTAATAGTGACCCACAAGATTTATTCCGTCTGAAGCCTTTATTGTAACAGTTTCATTCTTCTCTTTTCGTATATTATACGCATCCACAAGAAGGTTGTATATGTAGTCATCTGCTGTTCCCATGTTCAGCCATGACGTTTCCCTTCGTACACATGCTTTTTGAAAAACAAATCGGCTTCCACAGAGAGACATCAGTATAACAATTACAAAAGTCGTAGCTATTCCGATTTTTATTCGTTTTTTCGTTTTCATGAGATTTAAATGTCCTTCCTTGACCTGCTAGAGTCCAAAATACACTATGCCAATTTCTTCAAAATCCATCCAACAAGTTTCTGCTCACCACAATAATATGACAGGATTGACAAAGCGACCGTAATAAAGAGCTCTCTGCGCCCCTTTTCTTTTTCCATTTGTCGAGCAACTTCTTTATATGCAATATAATCGCTTTTACTTTTAAAACTTAAAAGTATCCTTCAGACCAAGCCACTTCTGATCCTTATCGCTCAAGTTCAGTGCCGTACCATCTTTCAGCGTATAGCCCTCTGCGCTTGCACTGCCCTTGTATTCGCCCTTCAACTCCGGCCATTCAATGCCGATCTCCGGGTCATTCCAAGCCATACCGCCCTCGTCATTCGGATGCCAGAAGTCATTGACCTTATAGCAGAACTCTGCCTCGTCACTCAGAACCAGGAAGCCATGCGCAAAACCTTCCGGGATGAGGAACTGCTTCTTGTTCTCGGCCGACAGGGTAACCCCATACCATTTGCCGTAGGTCGTAGAATCACTTCTCAGATCAACAGCAACATCGAACACTGTGCCACGCACGGCGCGCACCAGTTTGCATTGCGGATACTGTTTCTGGAAGTGCAGGCCACGCAGCACACCCTTTGTAGACATAGACTGGTTATCCTGTACAAAGTGGATGTCAATGCCAGCTTCCTTCATATCTTTTTCGTTGTAAGTTTCCATGAAATAGCCACGGGCATCGCCGTGAACAGCAGGCTCAATAACACAAAGTCCTTCGATGCCGCCTACATTTTTTTCAACTTTAATCTGTCCCATTTCCTCTATCTCCTCTTACCGTTCTTGTCAAACTCAACAATTCCGAAACGCTCCGGATCGTCCACATAATAGCCAAACACCGTTGCGCCCTTGCCGTTTTCTGCCTTTTCCACTGCTGCATTTAATCTCTTCTTCAATCCATGGCCCGCAAAGATGTTGTCGCCCAACACCATAGCCACAGAATCATTTCCGATAAAGTCAGCACCAATAATAAAGGCCTGTGCCAATCCATCCGGAGAAGGCTGAACAGCATAGGTCAGATTCACACCAAACTGGTGTCCATCACCCAGCAGGTTCTCGAAACGAGGTGTATCCTGCGGTGTGGAAATAATCAAAATATCACGGATGCCGGCATTCATCAGAACGGACATCGGATAATAAATCATCGGTTTATCGTAGATTGACAAAAGTTGTTTATTTGTTACCTTTGTTAAAGGGTACAGGCGTGTGCCTGAACCTCCTGCTAAAATAATGCCTTTCATCATTCTTTCTCCTCCGAAGCAATCCAAATTAATTTAAATTGCTACGCTCTATCAATGATTGTAGTAATTTTTCTGTCAGTCAATCCTACCTACTAGGGCTACATTTACAAATTGTTATTGCGTGAAAGAATTTCCCAATAATACTTTTCAACTTCTTCCACATCATTTGAAACCGTATAATTTATTCGGTTCTCTGCAATCCGCCTTTTTGCCAATTCCTCTGTCCATCCTATTACTTTAGCTGGGTTTCCTCCAACGATGGCGCCTTTCGGGACATCCTTAGTAACCACACTACCTCCGGCTACAATTGCACCTTCACCAATCACTACACCGGGCATAATTTTCGAGAAACCACCAATACATACATTATCCTCAATAGTAATTGTATCAAAGTGCGGATAGAATTTTCCCAATTCACTATAGGTTTGATTAAGTGCATGATAAAAAATATCATGGGTTACAAACTCCACCGAAACAGCAATTATAACATTATTTCCGATAGATATCAGGTATGGATCGGATGGGACACCCCCCCCACAAATGAACGTTCTCTCCTATATGGTGAAAAATATGTTTATTTCGAAGGTAGTCTCCCCTCCATTTAGCTGATTTCTTCTTGTAAATCGTTTTAAATAAAATATTAATCAATCGATATTCTTTTCTTTTATCCGCAATTGTCATTTTTATTCTCTCCTCAAACATGCTACTTTTTTATGCAATATTTAACATATCTTGCTTTTTCTTTCAGTCCATCAGCATCCCAAATTTTGGTTTTTTCACCTGTGATATTATCCATCCAAAAATTCAATTTCCAATTGATATTACGCCATTCAGGCGATTCAATAAATTGTTTCAAGCATTTATTTATCCCCTCTGCAAACACGGTATATTGAAGCTTATTATTAGTTGCTCTATTAATTTTAGAATTGTCAAAACGTCTATCTATATTGCAATCGTATTTAATCTGATATGGATTCCAAATATTGTAAAACATTTCTATATCATCTACATATCTGATATGAAACTGTTTTCCCGTAGTTTCACTAAGAATTGATGTATACATCTTAAATGCATCTTCCCAGGACAACGATTCTGTCGTTGTGATATGAAAAGTTTCTCCATACGCGGATTCATTTTCAATTAACTCACTTATTGCTACTGCCACATCTGCTGCATAAGTAAGTGTAGTTTTTCTTTTTTTTAACTCATTTGGAAACACTAATGTTTTTCCCATCATAAGTCTATAAAGCCATTCTTCCTTTTCATACATTCCCAACTGAAGACGATTATTATTATATGTTTTATAAGGCCTTATGATTGTCCAATTCTTTTTATTAGTGGTCAAAAGAATATTTTCCTGCCTCGCTTTTGCCAGTGCATATTCATCTGTTGCTAAATACGTCTCATCTGTACAAACATCTAGCAATCGCGGTGAGTCTTCTGTTAACGGTTCATTACTCGCCGCATAGACTCTACTTGAACTAAGAAAAAAGTATTGATCAGTGCTATCCAAAAACAACTCTACTTTTTTAGAAAATTCCTGTGTTGAATACGCCATGAAATCTACTATTACATTCCAATGTTCTTTTGTAACGCATTCTGCAAGAAATTTCTCATCATGTGCATTTCCTTGTAAAAATGTAATGTTTTGTACATTTTCTCTTTTTGTTCTGGTAGTGACATATACATTCCAAGCTGTATTTTTCAACAATTCTGTTAAAGCCTGCCCTATCGAACCGGTGCCTCCTAAAATTAAGATATTCATAATTCACCTCCCCATCATTTTTTTAATCGCATCAATTCCTTTTTTCCCAATTGCTTTTTTTATTGCCGCCTTTGCAGCATTAGATTCATCCACCATAATGGATCCAATCAAATTTAAAGCAGCATCCTCATTTTCCGAATTTACAATGATTTCAACAACAAGTGGTCTATCCTGTTTTTCATTACTTACTATTTTCGGTAAGCAATCGAGATATTGCTCTTTTGTAGATACCTTTAAATACTCAAAACCCAATCCGTAAACATAGGATTTAATTAAATCTGGAGATGAATAATGCCCGGCCGCACAGACATAATTATCCTCTGATACACCGATAGAATTTGCAATACTATATCCCCAAGAGGCTGGAAATTTCATTTCAAAACCAAGCCCATTGTTAACAACAAGGATTCTAATATTAGATGGAACATGGCGGTTACCCAGCGCATTCATATCGTAAAAAAAGGCCAAATCACCCAGCACACAATAATATAGCCTATCTGGATGACAAAGTGCTGCACCGATTACAGTCGATAAGCTACCATCAATTCCAAAGCCACCAGTATTAGAATAACCGGTAACAGTTTCTTGTGTCTCAAAATAATTCCAACTTCTCAACGAATTTCGAATTCCTAAGTGCAGCACAGAATCAGATGGAAGTTTCTTAGCTGTAACGCTTGCAATCCAAATATTAGAAAACGGAAATTCTGGCATCCTGCTAAGGATTTCTTTTTCTTCTTGATGATAAGCTATCAACAATTCACTATTACTATAATCTTGCTTTTTCTTATTATAATATTCAAAGAATTCAATCTCTTTCATTTCAAAAACATTATATAGCTTTTGAAATGTATCTCTTATTTCACCGTCAGGATTAACACGCCATACTTCTTTTGCCTGTATTTTATAGTCAGAAGATGAAATGTCGCCAATATGTACCATTAACTCAACATTTTGAATTGTCGATTTCCAATAGTATTGATTGGCTACGATATTGCAAAATGCTCTATACTCTCCTCGATAATTGCTTGTATGATCGCACAGAACAATTCCATTGTATTTTTTACAAAACTCTGAAATTGCCCTCTCCAATTTATCATCCATTTCTACGTGTGCGCCTACAAATATACAAACTCGCTGTGTTGTAATATTAGGTAACTCATCATATTTCATGAATCGTCTAATAATTCTTACTGGTTGAATATCTGTTACTTTTTTTTTGCTATAAGTAGTCTCCAAATTAATATGTGCCGGTCCTCCACCTCGATGATATAATTCTAAAACCGCCTTATTGGCATTAATAGTACAATTCCATTCCGAAACATCATCTAATACAATAGGCATTTGTACGCTAATTTTTGCCACATCATTAGGCAAAACCGTTCTATCAGTAACCTGATCGCAATTATGCCCTATATATGCATTCCTTCGAGACGAAGTAACAGTCAAAATTGGGAGCTTTCTGTAGAAAGCCTCTGTTAATGCCGGCATATAGTTTCTCGAAGCTGTTGCTCCAGTGCAGCTCAACACAACCGGTTCACCACTTTCTGCCGCCATTCCACATGCCATGTAAGCACCCGATCTCTCCTCTGGTGCAGAATAAATTTCAAAAAATGGATCGCTTTGCATGCTTGACACTAAACACGCATTTGTAGTTCCCGGACTAGCAATCACTTTTTTTATACCATGTGCTTTTAAAACTTGAATTAAAATCTGAGCATTTCGCTCATCAGTGCAACTAAACATACTATTCCTCCACATTTTACTGATTCAGTTAAATCATCTAATGGGAGATAAATCATGTCTAATCTATTAAATCGACCCCTTGATTATCCTTTTTACAGTTCCAATCACAGTCCTGACCAATTTGATTTTAGACGTCCCTTTAGATGCTTTATAAAGTTTTTCGATATTGTATTTAGGAACTAAACTGCCGCCCCCCCCCACACACAGTGCAAAGTTTCAAGCCAATAATTTTCCCAATCATCGTTGTTTGCATATTAAAATGGTTCGGCTGAATGTATTTCAAATCGTCCATTTTAGTATAATCCTCCATATATATATATCCGCTATCTCTAGCTTCTGTTAATAAATCTCTTCCCGCTTTACTTCTTGCAAAGATTATATTTTGCCCTTTTCCCTCTGTAAATTCCGGTTTTTGATTTTGATCTAAATTCCACAAATCACCACAAGATATATCCGCATACATTCCCACGCCATTCACGCAAAACTTGCACATTTTTCTTATATTACGTCCTAATATTCGATTCCATGAATCAATGTATTCCATGTGTCTTTCTGATTTATCCTTAAGCGTTATCGTAGCTTTACCAGGCCACCCATTTCCTCTATAGCGGACACTATCTATCTGATCTACCTGTACTCCTAGATTTTCTGCCAATTTTAATGTTGCATTTTTGCTTGGTGCTCCCGCGCAGAAAAATGTCATCGTATACTTAATGCATTTTTTCAGTTTCTCATCAATCTTTGTATAATTGATAATAGCTTCTATATCACATGGTTTCCCTATCACCACATATTCCTTATCATAGTCGATAATATTCAAAATAGTGTCATATGTAATTCCAGTTATATAGCGAGAAGACGCACATGAAATAATCTGTTCTCTCTTTTCATTGGCATAAAGTCTTAACTCGCAAGGATCATCCGGTGATGGACCAATTTGAATTACAGCATCGCATTTTCCTGTTTCAACAAGGAAACAAGCCATTGCGGTAATAACTCCGCCCGAGGCAGCTTCATATCTTATTTTATCGTCTAGGGACCAGCCTTTATAAATTCCATAACTTGGTCCCCATAACTCTTTATCCTGTCGCTTGTTATAATTAATACCATTTACCGGGCATATCTTTTCGCACAATTCAACTTGATCCTTAGTCATGGACACTAGATAAGAAAATCCATTATAATCCACATATTGAACATCTTTAACCGCTTTACACAAGCCACATCCAGAGCAATATTCAGAATAGAACTTCTCTTTCCTTTTTAGCTTTCTCTCCTTCATAGACCGGCCCTTTCCTTCATCTTATCTTTTTCTTTTTAAATGTGGAAAGAATTCCACAATTCTATTTCTTTCCTTAAATAACATGGCGAAGAAATATACAATCATAAGTACCCACCGCATAACTGCCTGTTCCATTAAAACATAAAAAGCAACCGTAAATAAACTAATATGCATTAAAGCGACAAAGAAAGTTTTAATCGGATATATCTCAGGTCTCAATTTTTTAGCATAAGTTGCATGTAAAATCAGTGCAACAACATACGACACAATCGTTGTATACGCAGCAGCTACATATCCAAAATAAGGAATTAATATATAGTTCAATACTAAATTTATCACAGCCGCAACTGCCGTATACAAAGATATACGAACTGTTTTCTTGTAATAATGTTCTACATTTACGTACATCGTATATACGAAAATAATGTAATTTGATAGGACAACAGGAGGAATAATCACTATACCTTCCCAATAAGGCTTACTTGCAAGAATCTTCACTACCTCAGGTGCTACCATAATCAGGCAACACATTGCGTAAGTCATCAAATTAACGTAATCTACCGCAACTTTATTAATCTCCTTGTACCCTTTATTATTCATTTGTTTCGTAAACCACGGTACCCAAACACCATCTAAAGACGTTGTAATAACAGTTGCAATCATGCTAAAATTGTAAATCAAACTATAAATCCCCGTTTGTGACGCGTCTGCCAACCAGGTGATCATTGTTCGATCCGACTGGGATAAAATGTTCAAAGCAATACCATGCAGAATCAACGGAGTGGATATTTTGAGGCCGTGCTTTAGAAATTCTATGTTGAAAACAAATCCACTTCTTCTAATGCTAAAAGAAACAAGTAATATACCAAAAAGCAAAGTTACAATAGCCGTTGGAATTACTCGTCCCAAATAGCGATTTGTATTAAAAACGTATAACATCGCCAGTACTGATAATACCACTGACAGCAAATTCGGAACAATCATTAACATTGTTCTAAATTTATAGTTAAACTTCATCATCAAGTAATAACTATAATCTTCAATTATAGCTGCAGACATTGACTGAAGCATACATAGAAGAATGAGTATAAAAGGAATAGATAAATTTAACAGAACTGACACAGAGCAAACAATCACTGTCATACTTACAGAAAAAGCAACAGTGAATAATAAAGTCGATGTCAGATATTCATCCACTTTTTCACGGTAATCAATAAACGAGGATCTTATCGCCATATGCAATGCAAATCCTAACAGCATGGTCATAATTCCTATCCATGAATTATAAGTCGTAACAACGCCATAATCAGACGTTGATAAAATTCTTGTAAAAATCGGTACTGTCAAAAAAACAATGCCCTTGTTAAACACATTACCTATTAAGTAGCATGTACTTGCCTTCTTATAATCACCTGCATCCATCTATTTTCTGTTCTCCCTTAATGTATCATTATGCCTTTTATTTGTTTTTTCACATTTTCCAACTTTTCATTAATTTCAGGCATCATTCGCCAATACGCTTTACTCAGAACATCCTTATCATTTATATAACGTACTGTTTGTTGAACGGCCTCATCAGTATCAATTCTCGTTGCAGATATTACAAATGGATAATTTAAATTTCCAAACAAACCTTCAAATTTCTTACTATATGAAAATGGTATTGTAGCAACACCTGCGGAAATTGCTCCAATTGTCGAATGCATTCTTGCACCGATAAAAACATCCATATTACTGATATAGCTTTTTGCCTCAATTGGATTTTTAAAATCCGGTGCTAAAACTACACATGGAAATTCTTTTTTTAACAATTTGCATACTCTGCTGTCATTTTCTAACGAATCGTAATTATCTTCATCAATAACGTGCGGAATAATATGTATCTCCGTTTTATCATCCTCACTATATTTCTTTATGATTTGACGACAGTACTCTCTATAATTTACTTTCAACTTAATATTATGTCCGCCGTCCCAAAGTAATGAAGAAACATTGATTCCCACCTTTCTTTTGCTTGAATTTAAGTCGTATTTTTCTTTATAATATGGCAGTGCAAAAGCCAAGTCTGTTGCCACCACAAGATTTCCTACTCCTAATTCGTGCATTTCTTGTGCAGATTGTGTATCTCTCGAAAAAGCCAAATCTGCTTTTTTTACAAGATGAATCGCCCATTTTTTTAACACGCTCGTATAAAACGGCCCGTATGTCTGTGGCATCAGAACTAATGATGCCTTTGACATAATTGCAATTTGTTTTGCAAGATCTGTATTGGCATTCCAAACCTTCCCGTAAATATCAGAAAAGCCATCTCCATAAGTAATGTCAAATACACATTCGCAATCATCAAATATTTGTTTCATTTTAATTAAAAAACCAGGATTTTTCATATTTAGCCTGTGCCATACAAAACTGAATTTGGGATATTGTCTGGGAATATCACCTAATTCTCCATAAGAAAACACATGAATTTCCATGCTTTCATTCGAAATGTCACTTAGCATTTCGATAAAAGCATATGAAAGTGCTTCGCACCCTTTATTGGGAGCTTTGAAATCAAATCCAAGCAATCCTATCTTTATCATAAATCTTTCTCCATTCTATTATTTTGATCAATTCTATTATAAGAAATAAGAAGTGAAATCCATATACAATACATTCTGGCTAAATCTGTTTCTTGGACACCCAATTCACAAACAAAGTAAATTAACATCATTGAGAAAAAAATTGTATTAAATGAGCAACTTTCTGAGCAGCTTGAATTCTTCCTTTTTGCATATACTAATACAGCAACATAACTAAATAATAAAAGAAGAACTCCAACTACTCCCGTATGAAAGAATACATTCAAATACTGATTTTCAATTGATGTCTTTGTTTGCCATTCATACACTTTATACGCAAATTCTGTAGATACTCCTTTTCCAAGTAACCACTTATTTCCTACAGAAAGTGCCACCCACTGCCAAAGAACAAATCTATCTCCTACACCGCCTGAATTGATTTCATTATCAAATGTGACAGTTCCAATTGAAGATAATAGATCACTTATCAACGGAATTTTCATTCCTACTGCATCGTTTAATATTATCAATAACAAAAGTAATATAGAAATGGCAACCACATAATTTATAAACTCTTTTTTTGACTTTTTATATAAAAGTAAGATATGTAAAAGTATGCAGGCTATAATGGGAATTCTTGAAACCGTTAGTAGGATATTGATAATGCTAAGTAAATATGCTACTTTAAGAAACGTATGCTTTTGTGAATACTGCGTATAATTTTTCAGCCTGTAAATAATCAATGAAATAATAAAAACCTGATATAATCCATAAGAAATTGGTTGTCCAAAAGTTCCCATTATTCTTAAGAACCCATATCTAACTTCATGAAAAAATGTCAAATCATTCGCATTTGAAAATAACTGAAATAAATTTATCTTTGTAACTGATTCTACTATTCCCAATAATGACAATATAAAGCCACCATCAATCAACAGATTGATCGCCGTTTCAAATCTTCTATTCGTGTTCACAAATCCTGCGATAAGTAAAGGAATAACTACCATCATCATAGCAAGCGAGAGCGCACTTAACCACGCACCCTCTGCACAGTATGATATAGAATAGTAAGTAGCGTACAATATGTATGGAAAAATCAAATACGGTATTTTACACTTGTAAATCACTCCACCTATGATAACACTTATAATTGTCAACACAGCACAAAAATTAACGATATTTAATCCTTTAAAAATATAGATATACTGTGGCAATATCGGGTATAACAACAAAGTGCCACAAATTGCAATCCATCCAATCTGATTTTTTGTCTTCATTTTACCTCGTCATTCTCATTCTTTTTTATTTTGAAACTCTGGAAATTCGTTATTTTCTTCCAACGCTCTCTTAATTGCTTCCAAGTATCCATATTTGTCATCTTCATCTGGCTCCAGGTAACCACCTTCTGCCCATTCGTTCCACGCATACATAAAAATCATATCCTCATGATAATCTTCTTTTGCATGCTTGATTTGCTTAGAAAGATAATACTCAAACTTTTCTGGAGTTCCCACATTAATTTGTCCTCGTTCACCATGTCGAGGAGTATTATCCCACTTGACAAATGCACCGGGGATGCTATTACTACGTACTGGTTTTGCCTCAATAATTTTCTGCCACATAGAATCATAATTTGCTACAGTTTGTCCGGTCATTTTTTTATACTGAGCAGTTCCATAGCGGTATAGGTCGATACCAAACTTTTTTCCTGCCCAACCAGCCAATAGTCTTCGACATTTTTTTAATGCCGATACAATTTTTCCATCATTTGAATAAAGCCAGTGACTTGCATAAGGAGGTTGAAACTCAATATCATAATCGAATAACTTTGCCTCCTTACTATTATTCCAATCATAATCTCCGCTCTGAAATGCAAACGTAATACCGCTCAATCCATTTTCTTTGGCAAGTTTATCCCATGTTTCAATCATTTCTTTCATGCAAGGTACAATATCCGGTCTATAAAATACAAATAATGGCTTTCCATCTTTTGTAATATATCGTTTGTCCTTAAAGAAAGGCAGAAGATACATAAAATGCTGTTTCCATTCTTCTTCCTTCCCATACTCCTGTGCTATAAGCAGTTTTTTTTCATCTCCAACCCATGCTTTTGTCCATGGTTCATTTGCCCAGCAAACACAGAACGGCATATCTACCTCTTTATTTGCTAACATCTGCTCCATCGGTTTTTCCAAAAGCATTTTTCCATTAAACCAGTAGTGATAATAGCAAAAGCCATATACTCCATACTTTTTTGCCAAATCAGCCTGCCATATTTTAACGTTATCATCTAACAAATTATAGTAGTTTCCACCCAACGGAACACGTGGTTGCATATGCCCTTCATAGAGTGGCTTTGCCTTTTTCACATTAGTCCACTCTGTAAAGCCGTTTCCCCACCATTCATCATTCTCCGGGATATTATGAAACTGCGGTAAATAAAATGCAATAATCTTCATGATTTATCCTTCCTTTTGTTAAGCTTTTAATAAGCTTTCATTAATTTTTCTCTTTAATTTTATTCTTTTCTGCAATTATGTGCTGATAAAAGCTATCCTTTCGATTAATTGCAGAGTCCAATTTATATGTCAACTTATGAATACCTGTAAGTTTTTTGATCCAATTCCATTTCTCTTCTGAATAATCATCAGCTAAAACCTTAACAAGACACTCACTATAATCGCTGTTCATATAGGGAATTGCTTTCTCAACTTCCGGATTACTCTTCACCACCAATGTTATAATCAAATTTGGTAGCAGATACTCAATTACATGTTTGTTTTTGAGCCAATATGCGAAAGCAACATTTCTTATTTCTCGAATTGTTTTGTTTCCCTTTTTTGCATGAAGAAACCATGCAGGATATAGCACAGGGTTATCTATCAATAGCAGTGAATTTCGTACTGCAAAAAAGTCGCTATTTAAAATCATATCTGGAATAGGATCTGTAAGATGCACCGTGGAATCAATCCATGTTCCACCATAATGCTCCAGTAATGCGAACTCTATTAGATTCGCATATCTCGCTATCGGAATCTGTCCAGCATCCTTTTTCTTTTCAATGTAATCTGGCAATCGAATGTAATCTGCAAGATTTTGATCGTTCAGCAAAATGATTTTTTGATTGGAATGTTTACATACAGATTCATAGCACTTCTGAACAATGATCGGCGCCTGTTCAATACCTTTGTTCCAATAAATCCAGATCGGATTCTCTACATCATTTTTGGGAAAGCTAAGCCCATAAACATCTGTGTCTTTATACTTTAAATATGGTTTTATCTTGGAAGAAGCACACTCCTGCCACAATACCTTCCGCACCTCATAATCCTTGACAAGATGCAATTTGATAAACATAAATGCCCCTCGTTTGACGGCATTCACAATTCCATATCTTTGAATAAAGCCTTTCATGCCAATATTTTGATAGTAGTCATTCAGCATAATAATTTAATTGTCTCCCTTTATCTTGCAGAAACTACTATTCAAAAGGCTCATAGATTCCGCACCAGATAATGGTAAACTGTTTCCTCCTTATCAATCGATGGTTCTAATTTATAGGTTAGTTTATGTATCCCAGTAAGTCGCTTAATCCAATTAAATTTTTCCTCTGTAAACTTATCTCCTAATACTCTAACCAGATATTCGCTGTAGTCACTATTCAAATAAGGCATCTTTTTCTCAACCTCTGGTGATGACCTCATTATTTGTGTGATTACAATATTTGAAAAAAGATATTCTGGTACATGATTATTTCGTTTCCAGTAGGCAAATAGAACATTACGAATCTCACAAATCGTTCTATTATGTCGCTTGGCGTGGATAAACCAGACCGGATACAATACGGGATTATCAACTTCGCCGAGTGAATTATGAAATACAAAAAAATCACTATTTAATATTTCCTGTGGGATTTCATCTGTTAGCAGTATTGTTGCATCCATCCATGTCCCGCCATAATGCTCTAATAATGCTACACGCATCAAATCTGTATAAATCGCTAATGGAAGGACTCCGCTTTTTAATTTTTCACTCAGATAATCCGGCATATTTATATAGTTCTGCACATTGTTTTCTGTAAGCAAAACAACTTGTCTGCCAGCATATTTTGTTATAGATTGATAGCAAGTCTTCACTATCTCAGGTGCCTGCTCCAAACCTGTATTCCAGAATAACCAAATAGGCTCATCCACTTGGGTTTCTGGGAATGTCAGCTTTTCAGGAACGGTGTCTCTGAACTTCAGATATTTTTTACAAACTGCTGTGCCACCCCCCGATTGCCAAAGCAGTTTTCTCAGCTCATAATCTTTGACAATATGAAGTGGGTTACGAAGAAACTTGTTCCGCATTCTTTTCTCCTCGATAAATTTTCATCAGTTTTATATAGTAGCTCTCTGTCGTTTCATAATTCACCTGACTACAATTCTTTGTATATCTTTCCAATACATCTTGCGTTTGAAGAACTTTCTTTATCGCCTTCATCAGTTCTTCCACATTACCTGCTTCAAACAGTTCTCCGGTTTTACCAGGCTCAATTAATTCAGGGATACCTCCCATTTTAGATCCAACAACAGGCGTACCCAAAAGTACCGACTCCATAACAGAGTATGGGCAGTTTTCATACCATTCAGACGGGCAGACACTGATTGCTGCCTCAGCAATAATGCGATAGAGTTCTTCTCCAGTCTTAAATCCCAGATACTTCACATTTGGAATATCCTTCATTTTATCAACCGACGGGCCATAGCCAATAAACACAAATTCTGTATTTGGCATCTTCTTGGCTACTTCAAGCAAAGTATCTGTTCCTTTGTCCCGCGACAGATGCCCAAACTCTAATACATAACCCTTTTTTTGAATGTTATCCAAGTGCGGCATCTCTTTTTTGAAATTGTGCAACCCGATGGTTTTATCACGGAATCTTTTCTGCGTGTCCAACTTTGATTTAAGAAAATAACTACAGCAAATATAGGCATCCACATATGAGTATGCTTTACTATATTTCCACATATATCCATCCAACGTTCCAAGGAAACTTTTTGCTCTGGAATTTTTCAAGCATTTAGTTTGAAGACAATGAATATAATGACCATCCAAACAGCGTTCACAAGGCTTCATATCCACATCGAACATTCCATGGCTGGGGCAAACAAGCTGATAGTCATGTGTCGTGTAAACAATCTTACATTCTTTCTTTGTTTCTTTACGCCATTTGTTAGTTTCCAGAATAATAGAAGGGGTCAGATGATACTGTATATTGTTGAGATGCACTACATCTGGCTGAAAATCATCTAAAACTGCACGAATTTTTTTACGTGCTTCTCTTGAATAGATAATGCGAAAAGGTGCATTTAAATTTGCCTTTATTCCTTGAGAAAAATCTATATTCGTTACATATGAACCGATTCGATTTCCTACTGTATTTTTTTCATTTTCAAGACCAAAGTACTGGACTTCATGCCCATGTTCTTCTAACATTTTTCCCACATCGAATGTGTACGTTTCCGCACCACCCTTTGGAAATATAAACTTATTAACAAGTAAAATCCGCATATCCTAACTTCCTTATCTCCTGTATAGATTCATTGTTTCTTTTGTTACAAAATCCCAATTGTATTTTCTGAAAATAAAATCAGTAGCTTGTTCTTTTATTTTCGAAATCATTTCAGGATAATCACATGCCTTTTGAATTTTGGTGAGTAAATCATTAACATCTGACTTTTTAAATACCAATGCCTTGTCTTCTACAACTTCTGTACACTCTGGGATATTCGAAACTAGACAACAATTCCCATAGCTCATAGCTTCTAAAAGACTCAGTGGCATTCCTTCCAAATCTGAAGGTAACGTATATACATAAGCATTACTATATAGTTCTTTCAATATCTGCCCCTGAACAAATCCTGTAAAAATAATCCTGTCATCATCTTTTGCCAGATCCTTTAATTCATTCATAAATGAATCTGTATCACTTGAACCACCTGCTATTACCAGCTTCTTATCAGTCTTAACATTCTTGAATGCCTCAACCAAATATCTAATCCCCTTTTCCGGAACTAATCGTCCTAAAAACAATATGTAAGAATCTTTTTCCAAACCATATTTTTCTGTAATTAATTCAGCTTCTTGGATTTTTGGTCTATTCACTCCATTTGGAATGAACACTGTTTTTCTTCCATACTCTTTCTCAAAATAATCTTGAACGCCTTTACTCAGCACAATAATTTCATCCGCATACTTCACAGCATTCTTTTCACCCTGATGAATAAATTTTGAACCAAATCCACTTTTCCATTTTTCACGTTGCCAATCCAATCCATGAATTGTTACAATCACTTTTTTACCAAATAGTTTTGGCAACCACGCGAAAAATGCCGGTCCCTCTGCATGAATATGAACAATGTCATACCGGCCAAAAGCACAACATAATGCTGCAAAAAAGGATGATGATACAGCTGCAAGACCTTTTTTCTCTATTGTTGGGACTGTTTTAAGCCTAATTCCTTTATATTCTTTAAGTCGTTTTGAATCATATTCAGAACCACTCACATGATGACCACCTCTGTCGTAGCATGTCACATTATGCCCTTGTGCAACCATCCTTGAGCAAAGTTCTTCAACCACTATTTCAACTCCGCCTTCTCTTGATGGAATTCTTTTTTGACCAAACATAGCAATATTAAGTTTTTCTTTATGCTTACTCTTTCGTCTGTTCACGTCTTTAAACTGCTCCATCACTCTTTAATACGCCTGTAATTGTCTTAAAAATAATCCTCAAATCATTCTTAACACTCCACTCCCTAATATACTGGGTATCCAGCTTCACCACTTCCTCAAAGTCCGTGATATTGCTCCTGCCACTCACCTGCCATAGTCCGGTCAGTCCCGGTCTGAATGACATTCTGGCTCTATGGTGTGGCTCATACTTCTCCCACTCATCGAGTGTCGGTGGTCTGGTGCCTACCAGACTCATATCTCCCACTAGTATGTTGAAGAATTGTGGGAATTCATCCAGGCTTGTTTTCCTGATGAACTGCCCGATTCCGGTTTTCTTCTTTCCGTTTGGCAGCACCTTATTGCCTATGATTCTAGGATCGAAATCCATCTTAAACATCATTCCGTCGCCCACTTTATTCTGTGCCGCAAGCTCCTTCTTTCGCTCCTCGGCATCCATATACATGCTGCGGAATTTATACATCTTGAACTTTCTGCCGTTTCTGCCGACTCTCTCCTGTGAGAAGAATATCGGTCCCGGCGATGCTATGTATATCATAGGTCCCACAAATATCATGATGATAAGTGTGAACAGGCAGCCCACCAGTCCTCCGACTATATCCATGCCCCTCTTTACCAGAAGTGCGCTGGGATTTGCATAGTTCTCGCTTGATGTAACTACTGTGTAGTCGCCTATCTTTTCTATCTGCTTGTAGCCACCCTGGGCTGTACCATTTTTTGCTATTCCTGTATGTACTGCAATTCCCATCTCTAGGAATATATCTGCCATTTTTTCAGGATATTCATCCTCGCTGCAAGGCGGAATGAGTACCTCATCCACCCATTCATCGCACGCATAGTCTACTATGCCATCGTGATTCGCAACTATCGGTATGCCGCATATAGTCTCACCCTTCATGTCTGTATCCAGTGAAGCTGCTACTATCTTTGTATAGCCTATACAGCTTTTCTCCACTGTGCACAGTGTATCTCGAAGTATTGCATCAGGTGCTATGACAAACAGTGATTTCTTAGATGCTGCAAAGTCCTTTTTCTTAAGGAAGCTCTTGAGCGCAAGTCTTGCTACATATGTTATTGTCACATAGATTGGAAACATAATATAAAATGATAATCGCGAGTATATATCAGCCATCTGTGTGGTGAACAGAAACAGTGCTGTCGCCAGAAATACAAGCACTGCATGCTTACAGGTCGATATAAATTCATCCAGATATCCGCGTTTTAGGACATTCTTGAATGAGTCTTCCATTATCTCCACACAGAAATCTATCAGAAGGAATGCTACACCCAGTATACGGTAGTCCTTGTCCACATATGGGTTATTAAAGCCGAAGCGTATCACATATGAAATAAAAAATGCTATAACAATACATGCGATATCTATAAACATAAAGTCTATATGCTTTGTCCATCCTCTGCCTTTCTTTCTGTACATTCTTTCCA
>UMEY01001352.1_pt1 | contig 30769 bp, 47 predicted proteins | sample 1964881 | NCBI WGS metagenome assembly UMEY01 (sample SAMEA4836033, study PRJEB28245) | human gut metagenome | biome: gut microbiome; material: fecal sample | place: Denmark | collected 2008 | reverse complement strand
GGCCGGAGGCGAAAGCCTCCGGCTTTTTGTATGTTAAAAAAATATGATTTTTTGTAAATTTTCTTTGTATTGGGCTAATGTACACGGAATGCAGATTAGAATATGATTGGAAAAAATACAAAATTCTTTAAAATGAATTAAATTTTTCACATTTTTTTAACAGAAGCGCGCTGTTAGACTTAATATTTCGTTTATATAATTGGCTCCGATAAAAACATAAACGAAAAAAGAGAGGAAAGTAAAACAATGAAGAAATTATTCAAAACAGCAGCTGTTATCGGCCTTTGTCTGTCCACACTTGCAGGCTGCGGCGGCGGAGAAACAACAGCAACCGTTGACTTGAACGCATTGTCTGTGGACGAAATTATTGAAAAAGCAAAAGAAGACGGCAAGATCGAATCCGTTGGTATGCCTGATACCTGGGCAAACTGGGTGGAAACATGGGATGAAATCGAAGAACTGTATGGTGTGACACATCAGGATACAGATATGTCCAGTGCAGAAGAAATCGCATTGTTTAAAACAGAAGGCGAAGATGCGACAAAAGATATCGGTGACGTTGGTCAGGCATTCGGCCCTGTTGCAGAAGAAGAAGGCGTAACACTGAAATATAAAACAAGCTATTGGGATTCCATTCCTGATTGGGCAAAAGATGACGATGGTGACTGGGTAATTGGTTACTACGGCACAATGACAGTTCTGGTAAATAACAAAATCGTAAAAGAAACACCTAAGAGCTTTGAAGACATTCTCAACGGTGATTACATGGTAGCCGTTGGTGACGTTCAGGCTGCTACACAGGCACAGTTCGCTGTACTGGCTGCTGCCATTGCTTACGGCGGTGATGAATCCAACATTGATCCCGGTCTGGAATACTTCCGCAAGATTGCAGAACAGGGTCGTCTGGACTTGGGTGAATTCACACAGGCTCGTATCGAAAAAGGTGAAGTTGGTGTAGCGTTCCTGTGGGACTACAACGCTTTGGGCTACCGTGATCAGTTCGTTGAAAATAACCCTGATGCAGATTTCTCCGTATTCGTACCTGAAGAAGCATCTATCCAGAGTGGTTACTGCACAATCATCAACAGCTATACAAAACGTCCATATGCCGCTGCACTGGCTCGTGAATATATCCTCAGTGACGAAGGTCAGATCAATCTGGCAAAAGGCTATGCAAAACCTGTTCGTGATGTAGAACTTCCTGAAGAAGTAAAAGCAAAAATGATTCCTGATGAACAGTATGCAAATGCTAGAATGGTAGAAGACCAGGCAGCATGGGATGAAACAGCGAAAACATTAGGTACTCGTTGGCAGGAAGAAGTTATTGCATACGCAAAATAATCAATCATAAATGTGAAATGGAGGCTGTCGAGTAATTTTGACAGCCTTCCTATATATGTGAGGTAAAATATGAAACAGAAAAAGACATACTTATTCGCTTTGATACCTTTTTTGGTATTGTGCGTCTTATTTGAACTGATTCCGATTCTTTACACGATCATTCGGAGTTTTGTTCCAGAAGGAGAAACTTTTGGCTTTACATTTGCTAACTATATCAATATTTTTACAAAACCGCTGTATCAAAAAGCCATTGTAAATAGCCTGATCATTTCTATCCTGTCTTCCATTATCGGCTTGATTGTGGCATTCATCGGAGCGAAAGCGGTACATGAATCCAAAGGAAAACTCAACAATATCTTCATGAGTATCCTGAACATGGTATCCAACTTCTCTGGTGTGCCTTTGGCATTTGCTTACATCATCATGTTTGGGAACGTAGGTGTTATGACCATGATCGGAAGCAATTACGGCATCGAGTTTTTGGCAAACTTCCCGCTGTATTCCATTTTTGGGTTGCTGTTGATTTATGTGTATTTCCAGATACCTTTGTCAACACTGCTGTTGATTCCTGCTTTTGATGCCATCCGGAAAGAATGGAAGGAATCTAATGCTCTGCTGGGGGGAACCAACTTTACTTTTTGGACAAAAATTGGGGTTCCCATTCTGATGCCAAGCATCTTGAGTACATTTTCTGTATTGTTCGCAAATGCGCTGGCTGCATACGCTTCTGCATATGCCCTGCTGATGAATAACGTATCCTTGCTGCCCATCCGTCTGTCTGAACAGTTTGTGGGGGACTTGGTACAAAGACCGGAATTCGGTAGTGCCATTGCTGTTGTATTGATGGTATTTATGATCGCAGCCATTATGATACAGAATAAGTTGACTGTAAAGAAAGGAATCTGAGTTTATGGAAACAAATAAAAAAAGCGCGAAGCTGGCAATTGTTGTCATCATTGCGTATTTATTGATCCCCTTGGTGATGACGCTGATCTATTCCTTGTTTGAGGAATGGATTGATGTCCTGCCAAAGAGTTTTACATTGACGGCTTATGTGGAAATTTTTTCTGATCCGGTGTTCTGGCTTTCTGTTGGCAGAACGGTACTGATTTCCATTGTGCCCATTTTACTGTGTACCATCATCGTTTTGTTGGCAATGTATGTAACTTACATTTATAAACCGGAATGGGATAAATATGTGCAGATTCTCTGTACCATCCCTTATGCAGTACAGGGGGTTATCCTGCCCATCTGTGTACTGTCCTTATATACATCCGTGCCGAAGCCCTTTAACAATCGTATTTTCTTGCTGATCTCCACTTATATGATTGTTATCCTGCCCTATATTTATCAGGGGATTCGCAATAACCTCCATGGTATTGGTGCAAACAAGCTTATCGAAGCGGCGCAGATGTTGGGTGCAAGCAAATTTTATGCATTTTTCCATGTGGTGGTACCCAATATCATGAATGGCGTAACAGTATCCATCATGCTTGCTATGGCTATTGTGTTTGGGGATTTCGTTATCGTCAATACCCTTGCTGGTGGACATTTCCAGACAGCCCAGATGTATTTGTATGACGTAATGAAAAAATCAGGTCAGCGTACCTGTGCAGTGATTGTCGTATTGTTTGTGGTAACATTACTGATTTCTGCTTGTGCATTTTTTATTCAGAGAAAGAAAGAAAGAGGAACCGAAAATGGCGTACATTGAGTTTAAAAATATCAATAAATTTTATGGCAGCAACCATGTGCTTAAAGGCATCAACCTGAAAATTGAAAAAGGGCAGTTTGTTACATTATTAGGGCCTTCCGGCTGTGGGAAAAGTACCTTGCTGCGCTCCCTTGCAGGGCTGGAAGCAGTGACAGACGGTCAGATCATTCTGGATGGGGAGGACATTACAACAAAAGAACCCAAAGACAGAAACATTGGTATGGTTTTCCAGCAGTATAGTCTGTTTCCCAATATGACAGTGGAAGAAAATCTGGCTTTTGGTCTGAAACTGAAAAAATTGCCTCAGGAGGAAATCAATGAACGTATTTCCAAGGCAATCAAAATCGTGGAACTGGAAGGGAAAGAAAAAGCATATCCCGGCAATCTTTCCGGCGGTCAGCAGCAGAGAGTAGCTCTGGCAAGAGGCATTGTCATGCAGCCAAAAGTATTGCTGCTGGATGAACCTTTGAGCGCCATTGACGCAAAATTGAGAAAATCATTGCAGCTGAGCATTCGGGAAATCCATGACAAATTGGGACTGACAACTATCTTTGTAACTCACGACCAGGACGAGGCTATGGTCATGAGTGATGTCATCCATTTGTTCCACGATGGTGTCATTGAACAGTCCGGTACCCCTGTTGAAGTGTATACAAGACCTGTGACATCTTTTGCTGCAAGCTTTATCGGAAACTACAATATCTTTGAAGCAGACCAGATCACAAAACTCACCGGTACAGAATGGAAAACAAAAGTTGCCATTAGACCGGAAACCATTATGATGTCCAAGGCGCCCATCATCAATGAGGATCGTTTCAAAATGGAAGGCGTTATCAAAGAACATATTGCAAGAGGGAATGTTTTGCGCTATACCATTGACGTGGACGGCATTGAAGTTTATGCGGATGCGCTGTTCAGAAGTGTGTCCATTTTCCAAGATGGCGAAAAAGTGTATTTGTCTATTGCGGAACACAACTGTGTGGCAATCTGAGGAGGGAATGACATGAAAAATGTGGAAGGCTTCAGCAAAACAGGAAACTGGTACAAGGGAAATCTTCATTGTCACTCTACAAATTCCGATGGGAAACTTTCTCCCAAAGAGGTGGTAGACCTTTTCAAAGAAAACGGATATTCTTTTTTATGCTTTTCCGACCATGACATTTATACAGATTATCGCAGCGAGTTTGACAGCGAGGATTTTATCATTCTGCCCGGTCTGGAAGCCTCTGTGAATCTGTTTGACGAAAGCGGAAAATACAGAATGAAAGTCCATCATATTCATGGGATTCTGGGTACTGCCGAAATGGAAGAAAAGGCAGAAAAGAAGTTTGCTCATCTGGAAAGAAGACAGATCAAGAACTATTTTGGCAATTGGGACGGCAAAAAAGCAGCGCAGGAATTGTGTGACGAAATGCGGAGCCATGGCATGATCACGACTTATAATCATCCCATCTGGTCTAGAGTTTCCTATCCTGAATTTTGCGATTTGGAAGGCATCTGGGCTTTGGAAATTTTCAATTACAATACGGTGAATGAAAGCAATACAGGCTATGACGAAGTGTACTGGGATGAAATGCTGCGGGGCGGCAAAAAGATGCTGGCCTTTGCCAGTGATGATAATCACAACGAAGGATTGTTTGATGATGCCTGCGGTGGATATATCGTGGTGAAGTCTGATCGTTTGGACAGAGAAGAAATCCTCCAGAATATGCTCAAAGGCAATTACTATTCTTCCAGTGGCGTTGCCATTGAAGATTGGGGCATTAAAGACGGCGTTGTGTATGTGAAATGCGAAAATGTGTACAGAATTGATTTCGTTGCAGGAAACTGCGTCAATGACGGCATCAGCCTCATGTCTAAAACACACAGCAATGAATTGACTTATGGAGAATATAAATTGAAAGGCCATGAAAAATATGTCCGTGTAAAATGTAGTGATATTTATGGCAGAACGGCATGGACAAACCCCATCTATTTGGATGAACGTCAGATTTGAAGGAAAAAGATACATGAAAACGGATAAAACGGAACCCTTGTTTCTTTTTTCAAAATCTGATACCATAAGGAAAAGTAAGATGTCGAAAGGCGGAATGTCCGTTTTTCGGCATTTTCTGCTTTTCCGGAAAGGTTACACTTCCAAAGGGGCAGCATCTGCTGCCATATCTTCATACAGATCTGTGATGGGGTCGCCTTTAGACTGGAAAGCAGCAGCGGAGAAGGGCACACCAGCGGCAGAGCAAGGATATACCCCAAAGCCATGATTTACATAGTAAGCTTCCAGACCGCCTTCGATGATCTGGTCTTTGGTCAGACCCTGCATGAGCTGGCGGACGATGGTGCCCATAATTTCCGCATGGCCCAATTCTTCTGTGGCAATATCATTAAGGGTGGCTTTGGCTTCCGGTGTTACCATGGAGTAACGCTGGCTCAGGTACCGGTGGGCAGCGCCCCATTCACCGTCACAGCCACCATATTGTATTAGGGTATACCTATATATCAATCAAGCAAAAACAGTCGAATGCTATTCTCTGCTTTATTATACACGACTTTTTCAACGATTTCGGAAAAGGCGCTTTTCTTATCATCCATAGAAGAATCACCGGAAATAGTCTGAAGTACATTCCGCACTTTCTCAGAAAAAGCATCTGCATCAAAGGAATGCTCTTCATTTAATGCAGATAGCCTTTGCTGCAGTTCTGCGATTTCTTTTTCTGCATTCAATTTTGTTTCCCGATACTCATCAATGGTATCAATCCCAGCAAGGTACGCTTCTTTGGCTTTGACAATTTTTTGCTGCGTTCGATGAATCATACTGGTGATAGCCTCTATATCACCGCTGTTGGTATTATTTGTGCGAATAGTGAAATTGTCCGCCTGTGTGTCGGGAGCATCTGCAATCTGCCGCAGCGTGTCTAAAATGGCAGGAATTAGGCGGTTAGAAGAAACGGAATGGGAAACATGGCACTGACCGTGGTTATAGCCGCCGCACTGCATCTCGAAGCCACCACGCACATACTGACGGCTGATAATCAGACTACGGCCACAGGAGGAGCATTTGACCTTTCCGGAAAGCCAATGTATACCCTCTGTATCAGGGCGTTTGTGCGGATAATGGCGGCGCTTCTGCTGTGCATATCGTTCTTGAACACGTTTCCACAGTTCATCATCAATGATTGGTTCCCAGCTTCCTTTTGCCACAATAGCGGCTGGTATATCATATCCCCAGTCAGTCTTTCCATTGGGTGTCCATCTGGCGTATCCATGATAGGTGACGTTATTCAACAAATAACGCACAGTACGAAACTCCCATTGATTCCCGCGAATGGTACGAAATCCCCGCTGATTCAGTTCACGGGTCAATGCAAATATGCTAGTGCCATTAGCATAGGATTCAAATACATACCGTACCATTTCAGCTTCTTCCGGATGGATGACAAGGCTTTTTCTATCGTTACGATAGCCAAAAGGAGCACGGGCCTGATAGTCACCATTTTCAGCCTTTTTCCGCATAGTCTTTTTGACTTCTTCTGATAGGTTCAAAGAATAGTATTCTGCCATAGCTTCCAGCATGGATTCGTAAATAACAGCGAATTTATCATCCTGTGGAATGGGTTCTTTGATGGATATGACCTTCACACCGTCTTTTTTCAAAAGGGCTTTATAAAGGACTGCATCATCCTTATTACGGGAAAAGCGGTCGTACTTATGAACCAAAATGGCGTCAATGTGGTTTGTTTTCTTTCTGGCCGCACGGATCATCGACTGGAACGCAGGACGCTTTTCGGCAGTACGTCCAGAGATACCTTCATCCGTGAAAATAAATTCTTTCGGAATATGGTAATCGTTTTTTTTGGCAAATTCCAGTATATCATCCAACTGCACAGCGGGAGAGTATTCGGTTTGGTCATCCGTAGATACACGGATGTATGCTGCTGCTATTTTCATAATTATCACCTTTATAGTTGTTATTGTTTAAAAGATATGATATGATGGTTCTATCAGTAAAGAATATGTAGTTGCTATCCCTTCCTGATTTATCAGGGAGGGATTTTTTTTCGGAGAGAGGAGAAAGGTATTGCAAAATACGAACATACGTTCTATAATATCAATAGATAGAAAATCCACGGGGAGGGAAATCGCTGCAATGAGTGACGAAGAAAAAATAAGGGAACAGATCATCAATAAACTGCAAGAAATCCATAGCGTGAAATTCCTGTGGATTGTTTATGACTTTATTAAAAAATTTTAGCTATAAAGAAAGCGGTCGAAAGACCGCTTTCTTTATTGAAAAGACCATAGTTTCATCAAAATCATATTGATATCAAATTAAGAAACACATCTTTTACAGGGTGACAAACCCATAGACAATGCCTTATCCAATGTAGTAGGAGAATAGCTACCACCAGTACAGTTATTGCTGTAATGATATTTTGACCCTGTGGGAGTAATATAAACTGTGCGACTATCAGACTGCTGGTTGCTCTCTTGGGAAGCGGCAGCCTGTGCAGCAGCTTGTTCGGCAGTAACACGTTCTGCCTCGGCTTTTTCAGCAGCAATACGTTCGGCTTCCTTAGCAGCATCTACAATGGTAAAAGTGACCACGTTACTGATGACATCGCCAGATTTAATGGAAACATCAAAGCTACCCTCTTTAGACAGAGTATCCAACACTAATTCTCCATTCTCATTGATGGTTGCATGTGCCAATGTATCATCAGAAACAACAACTGAAAGCTGAGAAATATCGGCATTTTCGGGGGTATAAGCCAATGTGAGTACTTGACTTTCATTGACATCCAGCTTTTGCGCGTCAGCAGAAATACTCAAAGTTTCCACAGATGGAGGGGTAGGAGTATTAAGACTGGCAATACAGAAAATAATGGACAAAATCAAAAATACAGTTGTGAGAATTTTTGAACGTTTTCGTTTTATCTCATCAAACACATGACCCCTGACATAGATGTAGTTGAATATACATTCAAGCAACATTGCTGGAAATAAAAAATTAGGGTTAATCATACCAGCAATAAAAGGAATGATGACATAGATAATCCACCGTGGAATATTTTTAGGTTCTTTTGGATCGTAGGATAAATTGTTTTTAGGAGGTTCCGGTGGAGCAGATGGTGTATCCTGTTTTTTTGAATCACCGCTGCCGAGCTGGCTTGTGGTGACGTAAGATAATCCTGTTCCAGGTACACTGAGTGTTTTTGTCACACGTCCTTTAGAATTAACAGAAACACGTGCACCTTTAACACCTGCACTAATGCCAACGTTGTTTTTACCGAAATTCAAACGGACACCCGGTGCAATCTTCATACTTTTTCGGAATCTAATTCCCATTTTGAAGCCCCCTTTTTGATAGGTCGTATAGAATATTGTTTGAGCTGTTCATTAAATTCCATACTATAACCACCATAATACTTACAAATAATCTTTCACATTTCTTATTACTTTTTTTATTACTTCTTTTTCATCATCACTCAATTTCAAGTATTCAATAATGAACTGTTTCGAAAAATCATCATCCGTCTGCACTAGATCGGCGATTAGTTCCACCAATTCATTCCCTTGTTCAATTGGAGGACGATACATATCACCGACACCAGTCCGGAGCCATTCTTCATTTACATTAAATACACGGCAAACATCAGCAATAGTACGATCCGTTAAAACGGTACGCCCAATATCATAGTTTCCAACAGCTGCACGCTTAAGATTTAATTTTAATGCGAATTCTGTTTGGGTTAGACCTTGATCTTTTCTAATTTGTTTAAAACGCTCATTTATTTCATTCAATATATCACCTCCTAACGTTCTATTAAGAAAAGAATAGCACGAGAAAAATAAAAATGCAATAAAAAAAGTCACAAAAACACAAAATTATATTGACGAATGTGTTTTAATGATATATAGTTGTCATATAAACACATAGAAAATATATTAGAAAGGGGTGTCAATATGAACGATTTTATAGTTTGTAAAAAATGCGAAACGAAAAATCATACAGATAACAACTTTTGTAGACACTGTGGAGAAAAGCTTAAGAATACCTGTAAATGCTGGGTAAAGAAAAAGGACAACTACGATTGTGGAGAGAGTAGTTGTCCGGGATATAGTCTATTTTATCAAGAGAAAATTAAAGCCCAAGAGTCTTTTTTACAAGATCACAACCGAAGTCAATTACAAATTGGCGAAGAGCATCGGCAGTAAATTTTCCTGCGGAATGTATGCAACGCTTCATTCTGACGGAAGCCAATGTGGTATTCGGAGTTTCTGTAATGATATCTTCAAGGGAATCTACCATAGATTGCTTCAATTCATCGGAAAGATTTTCTTCCTCATAAATTATAGCGGAGGCAGAAAGTAATGCTGATTTTGTCCATGGATATGGTTTGCCACAGCTATAGCAATAAGCATCTACATTAGTTTGGAAACCGATCGCAACGATACCGTCCACTTCATATTCGCCATGGAGTGGAGAACCACATTCTGGACAAGCAGTGATTGTCTGAGCACCACAGATGGAACAATATTGCTGACTTAGGTTGGGTGAAGTATCAAATTTACTATTGACTAAATGACCATTTTTACAAATTTGAGCTACATGATAAAAATCCATAGAAATATTTCCTTTCATAGATAATACAAGATCGTAATACTAGTCTGTATTTTTAGAATAGGAGCAAAGAAGGATACTGTCAATAAAATTCAGAAAAAAGGGGTGTCAATATGGAAAAAGAAAGTAGTGCAGTAAGAAAATCTATCATTTCAACAGAAATGAAAAAAGATAATTTTGCAAAAGAAATTATGGAGAGAATGGAGGAACTGGAATTTGATGTGGAGGACGCAGAAACATTTCCTGCATTTTTAGAACAGAAAATTAAAAAAAATAACGAACGATTTGAAAAAGAAAAACCGTTCGCTATTTACAGAGGTTACCGAAAGGAGTGTGCAAACATAAATGGATGAAGAAGGACATAAATCATTGAAAGAATCGCATAAGAAAAATTTTGATTTCTTCGGAAAAAAGACCAAGAAGATAAAAAGTTGCAGCAATAACAAAATTAATAAATATATTTATAAGATTTTGCTTTTTTTGTTCTTTTATGTGCTTGGAAGATTGACGCGAATGATACTTTAAAAAATTTCGGTATTGCTTGCCATAATCAGAAAGATAACACATACCTTGTTCAATTTTAGGTAGAGGTTTCGACAAATCAATACAATAGAAATTTTGATCTCCAATAGAAGGGCAGATTAAATCGAGTTCGTATAAAAGCAGGAACTGATCATACGAAAGAACTGCTTGATCAGAATCAATAAATAAATCAAAAGCATCTTGTGCTTCATTGCTAAGAATAAAATTTGAAAAATCAGTATTGTTCAAAAAAAACACTCCTTTTATGAGCATAACATTAGTGTTGGCTGCTGCAACAGCCTGTACTTTCAGAATAGGAGCAAATAAGAATACTGTCAACAGAATTTAGAAGAAAGGGGTGTCAATATGAATAATCAGAAAATGGATGAAAGAACAAAGGTCATTGTAGACGATGCAGTGGAAGCGGCAAAAGGATTTATCATGCTGCAGACCAGTGAAAAGGAATTTATTCTGGGTTTCATCAAAGGCATGGCAGCCCAGAGGGAACTGTCAGAAGCACGAGATAAGATTGCATAGGGAGGCAAAAGGTTAACAAAGTTAAGAAAGGTTTCGGTCATGTGTCGGGCGTATGCCCGAATCACTCCTCCTATTTATTAACATACTCAAAGGGACGCATGGTCAAGCCGTGCGTCCGACACATGACCGAAGCGGAAAGGAAACAAAATGTACCCATATCACAACATGATCAAAAAGAGAATCCAGTGTGGAGAGCTGCTGGGATATTACATGACCGACAACTATCCAAAGATCGGGAAGGCAATGGTGCTGTTATTCAAGACAGACCCAATCAGACGCCCCATCAGACCATACAGGATTCCAGAGTATATGCACCTGCTGGGACAGCGGGGGGAACTGAATAAAAGAATAGAGAATGGCATAGGACATTCCGTATAAAACGTATGATACAGAAGAAAAGGAGTGAGATTAGATGAGTAAACAGCCACCTTTAACAGTTGAGGTATATGTCAGTAAAAGTGACGGTACTGTGATTCCGTATGATTCGCTGACACAGGAAGAAAAAACAGCTCTGGGAAAACGGTTGAACCAAAGAGCATGTGCGGCGGTCATGCGCAGGAGAGGTTACGAGATAGAGTTTAAGGACTAAAAAGGAGAGAATACCATGGGAAAAATTGAAAATGCCATCGAAAAACTGAACAACGATATCCAGAAACACCCACAGGATCAGTATAGAGCATTAGTAGGGGAACACCTGATTGATTGTATCACAACGGAAGAAATCGCGGACAAAGTGCTGGAAGAAGGGAAGACGCTGGAAGCGGCGCTGAAAACGATTCTGGATAACGCCAAAAAGAAAGCTGTAAGCAACTGTGCTGTGATTGCCGATAAAGAAGTTTATAAGTGGGCGAGGGAATATTTCGGAATCGGAGCAATGGAACCGGAAGAACCGAAATCCGCAAATATTGCGGAAACGAAGAAAAAAACATTGAAACTGTCACTGGAAGATTTTCTGTAAGGGGGTAGTTTCATGGAAAAATTCAAGGATGATGACTGGATGCTTTGTCCGGAAGAAATACCGGAAGGGCTGTTTGAATACATCAGGAATGTGGTGCTGGCAGAAGACCATGTGCTGATTTATAAAAAGGGCAATAGGAAGGGGTTTTGTTACGATTGCAAAGAAGAAGTCTATGCAAAACATTGGTCAGGGAAATTTTATCAAAACGTAAACGTAAGATGTCCGAACTGCGGCGGATTAGTACATTGCGTACTAGAAACCAGCGATAATTTTTTAGTTGAAAATGTGGAAAATGTGGTCATGGCACAGAAAGGAACCGACGGAGAAACTGTATTTTTCCGCCAGTGGAGAGTGCTGAGAGATCCTGCCGGCGAGTGGAAGGATCTGAAAAAGTGGCTGAAAGAAACAGTCCGCTATGCCATCAGAGGGACATACTGTGCGAAATGGCAAAAGGAAAGTAAATATAACTACTACTATACGTGTGAACGGTATGACCTGGAAACATGGATGAAATGGAACGGAACAAGGATATATGACAATGCATATTATTTTTGTCCATATGGGATAGAAGATGTACTGAAGGGAACCAGAATGGAATATGCAAATATTCTTGAACACTTAGACAGACAAAAAAATCCTATCAAATACTTGATGAATTTTGCAATGTATCCGGTCATGGAATTTTTGGATAAAGCCGGATATAGCCTGCTGGTAAAACAAAAAAATGACGGACTGGAAAAGGAAACACGATATGCCATCCGATGGCAAAGAAAAAAACTGAAAGAACTGGAAGCAGAGCGAAAAGAAAAGGAGAAACTGAAAAAGCAGCTTGATTTGTTTGAGGATGAAGCCGTAGATGCTGCATACAGTCAGGGAGAGGAACAGATCAAGCGCTTATCCGAATTGAAGGAACAGGCGGAAGCAGCCGCAAGAGAAGCGGAAAAGAAGGTAGCAGAGCTGCAGGGAGAAGTTTCGGAGTTGCAGATGCAGAAGGAGCAGACCACCCTGCTGGATGCAACAGAATTGGAAAAAATCCGGATGGAAGCGGAAGCCGAAGCAAATAAAAAGGCAGAAGCAGCCTTGCAAAAGAAATTGGATAAAGCAAAAAAAGAAGCTGAAAAAGCCAAAAAGGAAGCCAAAGAAGCACAGGCAGCCATCGAAGCCCATGAGGAAGCCCAGAAAGAAGCAGAGGAAACAGCACTGGTACTAAGAGAACGGTTGAAGCTGGTGCAGGAAGAAGCCGATAAGAAGGTACGTCTTGCCGGAAATCAGGAAATGGCAGTGTTCAAGGTACATTTTGAAAATGTGCAGATGGAATTCAATGAAATGATGACCTGTATCGACAATTTGCAGGAAAAGGAACCAGAGGAAGCCGGAAAAATGAGAACGGCAATGAAAAGCCTGTGTCAGAACATCATGCAGATTTTGGAGGACAAGCAGTGAGAAATGAAAGAAAACATGCCAGAGAAGCGGCGCTGATGTTGGCGGTTATGGCAAGTGCTATCATTACGGCGGTTTTGATTTGGTTTGGCATTATCTACGGAATAGGGGTGTGGTTATGGTATATGTGAAAAATCATGTGGTCGGCAAATGGCTATTGGAAAATGAAAAAGCTGAAAAGGTCTGTGATGATATTCTGCAGATCATGTGTAGCGCCTTAGAACAAGTGGTACATACAGCAAGAGTGAACGGAGTGGATGAAAATGAAGCGGTGCAGCTTGCATCCCAGTTATTTAGACGCACGGAAAGAGAATTTGATTTTACAGAAGCAGAATGTGACGGTTTCTGCGAAACGTGTAAAAAGAAGGGACAGTGCGAGGTCTGCCAGAGAAAAGCATGTGAAGCAGAAGCAGGAAAAGGCGGTGCAGAAGGTGATCAAGGACGATGAAAAAAGAATCGGCAGTCATTCCGTCAGTGTGCTTCAGGGGAAGCGGAAAGTCTGCTATGTGAGCGGACAAAAAACAGACCTGCAAAAACACCACATCTTCCATGGAGAAGGCAGAAGAGAAGTGTCAGATCGGCACGGATTCTGGGTATACCTGCAGGCGAAATATCACAGTGCAGCTCTGGGAGGACTGCATGCATACCCAAACAGCGGACTGGATTTGCAGTTGAAGCGGCTGTGCCAGAGAGAATATGAAAAGGTATATGGTGCAGAAGCATTTTTTGAGATTTTCCATGAGGATTTTATTCCGTTTAAGGAAGAAGAAGCAATAAAAATGCAAAAAGAGATGTGGTCTGTAATATGGTTTGTAAACGTATGCAGAGGTTTCAAAGATAAAAATAATGTTTTTACAAGTGATGAATACTGGGCAAATGATGATAGAAAACCGTTGAACATGTGTTTCTTATGTGAATATGAAAGTCAGTTCAGGAAAGTAGAAGAATGCATACATACAAAGCCAAACTGGGAAAGCATCAAGGCAACGGACGAAGCGGAAAAACAGGCTTCATATGCCATGGATAATATTGGAATAGAGAAAAGAGGTTTTGAGGTATGGGAAAAGTAGTTTTTCCAGGTATTTTGTGCATGCCATTAAAAAAGAATCTGAAAGGTGTCCCATCTAATTGGCGGGAGGTAAAATGTCCAAAGTGTGGGCGTGAGTGTTATGAACGACCGATCCCAAAGGGATATGAAGGACTGGCATTTGAAAAAGCTCTGTGCACAGAGTGTGCGTTTGAGGGGGAGTGGAAGAAACAGAAGGGAAGAAGTAAAGATGGGAAAGATAAAACGGCTGACAATAAGTGAAACAAAAGGTATATTCAGAAAAATTATGAACTTTTGTACCGTAGAAAATAGTGAAGCAGTTTTGCACTTTACAGAAAATAAAAAAATTCCTCTTGCTGAATACATAGCAGAATCAGCAAATAAATATTTTGGGTGTCAAGACATCACATATGAAATGGTTATGGAAGGAGATGCATGTTTTGATTTTTGTGATTGTCCTATGGTGACTATCAATGTTTTAGGAATTCAAGCAGCTGAACAAAGAGAAAGACTATTAAAAATTGAGGATATTTTAGGAGAAGAGTATGACCTAGAGTATTTACAGGATTTGATAAAAGAGGATGAAAAAAGAAAACGTATGGAAAATAAAAAAAGCGGTCAGAAATGACCGCTATTCCCATATCTGAACATGGGAATTGAAAATGCCTAACATCATTATATAGGAAGAAACTCATTTTTTCAAGGGGGTAAAATCCATTTAGACTGTCCATAAAGCAATTAACAATCGGTACATATACAGGGGGAAAAGAAAATGCCTAAATATAAAAAGAAAATATTAGCAGGTGATGTGTATGAAGTGGAAGAGTTTTACTGCCCAAGATCAATAGGGAAAAAATACGAAAGGGGAAGGAATGAAAATCTGACTTCGGAAGAACAGCAGAAAAGAAACTTGAACAGGACCAGAAGAGAACTGACAAGAATCATCAATACAAATTTTTCTGGAAAGGACATATTTGTTCTGCTGACACATGATGGTGTGGTAGATCTGGAAGAAGCCAGAAGGGAGCAGTCAAACTTCTTTCGGCGGCTGAATCGATACAGGAACAGAAATGGATTTGCTCCGCTGAAATATATATATGTGATTGAGATGCAAGGTAGAATACATCATCACATTGTCATGAATCAGTTTGAAGGTTTGAGTATGAAAGAGATGCAGCAGATCATGCAGGAGATCTGGGGAAAAGGGCTGGTGCTGATCAAGCACTTATACAAAAATCAAAAGGACAACAGGCTGGCAAGTTATCTAACCAAAGAGAACTATAAGAAAAAGGGTAAGCGGTGGAGCGGAAGCAGAAACCTGAAGAAGCCAAAAGTAACGATAGAAATTGTGAAGGAAACAAAAAGAAAGGTGAAACTTCGGGCGCCGAAAAATTTTGAAATTGTAGCAGCGCATGAAGATTTCTTTGAGGAAATCGGCTGGGTGAGATATATGAAAGCAGTTAGACGGGGCGGCATGGACTATGGATCGTATGAAGAAGGGAGTGAGGATGATTGTTGACCAAAGAGCAAATGGAACGATATGGAGCCATGGAATCATACATAATCATTTTGATTGATCGTAAGAATTTTGAAATCCAGAGCAGCGGCAGGAAGCGGTGCAAGGAAGCGATGCAAACACAAAAGCAGATTGACCAGTTGATGGAAGAAAAAAGGGAAGTGGAAAAGGAACTGGAAAGGATTCCAAACATGCGAATCAGAACAGCACTCATTATGAAATACAAATACAGATACTCATGGAAATCGATTGCACAGAAAATTGGAATGGGTGACACGGAGGACAGTATTCGGATTGCAGTTGAGCGGTTTTTCAGAAAGGGGGAATGAAAGGATGTTGAAAGCATGTCCATATTGCGGAAGGATGCACCAGAGGAATGAGGTATGTCCAAAAAAGCCAGCAAAAAAATATAAAAAGAAAAGAAATACTAATATTTTTGAATCAAAATATAATAGTTTTTTATCAAGTTTTGCATGGCAAAAAGCTAGGGAAGAAACAAAAATAAGAGATTTATATTTATGTTCGATATGTTCGGTTAAAGGGAGGTATGATGGAAAAAGGAAATATGATCCGCAGCCGTTAGAAGTGCATCACATAGTGCCAGTCAAAGATGATTGGGATATGCGCTTGAAAAATGATAACCTTATAACGCTCTGCAGGAAACATCATGAAGACGCCGAAGCAGGTCTGATATCACGGGAGGAGCTAATGGAACTGACAAAAAGTATCCCCGGGGGGTAAAAATCTGAAAAAAGGCGTCGCTTTTCCACACGGAACTGTCGCACTCAAACGTAAAAAATTTTTTAGAAATGAGGTGGAGATATGGGACGCCCCGCGAAACCAATCGGCGTAGCGGTGGGTGCAAGGACGAAAGATGAGATTGAAGGACGGGCAGCCGCCGAAGAAAAATTGAAGGGAAATGCACCACCAAGACCGCCGAAAAATTTGAACAAGGAACAGAAAAAAATATTCCGCGAAATCGTGAAGCGGTTGCAGGATGCAGACATCCTTTGCGCACTGGACGATTACATCCTAGCAAAGACGGCGGTTGCCATTGATAAACTGCGGGAGATAGATGCAGACATCGAAGCAAAGCCTGAAAAGAAGTATGACACAGATGTTATGAATGCCAGAGCAAAATATACACAGGACTTCTACCGGGGTTGTAACGAGTTAGGCTTATCACCACAAGCACGAGCAAAGATGGCAATTAGTTTGAGCAAACAGGAGGAAGATCCCCTGACAAAGCTGTTAGCGGGTGATGGGGATTGATTGAAAAAAACAAAGGGTACAGATACGCAGTAGAAGTGCTGGAAGGAAAAATACCAGCGCCAATGTATGTCAAAAAACAGCTGAAAGAATTTGTCGAGATCGCAGACGGAAAAAATGAAAAGTACATCATCAACGAAAAGAAATATACACTGCTACTAAAACTTCTGCGGCTTATCATAATGCCAAAAGGCGCACATAAAGGGAAAACTGTGGAAAAATCCCTAGCTGGTTTCCAGTGGGTATTGATCATAGCGGCACTTTGCACGGTATACCGAGAAAATACACAGAAGCGGCGGTATCAGACCGTGATTCTGGAAATAGCCAGAAAAAATGGGAAAACATTTTTGGTGGGTTTGATGTTTATTCTGCTGATGCTGACAGAAGAAAAGTTTGCAAAACTATACAGCGTAGCACCAGACGGCACCATCAGTCGAGAAATCAAAAGCCAGATTGAAGAAATCATAAAAAGCAGCCCTGCTTTATGCGGCACAAGCCGAGGAAAAGCAAAATTCAAAATATTGCTGAATTACATACTGTGCAATTTGACAGAAATCAAATACACACCGCTGAATACATCCAGAAACCGTATGGACAGTAGGGAGCCGACGGCGTTTGTTGCAGACGAAGTGGGAGCGCTGCCGTCACCATACCCGCTGGAAGCGATGTATTCCGGTCAGTCAAACATCAAAAATCCAATAGGGTTTATTATTTCTACAAAATATCCGACCATGTTCAATCCATTTGAGGAACAAGTGGATTACGCAAAGAAGGTATTGGATGGAGTTGTAGAGGATGAAACCGTTCTGGCTTTGTTATTTGAACCGGATGACAAAGACAACTGGATGGAAAACGATGAAATTTTACAGCACGCAAATCCTCTGGCATTAGAAGTGCCAAAAATCATGGAGGATTTGAAGGCAAAAAGAAAACGTGCAATCGAAATGAAGTCTGCAAGAGAAAATTTTCTGACGAAACATTGCAACATCATCTATCAGGGCATGGGAACAGATACCTATGTACCAGTGTCAGATGTGCAGAAAGGCAGAGTGCCAAAAATTGATTGGACAGGAAAGCGGCTGTATTTAGGTCTGGATTTGGCTGTATCAGACGATAACTGTGCAGTGGCGATCACAGCCTATGATGAGCAAAACGACATCATAGAAGCAGAGGTTATGGCGTTTTTACCGGAAGGCAAACTAGAGGAAAAGAGCAGAGCCGAAAAAGTAGACTATCAAAGATTTGTGGAAGAAGAAAAAGCTGTAGCCTGTGGCGATCAGATAGTAGACTATGGCATCATTGAAAGATATATCATGGACATTGAGGAAAACACAGGCGGGAAAGTAGTAGGTGTTGGATTTGACAGATACAACGCAATATCCACAGCACAGAAGCTGGAAGCAGCGGGAATGACAGCAGTGGAAATCAGGCAGCATTCCTCTGTACTGCACCCAGCGACGAAGCTGTTAAAAGAACATATTCTGGAAGGGAAATTCAAATACTCCGAAAATGAACTGATGGAAATCAATTTTGAAAATGCTAGAGTGACACTAGACACAAACCTGAACATGTACGTCAATAAAAAGCGGTCTGCCGGAAAAATAGATATGGTGGCAGCACTGATCGATGCTTGTTTTGTATTGATGCAGAATGAAATCATAGAAGCGCCTATCACATGGGGCGCTATTGAGCTGTAAGGGGGTGAGAAAAAGCATGGGATTTTTAGATATTTTTAAAAAAAACAGCAAATCCGTAAATGATGCGGAAATGGGAGAAACACGGATGCTGACTATGGAATATCTGTCAGACATTTTGACAGGAAATGAAATGACAGAAGCAAAAGCAATGGAAATTCCGGCAGTGGCGGCATCGGTTGAGTATATCGGAAATAAAGTAGCACTTGCCCCTGTGTATCTTTACAGCAGAGAAAAAGACGGCATCAAAAAAGTGGAAAATGACAAGCGGGTACACCTGCTGAATGAGGAACCATCAAATCTTTTTGACAGTGTCCTTTTCCGGAAAATGATGGTTAAAGACTACCTGCTGCATGGTGTTTGCTATGCGTACAAGAAAATGGTGGGGAATACCATCACGGAATTGGTATATGTGCCGCCGGAGCAGGTACAGAAAACATGGTCGGACAACGTGCTGGACAGGACAGTACGATATTGGATTCAAGGGAAGGAAATACCAGAGTATCAGCTTGTCCGTATCATGCGACAGAGTGATGATGGCGTCAATGCGGAAGGAATCTTGCAAACAAATAAATCAGAATTACTGCTTGCTTACAAACAAGTGTTATTTGGGAAAAAAATACTGGACAGAAACGGCAGAAAAGCCGGATTTTTGACAGCCAAAGAGAAACTGAGCAAAGAAGCCTTTGAAGAACTAAAAGCAAAATGGCCCGATGTGTATAGTGGACAAAAAGAAGCTACCATGGTACTGAATGCTGGTGTGCAGTTCAATGAAATGTCAAGCAGTTTGCAGGAAATGCAGGTGGTAGAGAACAAAAAGTATGATTCAGAAAAAATAAACAATCTTTTTGGGATTTCCCCAGCGATTCTAAACGGTACCGCAACGGATGAGCAGGAAATCAACACATTTGAAACAGCAGTGCTTCCGATCCTGACTGCACTGGAAAAGGGATTGAATAAATATTTGCTGCTGGAACGGGAAAAGAAGGACAGATATTTTCATTTTGATGTAGACACCGCACTGATGGGAACCATGGAAAAGCGGTTCAATGTCTACAAGATAGGCAAAGAAGGTGGATGGATGCAGGTGGATGAAATCAGAGAACGGGAAAACATGAAGAAACTGGGGCTGAATTATATCACGATGGGCCTGCAGGATGTATTGTTTAACCCTGAAACAAAAGAAATTTTTATCCCGAACATGGCAGCCATCATGAAAACAAGTGGGAAGGGGGGGTGAAAATTGATGAAAGTTGAAGTGAGGGCGCAGGAAATCATCATTTCCGGCTATGTCAATGCCATTTGCCGTGACAGCAGGGTTTTGGAGCTGCCAGACGGTACAAAGTATGTGGAGCAGGTAGCGGAAGGTGTGTTTGCTCGTGCGATCAATAACAATCCGGAAATTTTCCTGAAATTGAATCATGATAGGGTCATGGGCAGCACAAAAGACGGTGTTCTTACGCTGAAAGAGGACAACATCGGGCTGTATGCAGTGGCTAAGTTCCAGGATGAAGAAGTCTTGCAGGCAGCAGAAGCGGGGAAAATTACCGGATGGTCATTTGGCTTCCGTTGTATTGATGATGAATGGACATACACAGATGAATACTACAAGCGCCGTATTTTGAAAGATATTCAGCTAAATGAAGTATCTTTGCTGGTGGGATTGACACCTGCTTATGCGGGTACGTCATACGAAATGAGGGGAGAAAAAGCAGAGCTGGTAGAAACCAGAAGTTTTGATGGTATGACAGTAGATGTTGAGAAGAAAGAGCCGCCGGCATTTCTGGGGTTGGAAAACAAGCGGAAATGGCTGGATATGGAAAAGGGCAGATACTAAAAAGAAAATAGAACAGATGAGCCAAGAAAAGGAGAGATAAGCATGAGCAAAGTGAAAGAATTGATGGAAAAAAGAAATGATGTTCTGTTAAAAATGACAGCCATCATCGATAAAGCTGAAGAAGAAGTCAGAGCAATGTCCGAAACGGAACAGCAGGACTATGAAAAGTACAAAAAAGAACTGGAAGCCCTGAACGCTACTATTACGGCAGCAGAGGAACGAGCCAGAAGGGAAGCGGGGAAAAATCCGAAAACACAGGAGGAGAAAACTGAAGAAGAAGAAATCCGAGCATTTGAGAAGTACTGCCGAGGTGAAACAAGAGCGCTGAAGCTGGGAGACAATGGAAGTATTATGCCCAGAACGGTTGTAGAAAAAATTATTACAAAGGTAAAAGAAACATGTCCAATTTTTGAACTGGCAGATTTATATAATATCAACGGGGAATTGGTAGTGCCATATTATGATGAAACCAGCAGCGCAATTACGGCGGCATACATTGAAGAGTTTTCTGATCTGGTAGAAAAAAGCGGTGATTTGAAGTCATACACACTGAAAAGCCATATCATCGGTGCATTGGCTAAGGTTTCCAAAAAGCTGATCAACAACACAGATTTTGATATCGTAGGTTTTGTTGTGAATCAGATCGTTAAAAGTCTGCGTGAAATGATTGAAAAAGAAGCATTGACCGGAGAAAGCGGAAAAATCAAAGGTATTTTCCCGAATGCAAAAAATAAAGTGACTGCAGAAGATGCGACAATCACAGGGGATCTGTTGATTGATGTGCAGATGAGTGTAAAAGGGCCTTATCAGGAAAAAGCTATCTGGATTATGGACAGAAGCACATTCAGAGAAATCAGAAAGTTGAAAGACGGAGATGGAAACTACCTGATGATTCGGGATTTTGCGACAGGCGGCGGATGGATGCTGCTGAATAAAAAAGTATATCTTTCCGAAAATGCACAAAAGTTTGCTGCGAGTACAAAAGTGCTGGCATATGGTGACATGAAAGGATACACACTGAAAATCGGGAAAGATATCGAAACACAGATTTTGCAGGAGAAATATTCTTCCCAGTATGCAGTTGGTATTGAGGCGTTTGTGGAAGCCGATGGTGCAATCACAAACGAAGAAGCCATTGCTGTACTGGAAATGGGTGCAGGTGCGTAAGGGATGAGAGCCTATGAAAGTATCTGAAATTACAGTCAAAGATTGCCTGGAATATTGCAGGGCGGAAGCGGATGCAGAAACCGAAAGGTTTCTGCAGAATGCTTTGACGGCAGCGAAAAGCTATATAAAAAGCAGGAATGCCATTGACGATGCGTACATGGACGAACACGAAGATTTGTCCATTGTCGTATATATTTTAGTTGCTGATATGTACGATAACCGCAGCATGACCGTCACAAATGGCAAGGAAAATCCAACAGCAACCACCATTTTGAAACTGCACGACAAAAATTTTCTGTAAGGAGGACGCCATGAACAATATATCCGGAAGATTGAACCGAAAAATCGAACTGTGGCAGAACGTCCAGACAGAAGAAAAAAACAGCATCGGGCAGAAAAAATGGGAAGAAACAAAAGTGAAAGCTGTGTGGGCAGAAGTGAAACCACAAACAGGGAGCCTGTTAAGCGGAAGAGCCGCAGAAAGCACGTTGTCCCGCACTACACATAAAATAACGGTCAGATATGACAGCAGCATCACACCGGGGATGTGGTTCATGGCAGGCGGTCAACGATATGAGATTCTGTATATTTTAGACCCATATCTGACAGGAGAGGTTTTGGAAATCTTCTGTGAGGTGGCGATTTGATGAATGGATTCGATTATACCGAATTGGACGAACTGAACAGAGATATTTTGAAACTTGCCAATGAAACCATGCCGCAGGAATCAAAATCATTTATGCGAAAAGAAGGCAGCAAGGTAACAAAGCAAGTGAAAGGCGGTCTGCGGACAGGGTACAAAGTCAGAACAGGAAATCTGGTAAAAATGGTTAAGCGGGGTAAGGCTTACCTGTACCCAGCAGAAAACGCCTACCAGATCAGAGTACACATGGCGCCACATGAAAATGTTGTAGACTATGGACATCACACACCCGGTGGAAAAGTGGTAAAAGGGAAGCGGATCAAAGAGAAGGTCGAAGTCTTTTTTTCAGAAGAATTTGAAGAAGATGTGCTGGATTTTATTAAAGATGTGCTGGATAAGGGGTTGAGTTAATGGAGGATATTGGAACAGCCGTGGCAGGATTCACGGCTATTTTAGAAGCTGAATTTGACATTCCTGTCATTGATAAGGACATCGAAGAAGATTTCCCACGTCCGGCGTTTATCATCCAGACAGAAAATATCACGCATGACCGGATTGGACTATATCCACATGATAATTTTGATTTGGAAATCTACTATTTTTCGCCAAAGAGGTACAGCGGTTTTGCGGATATGTACGGCATCATGCAGAAAATACAGGAACTGTTGAGCGTGGACAGAGTGACATTTCCAGATGGGTACATGATACCGACAGAAGAACAGGACTATGAACTGGACAGAAAAGACATGACGCTGAAAGTTACCGTCAATGTGGATATGGTACATCCATATACCGAACCGGAAGGGGAATTGATGGAAGTACTCAATGACAGAATCAAAGGATATGAAAAGGAGGGATGATGGATGGCACAGACTATGCCAAATATTGAAGTCATTTTCCGAAAAATGGCTGTTTCAGCCATTCAGAGAAGTGAAAGAGGTGTTGTCTGCATCGTTATGAACGATGCGACAGAAGGGGAAAAAACAGTAAATAAATACAGTTTTTCTTCAGAAGTGAAAAAAGAAGAATATACAGCAGAAAACTACAAAGCCATTCTGGGTGCGTTTATTGGACTGCCGAACACCGTATATACAGTGAAGCTGACAGCAGAAAACACATTTGATAATGCGGCTGATTTGCTGAAAAACATTGATTACAACTGGCTTTGCTATCTCAATGGAACCAGCGGGGAACAGGACAAGGTGGCAGCGTATATCAAGGAAATCAATGCAAAGAATAAACGGAAGAAGCGGAAAGCGGTTGTATATAAGGCAACCACAACAGATGATATGCACGTTGTGAACTTTACCAATGAGGGAATCAAGTTCAAGGAAGAAACGGAAGCATATCCGGTAGCAAGCTATACAGCCCGTATTTGTGGACTGCTGGCAGGTTTACCATTCACACGGTCTGCAACATACAGCATTTTTCAGGAGTTGGAAAGCGTAACAGAACCGGAAGATTTGAGTGCAGACGTGGGAAAAGGGGAATTTGTACTCTGGAATGATGGCGCAGACGTAAGAGCCGGAACAGCAGTCAACAGTTTGACAACACTGGGAGAGGACGCAACAGAAGACATGCAGAAAATCACAGTGGTGGAAGCAATGGACATGATCCAGGAGGACATTGGACAAACATTCGCTGACTACTACTGTGGGAAATACAAGAACAGCTATGACAATCAGGTACTGTTTATTTCCGCAGTAAACAGTTATTTCCGACAGCTTGCGGCAGAAAGTGTGCTTGATCCGAATTTTAACAACGTAGCAGGCGTTGACGTTGAAGCCCAGAGAGAGCAGTGGATTTCTACTGGCGCACCGGAAGCGGCAGACTGGACAGAGCAGAAAGTGAAAAACATGACTTTCCGGGATAACGTCAATCTGGCAGGGAATGTGAAGATTCTGGACGCCATGGAAAATCTGACATTCAATATCACACTGGCATAAGGGGGAAGACGTATGGACAAAGTGAATACAAATAACATCATCCGTGGGACTTATGGAAGGGTATGGATGAATGGAGAACTTTTGGCGGAAGCAAAGAGTTTTGAAGGAAAAGCAACCATGAATTTTGAGGAAGTCAATCTGGCAGGCGATCTGGGAACACATCAGCGGTATATGGGGTATGCCGGAGAAGGAACGATGGTCCTGCATAAGGTAGATTCCAAGATTGCAAAAACCATTGCAGAAGGCATCCGCACAGGCATTTTACCTGATATCAAATTTGTGGGAAAACTGGAAGATCCGACAGCATTGGGTGCAGAGCGGGTGGAATTTCTGGAAGTGACCATTGATGAACTGATGCTGCTGAAATTTGAAAATAAGGCAATTTTGGAACTGGAAGTGCCGTTCAAATTTGCTGATTTCAATTATATTGACATGATCTGACGGAGGGAAAAGAGATGGCAAAATTAAATCTGGAAGAATTGGTGGCAAGAGCCACCCAGAGCAAAGCGGACAAACTGAAAGTTAAGATGCTGACCATTGACAGGGAAGGGAATACCATTCAGGCAATGAAAAAAGACCTGCAAACGGTTGCAAAGACACTGGACATGGAAACAGAAACAACAAATGACAGATTTCAGGCGGAAATGAAGCTGGTATATGACCATTGTCAAGTGCTGCATGTGAAAGAACTGCAGGCAGCATACAACTGCACAGAACCTCTGGATGTAGTAGAAAAAGTTTTTGAGAGCAACATGGGGCTGATTAGTAAGGCAGCAAAAGAAATTCTGGATATGTACGGTCTGGCAGAAGAAGAGGGTACAAAAAATCCTGTCGATGATGTAAAAAACTGATACGGGGCGGCGGGGATGCCGCCCTGTTTCACTATTACATACAAAAAGGACACAGCCTGCGGGAATTGGAAAGCCTGACCTTTCTGGAACAATTGTTTTATATCGCATCCATGGAAGTGGAAGCGGAAGCATGGGAAGAAGCAGAAGGGAGGTTGAAAGATGGCATCAACAAAAAAGGTTAATATCCTGTTAAGCCTGAAAGATAAGTTTTCAAAACCGCTGGCAGGAACAACAAAAGAAATCAAAAAAGCTAGGCAAGAAATGAAACTGGGACAGAACCAGATCAATAAATGGGGGCGTTCCATCAATAATGCATTTACGGGTGCTGTAAAAAATGCGGCAAAATTTACTGCAGCTATGGGGGCAGCAGGAGCCGCCATGGGATTCAAAGAAGCTTTTGACCTAGAAACATACAAAGCCCAACTGGAAACAGCCACAGGCAGTACAGAAAAAGCCGCAGAACTGATGAAAAATGCCATTGCCATGGCAAACAAAACACCTTTTGAAGGCGGCGCACTGGTAGAAGCAACAGCTATGCTGGAAGCTATGGGAATGGATTCTAAAAAGTGGCTGACCTATGCCGGCAATATGGCAGGCGCAACAGGGAAAGACATCATGCAGGCAACGGAAGCCATTATTGATGCACAATCCGGAGAATGGGAACGCATGAAAGAGTTCGGCATCAAAGACGTTAAAGATATGGACACGCTGGTAAAGGTCATGGACAAGCGTTTCGCCGGAGGTATGGAAAAACTGGCAGGAACTACAAAAGGTATATGGTCAACGGTAACGGGCGTAACCAAAAACAGCCTGGCAAAAATCATCGGCATCATGGACGATGGCAGCGTGCGACAAGGGAGCGCACTGGATAAGGTCAAAACAAAGCTGTCAGAACTGGCAGACAAGATGACACAATGGCAGAATGACGGCACCATTGAAGCGGCGGCGGAGAAAGCGGCAACAGCCGTTGACAAAATCAGCGACGCCTTCCAGTGGGCGAAAGATAACGCCAACTGGCTAATACCTGTACTTAGTGGGCTTGTAGGGGCACTGGTAGCGTTTAATGTATTGTCAACAGTAATCGGCTTATGGAAATCATATCAAACCGTAGCAACAGCTGTAAAAGCAGCACAGACACTGTTAAATCTTAGTATGACAATGAACCCCATCGGGCTGTTGATTGTGGGGATAGGATTGTTGATAGCTGCAGGTGTAGCACTGGCGATGCACTGGGAAGAAGTCAAAGCAGTGGCAGCATCACTTTGGGAAAATATTAAGTCGGTATTCGGAGGAATCAGAGATGCAGTCGTAGGCGCATTTAATACAGTCAAAACAAAAGTTGGTGAGGCCTTTGATTGGATCGGAAATAAATTAGACGCACTATGGCAAAAAGTCCAAAATATTCCAGTAATTGGATCATTAGCAAAAGGTGCCGTATCTGGTGCAAGTTGGCTTTGGGATAAAATGACAGCGCCGGGAGCTGCACCGCCATCATACGCAACAGGTACATCCTATTTCCGTGGTGGTATCAGCCGCATCAATGAGGGCGGCAGAGGGGAACTGGTGCAACTGCCATCCGGCACAAAGGTTTTCCCACACACCAAAACAAAGCAGATGATGGGAAACAGAGTATATAACATTAATGTCAATGTAAACGGCGGAAGTGATCCAGACGCAACAGGGCGCATTATTGCAAAGAGAATCAAAGAAGCGCTGGATGTAGCGTAAGAAAGGGGGAAGAATATGGAAATCGTGTTCAGTATCAATAATAACGCAGAAATTATGGTCATGCCTGCGGCACCGGAATTTGAAATTGCGGAAGCCCAGGGAAACGACACATTTCAGGGATTGACAGTCAATATCCGCATGATCGGCAATAAAGAACTGCGTACCATGTCACTTTCCTCCTTCTTCCCGTCAAAACGCTATCCATGGATGTCACCATACGCAGACGTCAACCCACAAGCCTATATTGATTTCTTCAAATCCATCAAAACACAGCGTATTCCGGCACGAATCGTAATTTCTGACAACAACGACCGGGAAGTGTTGAACATGGCGGTGAGTATCGACAATTTTACATACAAATACCGAAAAAACGGCGATGTGGATTATACGCTGGACATGACGGAATATGTATTCGTGAAAGCGGGTGGCATCAATGGTTAGGATGGTATGGAACCGGACAACAGATATCACGGATTTTTGCGGCAGTATCAGCCTATCGGACAATATGGACAGCGTGACCATGGAATTGAAGTGGAATATGCCAGTCAATCCACAGGACAGATACCTGCATAATAGTCTGCCGAAATTGGATGTGGGGGATAAAATCGACCTGATCGGCGAAACAAAGACATTGTTTTCCGGAATTATAGTCGAGCGGAGCATTGCCGGAGAAATGACAGCTTATGATTATGGTTTTTATCTCAAAAACAATGATGTCATTCTGCAGGTAAAAACGGATGCGAACACAGCCATTTCAAAACTGTGTGAAAAAGCTGGTATTCCGCTGGGAGCTGTGCCGACAATGCCGACACAGATCAAGCAGATTTACGCAGAGGAAAGCTGTTCGGAAATCCTCGAAGATATTCTGGAACAAGTGACAGCAGAACAGGGAAAGAACTATTTCTGGCGGGTGAAAGGCGGAAAGCTCAATATTTATGAGTATCCGACCAAAATCACATACGCCTATCATAAATTTGAAACTGGAAATACGCTGGACATCACATACGCTTTGGGCAGCGTTGGCGGCAGTGACAGCATAACAGAGCTGCGAAATGCAGTGCAGGTGGTATCGGAGGATAACGAAACCATTAAAATTCTTGCAACGGCAGAAGACACCGCCAGCATAGCGAAATTCGGGCGGATGCTGGATGTGGTGAAACAGTCGGGTGATGAGCAAAATCCGAAAACGGTTGCGGAAAACAAATTGAGAGAAAACAACACGGTCAAGAAAACAAGGAATGTGTCAAATATGCTGGGATCGGAAGCGGTAGAAGCAGGTGTGCTGCTGCTGTTTTCCTCTGATAAGTTTGAGGTATCGGGTGTGTATCTGGTGAAAAATGTCACCCATACATTCGGCGCAGGTCACACCATGAGCATGGACATAATGAAAACAGAGGTGGTTTGATGGATGATGAATTTGTACAGTTGGCAAAAACACTGAAAGAAGGAAACAAAAAAGCAAAGAACGGTCTGACATTGTACTATGCCACCATCCAACAGCAGGAGCCGTTGATTTGCAATGCCAGCGATGGGCAGATAACCTTTGAAGAAGGAGATAACCTGCGGGTATCTGATGATATCAAGCGGAAGATGTTGCAGGATGAAGACAGACGGGAATACATCGGAAAAACCATAGCTGTATTAGGCGTGCAGGAGTTTTTGACCGTAGCGATTTTGGAATGAAAGGGGGAAGCACCATGTTTCCCATTGATGAAAGAACCATTGAACAGGCGCAGCAGGCGGCGTCAAAAATGGTACCTGTGCAGGAAGTTGGGAGAAGTATCAAGTTTGATTATGAAAAAAATGTGTTTGTGTTTACGAATGGGAAAGCCGAGGAAGTAACCCAGGAAGAAGCGGTCAAACAGTGGCTGGAATTGATGTGCCGCACACTGCCGGAGCGGCATCTGGTGTATTTTAACACAGGCTTTGGCATCGAAACAGATAAAATCATCGGGTATAAGGCACTGCCGAAGGGATTCATTTACAGTGAGATCCAGCGGCAGATCAGAGAAAATGTGGTGCTTTCCAGATGTATTTCAAATATCATCAATTTTTCGGCGGCAGCGGAAAACGGCAGGCTGAACATCTATTTTACAGCAATTCTTTATACCGGGGAGGGGGTGACAGTAGATGTCAACGTATGATCCACAAGTCATTCTGGAAAAAATGCTGGGGAATATCCCTGATTCCTACGCAAAAACAGTGGGATTTCCCATATACGACCTGACAGCGGCATTTGCCATTGAAGCGGCTGATTTATACCAGAGAGCCGATGAGATCGAAGCAAAGCTGGACATCGAAAACCTGTCCGGTGATGAACTGACAAGGCGTGTGTATCAGCTGACAGGCATCAAACGGCGTCCGGCGGTATTTGCAGTTGGTGAGGTGACCGTAACAGGAAAAGGACTGGTACCGTTGGGCAGCCTGTTTTCCACACCAGATAATATCCAATACAAGACTACACAGGAAGCAAATGTGGTAGATAGTGAAAAGATACCCATTCAGGCAGTAATCGCCGGAGAAAGCGGAAACGTGGGTGCAGGAAGTATCACAAAGATTCCTGTCACAATCGCAGGCATCACAGCAGTGACCAATGAAGCGCCTACCAGAAACGGGTATCGGCAAGAAAGCGATGAGGAACTGAAAAAACGATTTTATGACGAACTGCAAAAGCCCATTGTGAGCGGAAACAAAGCCCACTATGAACTGTGGGCAAAGGAAGTGGCGGGCGTAGGGGAGGCAAAATGTTTTGCTCTGGCGTTTGGAGAAAATACGGTGGAAGTATGCATCATTGGCAATGACGGGCAGCCAGCGTCCACAGAGCTGATTCAGGCGGTGCAGAAATACATTGACCCAGACAGCAACGGGAGAGGGGAAGGACAGGCACCTGCAGGGGCATACTGTACCGTTACCACTGCCACGAAAAAAGAATTGAACCTGACAGCCACGCTGGTTCTGCTGGAAGGGTATGAACTGGCTGATGTGCAGGAAGCCATCAAACAGGCAATCACAGAAGAATTGAAAGAGAAAGCCTTTCAGGTGGCATATATCAGCTATGCGGCATTGGCGAACATCATTTTTACCACACCGGGTGTCATTGATTATCAGAATTTGACTATCAATGGCGGTACAGCCAATATCCCGGTTGGGGAAAGAGAAGTGGCAACATTAGGGACGGTGATGTTCAGTGAATGAAGCGGGAGAAAGAATGGTGCAGCATAATAACAAGCTGTACCAAAAAGACGATTTTGTCAGAGCATTATACAATGCAGCAGGGCTGACAGTGGAAGGCGTGCTGGAACGGCTGGACGAAGCGGAAAAACAGGAGTTTTTTGACACCATGACAGAAACAGGCGTGAAACTCATCGAAGGCTATCTGGGCATCGTACCGCCGAAAGATGCGGATATTGCGGAAAGACGCCAGAACGTACAGTCAAACTGGCTGGCGGCAAAGGGAAAGAAATTCACCATCGAAATGATTCAGGGTGTGGCAGAATCATGGGATAATGGAGCCGTAGATGTGCAGTTCATTGGTGGGAAAATCATCATTTCTTTCACACAGATCTTCGGGGTGCCAAAGTACATCGAAAGCATCACCGCCACCATTGAAAAAATCAAACCTGCCCATATTGGCTTTGCATTTGTGTATAGAACGCATAGCTGGCGTGACCTGAAAGCTTATACATGGGAATGGGCAAAAGCGAAAACTTGGGGAGAGATAAAGGAGGGAAACTGGGGTGAGGTTTACAGAAAATTTTAATTTGAATCTGCCGAATCTGGATGATATATCAGATATTGAAAAAGTAAATGAGAATTTTGAGAAGATTGATGAACTGATTAAAGAAAATGAATCTGATCCGGCGCTGGAAGCGAAGGTAGAGGAAATCAACAATAAAATCGGCACAGAAAGTGACGCCGACACACAGCCTACATTGTTTG
>UMEY01041954.1_pt1 | contig 44279 bp, 70 predicted proteins | sample 1964881 | NCBI WGS metagenome assembly UMEY01 (sample SAMEA4836033, study PRJEB28245) | human gut metagenome | biome: gut microbiome; material: fecal sample | place: Denmark | collected 2008 | reverse complement strand
AGACATGGAAAAAATAAGCATCAGAGGTCGATTGATGCAGTTAAGAAAAAGTTTCTAATGAAACAGAATATTTTTCATTGTTTATAATTTTTTATGGAAGGTGTGTATTTTTATGAAAGTCATATTTCGGATTCTTTCTGCTTTTACCGCTTTTATGGCAGCTATTTTTGCTTACTGTTTATTCTTCATCATAACTTCAGAAACAGAAGATAAAACTCTTTTTACAATCCTTACCGTTGTTGTAATGGCACTATTTGGTTTTGCTGCCTATAAATTATGGACTCTCTCTTCTGGGAAACAGAAAAAACAGTCAAAAAAAATCCAACCCAGCACATGGCTTCCCGAGCCTCATATCCAAAAAGACACCAGAACGCCAGAAGAACGCCGTATGGATACGCTTCTACGCATTGATGCTGTTACAGAACTTCCAGTTGAGGATGCTCCCGGAATCATTCTCAAAACCGGAGAAATCTGTCACTACTCAACCAGTGCCCACATGGTTACAACAAAAAATATAGTGACCGGATACAAAGGTGGTTCCGTTGGTGCCAGCGTCAAGGTCGCAAAAGGATTTTATTTGCGCACAGGTAGTTCTCGAGGAACTCCGATCCGCGAAGATGTGCGTACACTGCACCATGGCACTTTATACATGACGAACCAACGTATTATTTTTGTTGGCGAAAAGGGATTTGATTATCAAATCTCAAAACTCACTGCCCTTACTCCAATGGGATATGATGGGCTAACCCTTCAGTTTGGTACAAAAAATTATAGTCTTATAATGCACGAACCTTACTGGATATTCAAAATTCTGGAACTACTTCAAAAACAATAAAATAAAAAATCCCCCTTCCTGCGCCAACAGGAAAGAGGATTTCAAAAGGCGGTCACTGTGGAACCACCAAACGCACATATATTATACCACAGACCGCCTTTTATTTCTATGCAAAAAAATAAAAAGGAGGTCATTTTATGGCAGAAGCCAAACGCAACAAAAATGGTACCTGGACCATACTGGTCTACAGTCATACCATCACAAAAAACGGAAAACCCAAACGCATCTACCAGCGCTTCACTGCCGAAAAGAAAAAAGACTGTGAACGCCTGGCAAAAGAATTTGAAGTAAACAAGAAACACGAAAAGTTGCCAAACGATCTGACGGTTTCGGAAGCAGTGGCAAAGTATATTGCGCTCAAAACCAATATCCTCTCCCCTTCTACGATCCGTAGCTATGAGTTGATCCAAAAGACAAAATTTCCACTCATTGGACATATTCGTCTGAATAAGCTGACCAATGAACTAATTCAGTCAGAGATCAACCAGGAGGCAGCACATCATGCTCCAAAGTATATCCGAAATATCTATGGTCTTTTGACAGCCTCTCTGCAAATGTTCGTACCAGAGTTTCGGACGCATTTTTCTTACCCTGATTACAGAAAGAAGGAAATTGTTATCCCGTCTGCGGACGATATCAGCCGTCTGTTACGTCTTTCCGCTCCATTCGACCAAATACTTGCCGTAAAGCTTGCGGCGTTTCTGGGGCTTCGCAGGGGTGAAATTTGTGGCATCCATGTAAACGACGTCAACCTTTCTAACGGACGACTCCACGTCCGCCGTTCTGTGGTTCTTGCCAATGACAAAACATGGATTGAAAAAGAACCCAAAACAAAAGCAGGCAGGCGGGAAATGGTGATCCCTCCTTTTCTTGAGGAAGATTTGCAAAAAGCTATTTCCGGAAAATTACCAAACGATAAGCTGGTTCATTTGACGCCAAATCAAATCTCCGATAACTTTGAAACCATGGTCAAACAGGCAGGAATTCCAAAATGTACATTCCATGCCCTGCGGCACTATTTCGCATCGGTGATGCTGGCAAACAATGTACCAGATAAATACGCTATGGAAATGATGGGGCATGAAACAACAAATATGTTGCAAAGGGTTTACCAACACACCATGCAAGAAAAAAAGAAAGCCGTTGCAAGCCAGATAAATCAATACTTTTCTGACACTTTCATCATGTAAAAAAAGTTGCATGGAAAGTTGCATTAGCTTTCTTTTAGGGTAAAAATTTTATTTTGTGGTGTATTTTATTCACTGTGATATAAAAATAAAAATCCCCGTAACTGCTGATTTCTCAACATTTACGGGGAAACCTTGAATTTGCAACATCCCTGCATATTCAAGAAAAGTATGCGGCTGGTGGGACTCGAACCCTTACAAAAACAGCCTTAAACCCTATAAAATCAATATTTCTTAATAATATTTTTGATTACCGTTGATTACTTGATTATTGTACAATTCTTTTTTGGAAATCAGGTATATTACTAAGAATCTGTGATTTTTTTTCAACATTCTTTCTATTCCGATGATAATGGGTCTCTGTACACAAAATATCTGTATGCCCCATTTGATCTGTAATAAATCTTGTATCAATATTATTATCAATCAAGATACTGCCATATGTTTTTCGAATCTTATGTGGTGTTTTTTCAACAATACCCAAATTTTTACAAACCCTTTTGAGCCTTTTTCTAATTGCCTCTGTTTTAATGCGTTTGCCACGATACATAAAAACATATTCTCCAAATGGATTTTGTAACCTAATACGTTTAATTAACCATTCGTAATTTGACGGGACAACAACAGTTCTTACACCAGCTTCTGTTTTTGGAAAATCTTTAATTTCATAAATCACTTTTCCGGTTTCAAAATCTTTAAATCTTGTCTCTGTTCGTCTTACTTTAATTGTATTTCCATCAAAATCTTCTTGTTTCAATGCGACCAATTCACCAACTCGTAATCCCGTTACAAACATCAATAAGATGCCCAAATTGTGTGGATCAATATTTTTTAAAAGATATTCGAACATTAAATCAGTTTCTTCTTCGTTAAATACTTCTTTCGAATCATCTTTTACCACTTTATGAAAAATCCTATCTTCTAATTCCATACCATTAAACACATCTTCAATACTAAAATCAATATAACCCTGTTTCTTTGCACGTTTAAATATTCCACGTGTTATACCTTTAACCTTAGCAAACCCTTTTGCTGTTAAATTAAATTTAGGTATTTGTTGCTCTAAATAATCCTCAATAAACAATGGGGTTATATCTGAAATATGTTTTTCGCATATATCACTAAAATGTCTTTTGAATATTGCTTTATTTCTTGAGTATGTAGCATTAGAAATTTGTTTTAAATCAAGTTTTCGATTGTTCCATTCATTAAATACAGATTCTAGTGTAACAATTTCAGCATGTTTATCCCAATAAGCCACAACAACATCTTCAATGTCTTTACGTGTAGTACGCTTTTTTAAAACTCTACCATACTTAGCATTTTTATCTGGTAAATATGTGTAAAATTTTCCATCATTACCTTGCCAAATTGAGAATTTGTGTTTTGATAACAATTCGTCTCTTTTTATCATATTGATTTTTGATTCGATACACTGTAAATCAATTATACCATTTTCAATCGCAAACCTCAACACATCATCTGAATGTAAATTAGGGGCAGTATTGATATACTGCCCTGCATTTACTTCTATGTTGATATTATCATTGCTATTTACTAGTGGATTTGAAATTTGATTTTCTGATTTCTATAAATTCATTATTATCCACCTCTATAATTATTTCTTATTAAATAGTTCAATTGTCTGTACTACCAAATCCGCCATTTCGAACACCATCCGTATCATCATCAAGTGTAATACCATATTCCAAGAAAATACCTTGCATAAAGTTTGACTTTGCACTTAGATTAAATTCATCGTATCCTTCGTTTCTAATCTTTGCAAAAATATGCCCTTCATTTTCAGAATTATAATAATCACTATCAATAATACCGACAGTATTTGCAAATCTGGTAAAGTATTTAAAACCAAGACCGCTTCTTGGTGCAGCCATTAATAGCCAGCCGTCGTTCATTTTACATCTGATTCCTGTTGGAATCTTTGCTGATGCATTTACTGGTAGCTTAATAGAATATGGAATCATAAAATCATATCCGCAACTACCAGTTGTAGATCGTTTTGGTAATTCAATACCATCCTAGATTTCTCTAATAGTACTATCAAGCCATGCTTGATCTTTAAAAGTGTCTACCCAATCTTTTTTAAATTGTTCCTATGATACTTTTTCAAATTTACCAGCAATTTTCATATTTTATACCTCCATAATTAAAATTCCCATTCATATTGTACTATATGTTCCATAGCTTTTACTGTATTTTTTAATAATGCCAATCTTGTTAATAACCCAACTCCACCAGGAACTTGAGAACATGATACGCATTTTACTTTAACAGAATCGTAATCTACATCTCCGCATAATCTCCCATTTTTATCAACATTAATTCCAACATCAATTACAATTGCATTTGGATTGATATAATCTTTATTGATATACAATGGTTTTCCAATCGCAACTACAAGGATATCTGCCATTTTTGTGATATCACTTAAATCTTTTGTTTTACTATGACAAAGCGTTACAGTTGCATTGCGGTCAGTCATCATTTTTGCTAATGGTTTACCAACCAATTCGCTTCTCCCAATAATTACACAATGTTTACCACATAAATCAACACCATTATCCATTAAATAGTCTACAATACCTTTTGGTGTACATGGGCTAAAATAGCTGTCTTTTCTAAAACCATCTACATCTTTATATGGAGAAATAAGCTCGATAATCTCTGACATACATTTTTCCAAATGTTCTGGTAATGGTTTTTGAATAATGATTCCACAGATAAATTTTGATTTATTCAAATCAATAATAGCCCGCTTAAAACTATTTTCAGAAATTTCTTCAGAAAGTTTGACATGCATGGTATCAATACCAATTTCAGCACAGTCTTTTAATTTACCTGCGATATATCTATTTGACGCTGCATTATCACCAACTTGCACAATGGCTAGTGCGTAAGATACTGGTATTGTATCAATATGCTCTACTAGTTTGTTTTTTTCATCTATAATATATTTTTTAATTGTTTCTTTACTTAATAAATCATATTTTGTTTTATCCATATATTTCACCTATTAATCCTTTGCTGATTGTAAAACACTAATTATTTTATATTTCTTGTTTCCAGAATATTGAACTGCTGTTAATCTGCCACCAAACACGCAACTAGTATCGATACATAAATCTCCTGCTCTTGTACAGAATGGTGAGTTTGCTGGTGTGTGACCAAAAAATACCATTTTATCTCTTTTAATATCTTTTTCAAAATGGTCTCTACTCCAAAGTAACTCATCTTGTGTACACTCAGATACATCTGCATGTGGAACACCTGCGTGCGAACATATTATTTCTTCATCCTCATAATATAACGGCAAGCGTGCCATCCAGCTTCTATGTGTGTTATATGAAACTCCGTGACGATTATAATCGTTTTTTGTTATCTAGCCACCATTATATTGCCATAATTCGTAATCATAAAGCATCATATGTTCATGGTTTCCCATTAAGCAAATACATCTATCCTTCCCCATCAGATTTTGCAAACGGATTAAAAAATGAACTGTTTTATATGAATGTAATCCACGATCAATATAATCTCCAAGGAAAATAATTTTATCTTTTTTGTAATCTATTTTCAACTTCTTTAACAAGTTGATTAATGTATAATAGCATCCATGTATATCACCGATAATCTATGTATTCATATCAACACCTCCAATCTTTAATCGCAATGTAAAACAATTTTTTTTGTGTCAATTGTTTTTTTCATATCTATTACTCGTTGATTTGAACTTCCACGCCATTTCAGTGTAATATCACGTAGCTTTTCAATATATTCCCCATCAACAATAACATCTACTAATTTTACAATTTCTTGCCTAATTAAATTATCGTATGTTGTTTGTTGATCTGAAAAAAATTCATTTAAAGTATATCCTGTATACAACCATATATTTTTATCTGGGAACTGTTTTTTTATTTCAGTACATAAATTTAATATTTCTACTATATTATTTTTGTACAATGGATCTCCACCAGAGAATGTGATTCCTCTTATATAATCATGATTAAGTGCTGCAAATAATTCCTGTTTAGCGGCATCGTCAAATACGACACCGCTATCAGGATTCCATGTCTGTTGATTTTGGCAATTCACACAATGGTGCGAACAACCAGAGACCCATAATACAACTCTTAAACCATCTCCATTATTCTGGTCTGGATAAGTTATATTATGATAATTCATCATCCACCTTCTTTTTTATTAATCTTCCTTTTGCATATCCGCAAGATAAATAATCCTCTAGCTCATCTGGTTTTATTCTTTTATTATGAATTCCATTATTCACGTAAATTCTACCAGATTGTGCCTCACTGATTTTCGAGCGAGCCTCTTGTGTATGATGTTTTCCATAAAAAGGGTTATTTTCTTCGGATGCAATTTTATTTTTTATTCTTGAATTTGATATCTTGTTTTTAGTTTCTTCAGACCTTGATTTATTAAACCAATATGCATCTTGATGTTTGCCAAACATATGATTTTTCTCACCTATTTGTGCGTTACCAATTTTTCTTTTTGTTTCTTCTGTATGATGTTTCCCATACATTGGGTTATTTTCCCCACATTTTGATTCACTCATTTTCTTTATAGATTCCGCAGAGTGTTTTTTATTGTACCATGGATGATTTTCACCCCTTAAACAATATTTTGAATTACTGCCACCATATGCGATATTATAAAAATTAATATCTGAATCTGCATGGTAAAAATCTATCCAAAAAATTTCTTTCTGGTTTAATTCTTCAAATGAGTAACACTATTCTATGACCTCGCATTTAAAATTTTCTGTTCCATATTTTTTTAATGCTTGTTTGATGAGTTTACCAGATCCATAATACTATTTATCAAATACTGGAGATGAATGTTGCCCAATCTATCTCATACCATTAACTAAATTTGTTGTTAAATAAATATATCCATAAGGCTTACATTGAAACTCTGTCTTTAATTTCTGCATTTTTTGCCTCGTTCTATCTTGTTTCCCCATGTACTCTTGTAAAACCGAGATAACCGTTCCAATATCTCTATACCGTTACTTTCGTAATATTTATATACGGTTTGGACTATACAATCAATGTAGGATTATAGTCTCTGAACGTCCTCCATCGTCTTATTCGTTAAGGAGTTTCGCTGCGTCTAAGTAACTTCCATACTTGATAACCCAATCCCAAGAATTTTTATGGTATGTGTTTTCACTATTCCGCATTCACGCTTGTCGTTTCCAACTACGTTGTAGCTTCTTGAGGCTCTAAGGGCTTCTCCGCAATTTAACCTATTTATACAGGACAAACGGTTTTTTATATCCTGTCAATCTTAGTAATCATTGTACTTCCACAAATAGGACAAATGTCCATATCAACTTGTTGGTATCCACAATCTTCACAGTAACACATAGCAAGATTTACACCTTCATAAAATCCTTTATCCATTGCTCTTAATACAAGAGTTTTAATTGCTTCTTTATTGTAACCAAGGTTGTAGCGGCAATATTGAATTTTACCACCGTTTGATAAATTCCAAAATCTTTCCTCTTTATCTTGTTTTTCAATTGGTGACATGTCTTCAGAAACATGGCAATGGAAACTATTGCTAACATATGGACGATCAGAAACATTCTCAATAATTCCATAAATTTTTCTGAATTGTTCTACCTGTAATCCGCAAAGACTTTCTGCTGGCGTTCCATAAATAGCATATAGAATATTGTCTTCACGTTTAATAATATTAAGATAATCATTAATATATTGCATTACCTCAAGAGCAAACTCTCCATCTTCTCTAATTGATTTGCCATTATATAATCTCTGCAATTCGTTTAATGCAGTAAAGCCATAGCTCATTGTCATTGGAGGTAAAATTGATTTAATTTTATCTGTTGGTTTTAAGTATCCACCATATAAACCACCTTCACAGAAAGCTACTGGATTGACACTTGCTCTTAACTCACCGATATAATCCTATGTACGTTGGTGTAAGCCACGAATCAATTCAAGATAGTAATGTAGTACTTCGTAAAAATCTTTTGATTCTTTCCTTGCTTTTGCTAAAATCATTGGCAGGTGTAATGAAACTACGCCTAAATTGAATCGTCCTTCAAATACTGCTTTATCATTTTCATCAGCAGGGTACATACCTCCTCTCTCATACCATGGTGAAAGAAAAGCTCTACACCCCATTGGGCTAACAACTGTTCCATATTTTTTGTACATTTCTGGAACATATCCATTACCAGTTAGTGATAGCCAATCTGGATACATGGTTTTGCTACTACATTCAATACCAGCGTTAAACACATCTCCGTTTGGATATTGGTCACTTCCATCTCCATGTAATGATTTGTCATATAAGAATACAATCTTAGGGAACAAAACAGGTCTTTTAAATCCTTTTTTTCCCTGTCCTTCTGCATGTACGTTTAGCAAAGTAATCGCTGCCATTTTCCCAAATTCACTTGTTGCCAATCCGATTGTAACAGTTGTAAAAGGATAATCTCCTCTGCTTGATCCAACTGTATTTAATTTATACTCAATTCCTTGCCATCCTTGTTCAAATTCTCTATGAACATCTTCTTTTGCAAGTAAATCCGCTTCTTCAAAATTAAGATGACATTTATCCATCTATTTGTTAAGCATTGAATTATAAGTTTTTTGGGCATATGGTTCTAAAATTTTATCAACTTCTGGTATTGTAAAACCACCATATTGTTGTGCAGCGGAAGAAAGAATAATATCCCCCATTACATCAAATGCAGTATCTAGCGAATTAGGTTCGTTGTACCAAATATTACCCATTTCAAAACCACCATGCATAACTTCTCCAACTCTAAAAAGACAACAATTACCTGTTGGAATACCACCATCTAAAATAAAGCTATGATCTTCTTCTACATCTAAGCACCATACTTCTGCATTAGGATTTAATTTTTCTGGTTGTATATCAATTACTTTGTATTTTCCAATTTTACTAAATGTAGAACTTATTTTATATTCAATAGTTTGTTTTGTTCTTTTACCATAATTAGTTATCTGGTCTGTCACATCGTTTGTTGATGTAACATAATAACCAGCAATGTTTAACAAATCATAAATATATTTATTTAATACACCTGTAACTTGAATTGACTTAAATTCTCTTGTGGGTGAATCCGATAAAATTCTGCCACCATCTGCACATAATAAACCATTAATAAAATACAAAATATTATTGTAAGACAATTCTAACCATGGTATTTCTTTTGAGTTTACTGATTTCATTGACACGAGATAGTCTCCATTATATGATTTTGGCTCAGTGACAGAATATCCCGCATCTTTGAATCTTTGAGAATATTTATTTTTATCACCACATAAGCGAATATATACATAATTTGGTCTGTGACAACTATTGTTGATTGCTCCATCTCCAATTGCAAATCCTTTACACCATAACCTTTTATCTTCTTTAGATAATTGATCCCATTCAAAATTTGTTCTATCAACAATATTAGTTAATGTGTCTCCAATTTTTAAATTAGTAGTTGTAGTGTTATTGTCCAATAACCATCTATGATTAGGCGTACAATAAACATATTTGGGTTTACTATGTGGGCTTGAATTTTTTAACGTAACTTTTTGAATTTGTTGCCATCCATATTTATGAACAATTGCATTTTTCCATCTCCCCTTATGCGTAAGAACAATTACATGATCCCCATCTTCAAAATCATAAAAAGATTTTACACCAATGTTTGTAATAAATTTAGTGTCCCTTCTAAAACAATTAAAAGTATCCAATCTTGAACTTCTATCATGAATATAGATATACCCATCTTTCATTGCTTGTTTTTCATCATGTGTTAAAAAGAATTTTTTATACAATTCTCCACTTAATGAGTTATAAATTAAACTGCGTTTTGTGGCTACAAGAGCAGAATCTGTATTGGCATTGCTTTTATCACCAATCTATCTGATTGACTGGCTTTCGGCATATACTTTGTCCATCATATGAATAAAGTCTTTTTTATAATTTCTGTATTCTTTATATGATTTTGCAACTTTCGGGAAATCTTCTTCAAGAACAGATTCTACAATATTGTGCATATCATAAATATCTGTGTCTTCTATACCATTTTCTACAAGTTTTTCCCAAACATGCTGACAAATTAATTGATAATCAGCATTTGATAATTCAATCATTGCTCTGCGTGCAGCTTTATTACATGCATTAATAATCTTCTGTTCGTTCTATTCTTCATATGTACCATCTTTTTTGATAATTTGCACTTTAATCACTCCTATGTTATTTATATCCTTAATCAACTCATATCCTTTTCCTCCTTTTATATTTTTTAATTAAATATTATCACCTCCTTCTGTATGACCAGCTTTAATTGAATATGAAATACCGTGTTCTTTACAATATTGGATTTCAAAATTACATCCAATACTATTCTGATAATCACCATAAACCCACATTTCATCTGATATATTAAGTAAACTTATACACATATTAAGCCCTTGATAATAATCTACAATATCATATAAAAACCCAAATGCATGTACTGGTGATAAAAATAAATATTTATCATATTTTTTTGATAGTTCAATGATTATTTCTTCGATATTTTTTTTGTTTTCTTCTTTATTTTGCTATGGATGAGAAATATAGACCACTTTTTCAAACGTAAACATTGTACTGTAGTTCCTCCATTTTTTACTGATTATATATCTTTAGAATTTCTGTTGCTAATTCTGGAAGATTTAAAACATTATTTTTAATAGATGTTACAAATGGTTCTTTTTTAAATCCTGCAAACTTTTTTTTATCATGATGTAAACGTGAAATCGCATTATATAAAGAATCTCCACGTTTTACCATTCTGTAAAATCTTAGAAAAACATTTGTATCTAAATAAATTACGATTGGTGTTTTTTCTCCATGATAGTTTTTAAATAGTGTATACACTCCATCAGGATCAACAACATAAATGTCTGCATTATCAACCTGGCTTCTTGTTGAGCAATAGTAATGTCCATTAAAATTTGTAACACCAATTTTATCTTTTAATAGCAGATATTCTTCGTATGAAATAAAAACATGATTGTTTTCTTCTGGGTATCTTTTGTTTCTAGTGGTATAGCTTTTTAAATTCTACAGACCATACTCATTTTCAAGATATTCTGCAATAGTTGTTTTACCGCTACCACTTTTCCCAACAAGTAGAATGATTTTCTCATTCATCATCCTCATCTCCCCCTAAAATTAGTGTTTTAAACAATGGTAATGTCTCAATCCACTTACAAAATGCAATCCATTCTGGTAATCTATGGAATCTTCTTTGGAAATAAATGGTTTTTAATTGCTGATAATTTGTTGTCATACCAGCTGTTAATCTAAATCCTGTTGGATTACTATACAAAATTTCAAGATATTTTTCTTTAGCTTCTTCTGTTTGCCCGTTTTCAATTAGTTGATTCTATTCCTCGACTTTTTCTTTGATAATTTCAATACAACGCTTGTCAACGTATTTGATATATGATTTATCCAAATCAAACTTTGTAATGCGATGCATTGTACTTTGAGAACTTACAAATTCAAAGAAATGATACCTTTCTGCTTCAGTCCATGTTTTAACTGTAAATGTTAAATCAAATTGGACAATAATACCTTTTAAGAAATTATCATGTCCTTCACCTGTTTTGCATCCACCAAGTGATTTAACAGTTGGTGTAACTTTATTAGTTAGTTTGCTAATATCTGTAGCCATCGGATATTTTGATCGCTTAATGCTTTCCTATAGCCCATATACCTGCACATCACTAATAATTTCATTCTAATTCATTTAACCACTCCTTTATTAATTTTATATAGTGAAACATTAGGTTTTCTGCCTAATTGTATCGCTTTTTCTGTTGTTTCAACAAATACGTCTATACGATTACCTTTTATCGCACTACCAGTATCTTCTGCATATCTCACTCCAAATCCATCAATCCAAACGGCTGTGCCATACGGGATTACATTTGGGTCAACAGCAATTGTCCTACCAACTTCTGGCATAACACCAGTAGAAGTAGGCGAATCTGGAAATTGTTCTTTTGAATAAAATGTTAATTCAAAATCACCAATATAAGTTGTTTCTGTTGCTTCATCATTCATTTTATCTATCTGATAATTTAATGAATCAATTGTTTTATTTAATGACATAATATATTGTTCCTGGTTTGTATTTACTTCATGAAGCTATTTATTTTGTCGTAATTCTGACGTATAACATATTACTAAAAAAACAATATATATCAACGATGTTATTAATATAATTAGTTCTGTTCCATATTTTTTGAAATATCTCTATTTCAATGTATCACCCACTTTAAATCACTTTTAATTGTGCAAATTTAGGATAGTTATTCTTGTGCCATACAAAATGTGCATACTCAATTGAATCAGTTTTACCGTTATCTGTAAATGCTATCCTTTTGTGATGAACATAAATATATTTAGGCATATATTTTTTAAAAAATTCAAACCTACTAATAGAACCTAAAAAATTTAATCTTAATAACATGATAACCTACCCATTATCACAAACATTTTCTAATGCTTTTTCGATAAATCTAATAGCATGTGAAAATGGTGGATTTGTGATAATTATATTTGGTGGTTGATATATAGACATGTCCATTGATAGATAATCATCTTTAATATCTGCAAGGCTATCATCTCTTACATCGATAGTTAAAATATGTTCTTTATTTAAATCAAAATCATTGATTAATACAAAAGGATAACTTTGTTTATGTTTATTATCACCGCCAGATGCAGGATCTATAATCTACATATCCGTTAAATTTAATTTCTCATCCTTTATAAACTCATTTAAAAAAATTTTGATTTGGTCTTGTGGTGTTACATAATAATCACTAATATGACCATCTCTATGCTTGCTTCTATTCGTACTACTCATTACTTATCACCTTTTAATTTGCATACTACAATATAAATATCAATATCACTGAAAATATCAAAAATCATTTTCTTGATTTCTCTCCATAACAGCTTATCCAATCCACACCCAATTTGTGGTATTGCTAAAAATTTTACTTCATTTGAAATAATTTGTTTTTTTAGATTGAATAGTGTAATCAATAGAGAGTGATATGTTGGTTTTTGCCAGTATTTTTCTTTTGTTACTAAATTAAAAACTTTCCCAGTTAATAAACATGCTCCAACTTCACATCCATTTGGGTATTGCTCCAATAATATTTGTTTAGTATTAAATCTTTTCTTAAATTCAACTGCAATACCTTTTCCAAGCACAAAATCTGCACTAATACAATGTGCAAAATAATATTTATCATCAACATCAAACAGGTTATAATATATTTCTTTCTATCTCATCTAAATCACCACGATACTTGTCATAACATTTTTCACATACTATATTTTTACAATTGATAATATAATATTTTTCATAAATCACATGTTCGCATACATTACAATAATGTGCATGAACAAAATCTTCAGAACCACAATACGGGCAAACTGCTAAAGTTTCATATGGTGGTGTGTCTAATCCATGCCTTTCTGAAATACATTTCTAATCATTAAATTCAGATTTGCAATTCAAACAAACAAATTCAAACATAAATTAACACGCCTCCTGTTTTATCCCATCTAGATATTTGTTATACTTTTCAATAATAGTTCTTTCATATTCTGTTATATCTCTATTGAACTTGCCTTTTGCTTGTACAACTTTATGATCCCTAACTTCAATAGTAACCAAGCTATTTGATGGCATTAATTCTTTTCTCATAAATAGAATATGACACTCACCATTAATTACACGTTTAATATAAGATGCGACACAATTACATTGTTGTGATGCTTCATCTTTAATTTCTTTTGTAGATTTTGGATAGATAAATACAATATCATCAATTTTTTTCTCAAGTGAATAATCAGATTTTTCCTTAAACTGTTCTTCATCGAAAATTTCTTGTAAACGATTATAATTTCTAACTGTAATTCTATGTGTCGTTAAAAAGTTTTTGGGATATTTTTCATATTTATTACTAATTTTTTTAGCTATTACAGCATAGTCATACAGCTCGATAATTCCATCATATGGTTCTACTCCCTCATATCCAGATAAATAATTTAAATAATTCATTAAGGATTTCAAATTCTATCCATATTTCCAAACGAGTTTGATTAGACTTGGTAAATTTCTATACTTCATCCTATTATTTTCGTAATTTAAATCTTCTTTTTTAACAATACAGTGTATATAATAACCACCTGTTAACAATCTTAATTTATCTTTCATTGAAATAAATTCATATTCCATAGAAAAAATATATGTGAAAATATCTGGGTATGATTTATAAGCATAAACCATTGATTCCTCAAGCTTCAATTCGTGTTGTTTACATATTTTAATTAAACCTTTTGGTATTTCATTAAAACTAAAAGGTATACTGCCAGAAATTTTTAAACCACTTGAAAAAAATTGTTCGTATTCTTTATATAACCCTGCACGTTTTAATAATGTACCAACATTTGTAATGTTGTTGTTTCTGCGATATATATATTTTAAATATTCTTGATAAGATACATTTTCAATTGAAGTAATAATTTCAGCAATTGAATAACCTCTTAATTGTGAACATAAACTTGCAACTTGTTTTCCTGATTTTCCAATTGTCGTTCCATCAGATAAGTCCTATTTTACCGTTTTGCCGTCATCCAATTCGAAGATTAAAAATTGTTTCTCTTTTCTAACGTTCATTAAAAAATCCCCCTTATGTATAATTCATAATCAAATTATTTAATCATTGCAGCGACTTCCTTTTTGTATTTTTCAATAAGATTATTATAATATTTAATTTTATGTCTCAGAATCGCAAGGTTGATGCCATATTCAAAATCGAATTTATCAGATGCAAGACATTTGCTTTCAGCTTTTACGCCTTTTCTGCGTACAACAATTCTTTTACCATCTGTTTTATATGCATATGTTTTATTATCTTTTGTGTAATGTCCATGTTCATAACCATTTTTCTTTTTGGATGCTACGCATCTGTGTGTATTTTTTGTGTTATCATCTTTAATGATGTCAAAATATTTTACAAATTCATCTTCTGATACACAAATTACCAAACCACTACCACCATCATCGTTAATACAGTACATAACAATATCGTTACCAATTTTACCACATGTACTAAACGCTCTACCAATATATGCTTTATGGCTCGCAAAATCAGAATATTTTAAGATATACTTATATGTTGTTTTTTGTTTGTTCATAAAATCTCTCCTTATTATTTATACTTTTTAATATTGTCAATAACTTTATAATCCATTGCCCACCATTCAATAGTTCCGTTTAATTCTACAAATGAACCATTGCCATCTCGAATCATCTTCTTTTTCTTTGCAATTTGGTTCAGATAGATAATATCTCCATCTTCAATTTTGTTTTTATTAAAAACATCTTTCTGTACTTTCAGTTGTACTTCTTCTCCTTTTGATAATGTATACACAGACAATCTTGGCGAATACCTTGTATCAATTTCTCTAACATAAACAATATATTTATAAGACTGGTCACGTAAATCTATATACCCTTGGCAAGAGTCCTGATAATACAATAATTCTCCCATAGATGGTTCTTTATAGTTATTTGAATCTCCGGCAATGATATTTAAAATTTCTGGCATGTATACACCAACGAATTTTTTTGCAGTAACTTTTTGCGAAAATCTTGCAACAACATCTCCGTCAATTCCCAAATCCACAATTTCTTGTATTTTTAAATCTTTTCGTTTTCTGTATTTATCATAAAGTTCACAACATTTTAATAAATAAGCTATGTTACCAAATTCACTAAAGAAGTTAAGTTTTACAAGATTGTTTATCTGATTAATTTTAATAGAAGAATTATCTTTTAAATAAAACAATAAATCAAAGAAATTTTTAAAATCCATATCTCTAATTGCGTATAATTCTTCTGCAACCTGTTCATTCATAGTTTTAACAGAATAAAGACCTTTATATACTGTTTTATTTTCCTTGTCTAATACATAGTGGGATCTTGAATGGCGGAATTTGATTGGTGCAATATTCAAACCCATTTGTTTTCCATATCTAATGATATTACCTATCTTATCTGTTTTTGTTTCGAATACATTTAAAGCAGCCGTAATGAATTCAAAAGGATAATAATACCTTAAATATCCCATTGCATATCCAATACAACTATACGAATCGGAATGGTTCCATGAAAATGAATACTTAGATGCATCTAAAATAACTTTCAAAAATGGTTTAATAATTTCTGAACTTTCTTCTTCTGGCATGTTATACTTTTCTTTGGCAAATTTTTTAAACCTCTGTTCAATTTCTGGAAGAAATTTTTCTGTTCCATATTTTTTTGCTATGCCACGTCTTACAGTATCTGATTCCGCTGAAGAATAACCACAGAAATTCGTAAGAAATTTCATAATATCTTCTTGCATCGTAACATGTCCCATTGTCTGTGCTAAGAATTCGTCCAATTCCTTCATGCCATTATGATAAAATTCTCCATTTGCTACATCATTTCTATAGCTCTCACACGCTGGTCGAAGTAATCCATTCCCAAAAGAAAACCATTTAATATAAGAAAAATTCGGATTGATTGCTTTGACTTTTTGTATTGTTTCGTCTGACATAAATTGTTTTAGATATGCTTGTGCTGATTGACTTTCCCATTGGAAAATTAATGTTGTATCATCTCTGATACTTTTCCATACATTTTCGTCATTCAAATCCATATTATCTGGATTCAATCTATCAATCCCAAGGATATTGCATGTTTCATTTATAACACCAATATTATCTAACCCAAGAATATCAAGTTTTACATACATCAGTGCATCTAGTTCTTTCATGTTAATCATAGATGCTGGATATGGTGAATCTTTCACACGACACGTACCAAACATTTCTTCTATGTCAAGATCACTAACGACAACACCACTTGCATGTGTTCCAATTGAAATTACAGAATCAATAACAATATCAACATAAAAGAAAATATCTGGATATTTTTCTTTCCATTCGTCAGGAATAACCTGTTTACCATCTATTGTTAACACTGCATTGCTAATTTCTTGTGTGACTGCAATTGAATAGCCAAGTGCTTTCCCGACATATTTAATTGCACCTTTTAAAGCAATTGTATTGAATGTAATTACATTACAAGAATGTAAATTTTCGAGATTCATATGGTCTCTCAAAATAAATTCTTTAACTTTATCCCTGTCTTTTTCACTGTAATCAACGTCAATATCGCAGTTTGTAACCCTATCTGGATTTTGAAATCTGAAGAAGTTTAAGTTGAATTTTTGGCTATCCATTTCAGTGATACCAAGAGCATAAGCTACCATACTACCAGATACAGAACCCCTACCATACCCTCGTTGTACTCCATTTGCGATTTCCCATTCTTTTTTATGGTTTTCAAGTAACATGAAATCTAATGATTGTGTTTTTTCATAAACATCAATTTCATCAAGCATTATTTTTTTGATTTCTTCTTCAGTGTATCTATCTCTGATATACTTGTTATTTTTGCAAGCATCGAAAACCTTTTGGGTTAATACTTCTTTTGGATTATTGTAAATTTTAGGATATTTTGAACTTCTGTCTAATGTAAATTCTTCCACCATGGAAGCCATTACATTGGTATTTTCTATTGCTTCTAAATAAACTTCTTTTGGCAAAACATTTTGTTCTTTAAAAGCATCCACCAATTCATCGTATGATTTAAATGTCAAATCCCATCCATCTTCATCTGGAAAGAATGTTTTTGTAGCTTGTTGTAAAATCAACCTTCCTTTTGCATGGTCTTTATTTAAAGAATGTGTGTCTGTACCAGCAATCAGTTTTAAACCAAATTGTTTTGATAGGTAATACAAAAATTCATTATATTCTTTTTGTTTTTTTGTGTTATGATGTTGTACCTCTAAGAAAACACGTTCTTTATTTTGTATTGCAAAACAAAGCATTTTTTCTTTTACAGCATCATTACCTTTGCCAAACACACCGCCTACACATGCTGTTGTGACAATAATATTTTCAGATGTATTAACCACATCATCAATCAGAATTCTTGGCTCATAGTAATAATGATCTACATAAAATGATTTTGAAATTAATTTGTTTAATTCTTTGAAACCTTCATAATTTTTCGCAATTAAAACACAGTGATAATTATCACGTATTTTTTCATCATATGATTCTGTCAGATACATTTCAGCAGCATGGATATATTTCATACCAGCGTTTTCAATGTATTCTTTTTTATGAAACCATTCGAATGCTGAACCATGTTCTGCAAATCCAAATGATTTTATCCCCTAACTTTTTGCTAAATCAATATATTCATTGTAATGTGTCACACTATCAATGTTAGTGACACCTGTAGATAATGTTGTGTGAATATGATACGGTGTATAATTTTTATTCTGTGTATCCATATTTCTTGTATTCACACTCCTCCCTATAATCACATAAAACGTTACATTGCATATAAGATGGTTTTGGCAAAAAATTTTCATCATTATATATTTTTTTGATTGTATCCATGAACCATTCTAATGCTTGGTTTGCTTCATGAATATCAAATGGTATTTTGACAATTTTGTTGCTTTTAAAATGATTCCACCATAGTTCTGTCGGATATTTACCATATTTCAAAAATACATAATGCGAATATAAATAAATTTGCCGTTTATAGTGTTCAAAATTCTCTTGCTCTGATTTTAAAACTGACCCATCTTTTTTTAATGGATATTTAGACGATTTATGGTCAATTAAAACATAATCTTTTGTTTGCTCGTTTTGTACCAACAAGTCTATGTATCCCAAAAAACTTATGTTGTCATCAATCATATAGTTGCATCTAATTTCAACTCCAATAATTCGATATCCAGATAAAAAATCCATATCCAGATTAACGAGATAGCTAATACATGCATCATATGTTTTATCCATAGTTGATTCTTTCACTCTTGTAAAAACATAATTCTTAATATTTTTTGCGAAATACATGCTTGCGTTATCAAGCTCCAAACTTCCATCTAAAATTTTTTCTAACACATAATGCATCAACTTACCTACTTCTGCGTAGAAGTTATTAATACCGTACTTATTTTGTTCTATATATTTCAAATAAAATTGCTACGGACATATATCATAACTACTAACACGACTAAAACTATACTCCATTTGGTCTAGTTTATCTTTATATATACTCACGTCAATTCACCCTTTGTTTATTACTATAAAGCTGATAAAACACATCCTTTCCGCAGTCTGCTGGTGAATCTTTAGCACCAAGCAAATTATTGGGATCTGTTATAATATAAACATTGGTATATCTTTTCAATTTATTAACTTGTCTTAAAATATCTGGGTTTTGGTAATCAACATCTTTATCATATGCCAAAACAACATCTACTCTAAGCCTTACAATTAATTTGATTTGTTCATCAGTCATTGAATGTACTTCTGCTGATGCACAATTTTTAATTCCCCAACCAAAACATTTCATAACGCTTTTAATTGATTCAAAAATAATGATTTCGTTCTTTTCTTTGATGTATTGTTTTGTTTTGTCTAAGCATTGCAAATAGTCTAAACAGCCTATTTTATAGTAATTAATATATTTGATTATACCAATTTCTTTATAATTTTTAAATCTAGTTCTTCCCTTGATATTAATAAGATTCCCATTAATATCATAAACAGGATATACTATCCTATTAGTAGATTTATCTATCATGATCCCAAAATAATCCAACACATCTTTTTTAATTCCTTCTTCCTCCCACTCTGTAACTTCTTCGTGATAGTATTTATTTAAGATTGAACAATCTAATATTTCATGTTCAAATATATTTTTGATTTTTTTCAATTTTTTTATAGTTCTTAAAAATGCAACCGTTTGAGATTGACACAAACTATTCATATCAATATTACCTAATTTGATTGCTTTTTTTACAGCGTCATCAAATGACATGTGTTCATAATACATTAGGTAATTGATAATTCCACCACCACGACCGCAGGAGAAACAGAAAAATTTATTTTTTTCTGGAGTAATAGAAAATGACGGTGTTTTATCCACATGCAGAGGACAACTTCCAAACATATCTTTTCCTTTCGGAATTAAATCTATATATTTAGAAACATATTCGTATAAATCTATACTGTCCTCAATTACTGCAAGTGTTTCTGGATCATACATCGTCACTTCCTTCACCCCCTATTTAATTAAATGGTGTTTCTTCACTCAAATGTTGTTTCGCTTCTTTAATTTCCATACAACTTCCATCAAAAAAGAAGTCTATATATATATCTTCATCATCTTCCGGCATTTGTTCGCCCAATCTGTTGACATAAATTTTCAAACCAGCATTTCCATATTCAGGCAAACTTAATGCCAATTGCTCTTTTGTTTTAATAAACCATTTGATACCAACAGAAAGATATCTATTGATTTTCATTGAATCTGCAACTTCGCCATATCTATTTAACTGGCAAGCAGATAATACTGATAAATTTAAATCACCAGCAATATTATTTTTCAAAAAGTCGCATTTTGCACCCAGAATGTTATAGTTATCAGATGAAGATGTTTCATTACTTTTTAAGTAATCATAAACAACAAATTGTAATCCCATTTTGTATTTCAAAATTTTACAAATTGAATATAACTTTTCATCTGTCAAATCTGGATCATATAAATGTACAAGTGGTTGTTTTTTAATCCATGCTCTTGCTGCTTCGATTTTTTCTCCCTCTTGTTCGGAATAATGTCCATTTTTTATGCGTTTCATGTCAACGCCAGATACATGTGATACGAGTCTTTCAAAATATAATCGGTCTGCCATTTCTGTATCAATAACTAATGTTGGTACACCATTCTGTAATTTATGAACAGTCTCATTTAGCAAAAACACGCTTTTCCCTTGTTTATATTTTGCTTGTACAACAACAAGCTCACCTGGCTCATAGGTAAAATACTCATTTAACAACGGATATTTCGATGGGATACCATATGTTCCAGATTCATTTCTGCGTGAACAAATTTCACCCCATAAATCATCAGACATCTCACCGAACATTTTAATTTCATTTGATGTCATGTATTTTTCTGTCAATGTATTTAATTTTTTATAAACCGTTTCGTTTAATGCACTTAAATTGACTGTTTTATCATGGCATGTATATGAAATTTCTCCAAGTAGCCTTGATAAGTCTCTTTTAAAAGAATATGTTGTTACAGTTTTCGCCAATAAAACATATTCTTCAATGCTATGTCTTGCAATCTCATCACACATATCAATAAACTCTTGAATTTCTGGCATATTATATTTTTCAATTGTTCTTTGTACAGCTGGGTTGCTTGCAATAATATTTGAAATATTGAAAGCATCTATATTGTCAATTCCCTTTTTATATAATTCTTGAATCGCCCAATAGATACACCCATTCTCTTTATTATAAAAATATCCAGGTTTCAAGTAGTCCGTATGCATAATCTATTCGGGATGATAAACCAAAGTCGCAATGACACCACTTTCTGCTTGAATATCACAAATATCAACTGTAGTCGCCATCATCCACCCCCAAAAATTCTATCGAACCCATCATTTTCCTTCAATGTCAGTTTGAATTTAACATCGTTATTGACAACATCTTTAGATGCTTCAACAATTTTTCTTTCATTTTCTTTTGCCTTCTTTTTCTCCCATGCTGATTTTATCTTCTTATTATCAATAATATAATATAATCCATATGGGCTATTTAACGTCATATGGTTACTAATCACATATTTCATTGCAAATAGAAGATATTCAGAATCAATATGTTTTTCGAGAACAATATTATTGATAACCTTCATAAGATTTTTCATTACTACTGTTTTGCTGATGTGTTCGTAATATAAATTCTTAACATCATTCATATTGTTCTTCTGTTGCAAACAGTCTGGATGGTAATATCTACTTCCAGACTGTTTAGCTTCTTCTTGTTTTACTTTTTCACCAGCATGAAGACAATGTTTATAACCACAAACATATTCTTTTGCTTTAGCCATAATCACGCTTCTTCCAATAAATACGTAGCTTCTAAATCTGCTTCATGCAATGCAACTGCTAATGGATATTTTGTAAATGCATCTCCAAGATACCCATAATCTTCTTTTGGTACGGAAAATCCCATATGCCAGTTGATTGCCATAATTTCTTCCATTGTTAATTTAATGAATTGCTGTAAAAAAATAACGCTTTTTGATCCATGCCCTAATGGGTATTTATCTTCTTTGATATAGTATGGGACTTGTACCCATTTACCATTTTCATCTTTTACATTTCTTGTTGATTCATTATAAAAATATAATTTGCAGAAATCGTGGGCAAGTGCGACAATAATTAAGGTTTCGTCAGATACATCTTTTAAATGTTCTTTCCACACAGGGTCGTTCTTTGCTTTATTGATTAGCATGTTATATACATTTAAACTATGAGTAACTAAACCGCCTTTATATGCAGAATGAAATCTTGTACTAGCTGGAGCTGTTTTCATATCTGATTTTTCAATAAAATCAATTAATTTATCAATTCCTTCTCGTTTAACACTATGCCATAATTCCATATATTTAAGATATGTTGTAGATTCCATATAAACTTCTCCTCTTAGAATGGCAGGTCATCATCTGGTGCATTATCATTTACAGGATAACCTTCTTCATTTTTTACATTGCTATTGTTATTCTGTGCCCCAGCTGATCCTTTTGTGTTTGATACATTTTCGCATTCAAATACAACATAGTTTGTGTATAACACACCCTTTTCTTTGTTATATGAATTTGTTACACCACAACTTCCGATTTTAACTCGATCTTTTTTTCCCATAGATGCAACTACATTCGCAGCACTGCCGACAAATCGAACCATCGCTGAAAAATCCTGTTCGTATGTCCCATCTTTCTTTTTACTTGTGCTCAATCTAACTTCATAATAATTTCCTTTACCTTTGTTTACTTCCCAGATTGTAGCATATGCTCCATTCGCAAACATAAAACCTCTCCTTTACTTACTTACTCTCAACGCTTGTAGATTGCGTTTTAATTCTTTTAATGTATCGACATCTTCAATTAATCTTGGATCACCATTCGCAGTTTCATCAGCTTCTACACAAAGTTTTTCAACTTTCTTTTTCATATCCTCAGATATAGATGCCTTCTTTTTAATCAATTCCATACATTCTTTTTGAAGTTTTGTAATTTCAATATTTTCTTCTGTATCTTCCATTTTCGCATATACATACATACCTAAACCATGCATAGCACATGCTTTTACCAAACATCTCTGGTATGCCTTATTCGCTTGCACTGAAGTAATTTCATTTGCAGGAATTGATTCGTTTCTAGGATTCATAATTGGTAAGTCAACTGTATGTGCAATTTCTTTTCCATCATCAATTACAACTGTTACAGTAACTGTTACCCATCCAGTTCTGCCATCATCAAACCAAGGTCTACCATTTTCTGTTCTATGAATTTCGTAGTAAGAATAGGGATATTGTTTTTTAAGTTCTGCCCAAACAGATGCCCAATCAATATATGTTAACCCTCGTTTATCCTTTTCTTTGTCTGCCATACCGACAGCCTACAAAGATCTAAAATAACTACTTTCATTCATGTGCATTATCCTTTCTATTTTTTTTCTTTGCATAATTCTAATATCTATCATCTGTATTCACATATAACCCATCAGAATCTATGTATTCTATAACATGCAAAGCCCCACATTCTTTGCAAATTACAAATTTCATACTATATGTTCCATATTCACGCCATTTGCAATGATTGATGTCATAATATTGGTATGAATTACATTTTTCACAATAAAATTCTTGTTTAGAATACAGATTATTATCTGTACTTTCTATATTAAACCCTCCTTATTGTATCTTATTTTTGCTTTTATAGTTTGTATTCCTTTGGGCTATATCTGTATTATATCACATTATCACTTTAAAATCAAGCTAAATTTTGCTTTTAAAAAACGCAAAAAAAATTATTTGATTTTTTCATATCTAACAACTTTTACAACTTTTTCTTCCTCCTTTTTAACAACTTCTTCTGGCTGATACATATATTCATTTTCTTGGAATTCAGTTAAGCCTTCTTCCCAAGAGATACCAAACAATCTGTCTTTTAATTTAACAACTGAATACATAGATCTTGTCCATCTTCCGTTTTCCCCTTCTTCACAATCAATTTCATATGCTAATACTTCTCTAATTTCTTTTTCTGTAAGGTCAATACCATTATCAATCTTTTCAAGAATATAATCTTCAAAATGTTCTTTTTTGTATTTTTTTATCCGTTCTTTTTCAATACGTTCTGCTTCTTTTTGTTTTTCTTCCTCTTCAATCTTTTTTCTTTCTTCCAAATCTCTCTGTTTTTGTGTTGGAATATTTTTAATAACAGCTATATTCATGTCTCTCCAATCTATCCCAGAATTATGTAACATTTTTACTTTTTGATTTGTCTCAATTAATTCAGCCCAAAACTTGTCAATATCAGTTTCTGTATATCCAGATTCTTTCAAAAAATTTTTAATTTCATATTTTCTAGCCATATATATCACTCCTTATTATTTTAAAATAGAGCAATATGCCATACCATATATTGCTCACATATAAATTATCAATTTATACTGTTTCACTCTATTGCTGCATTGACGTTTGTAATTTTTTGCATGCAAGCTAAATTCTACTTTTGAAATTTATAAAAAAATATGTCTTTCGACATACTCCCGATCATAACCTAAAATTACAGGCATATTACCATCAATAGCCCATTTACCATCAATCTTATAGCAACTGCTACCATGCTGCATATATTTAGGATAATCATCCCAAAAAATATTTTTTTCATCTCGCAGCATTGATTTAATTTGATTGCACGATACACCATGTAATTGCCTTCTGGAAAAATTGCTTTGACCAACCATTTGAATGCTATTTCTAATAGCATCGTTCTGTCTCCAATAAATATAATTTGCAACTTCCTCTTTTGGCAAATTAAAACATCTCGCATCGAACATTGCACCAGAGGCAATTCTTTTCTGATATGTATTAATCAATTTTACATAATGTTCACTTGATAAATCATCATCACTAAATTTGATAAAATTATCAACAGTTTGAGCAAAATATTTATTAAAATACAAAGTTGCCATAGATGATGCGATACTGGTGATTTTTTGCACATTATTATTAAACCAGGCATTTGTAAATAAATTCTGATAATCAACTAAAACTAAACTAATTTCATCTGATTGTGTGTATCCAAATACACAACCCTGAATGTTTTTACATAAATGCTCCATAGTATGCTGCATTGTTTGAATTAAAATCAAGTCAAACGGTCTTTCAAAACCTTTTGTAAAACTATGAAATGCTTTACCATCTAGTCTAATGATAACTGGCTGACGTGTCATCAAAAAGTTCTTTGGCACTGCCTCGTACGTTTTCATTCTTTCTGCAATGTTGCTTCTATCCATATTAACACTCCTTTATAGTACCATTTCATACATATCAATTAGTAGCTTATCAATTTCTTTTTTATTTGGCTCATCAGGTAATTTTGTATGTGCGGCTGCATGTTTAAATTTTTCTTTGTAATAATCAAGCATATCCCAAAATTCTTTAGTCACATTTCCGTCTTTTAAGAACACGCCATTACGAATATCCATTAACAAATCATGTTCTTTTTCACGGTATGTTACAATATCTTCGTTTACTAAAATATCAATACACATAATGTACAATCTGATCAGATGCATCATATGTTTGTTTAAATGTAAATCATCTTTTTTCTTATTTCTGTGATTTGTTTTTTCGTACTGCTTTTGAACGTTTGCAATTTCATTAATCATAGATTTAAAATCTTTTACTGGAAATCTTTTTAAAGTTACATCTGCATAAATTTCAGTTTCCTCTTGATTTTTATCGGGTTTATCTGTGTAAATAGATAAACAACTTGAATTATATTTCGGATATTGCTTCTCGAATAAACTCGCTGCACTCAACATAGATGTTTTAATATGTTCCTGTTTTTCTGGTTGTGTCATATTATATCTTGCAAGATTATTTTTTAATCTCATAAGTTGTGCGTGACTGTAACCGCCAAATGAATGGATACATTTTTTAGACAAAAACAAATGTTTATGTTGTAACAATAGTTTACCAATATCATTTAAATAAATATAATGTTCGTCTTTACATCCGAGCATTTCAATAACATTTGGATTTGCATTTGTCAAAAGATGGATAATTTTATTTAATGAATAGATTGTGGTATCTGTTGTTGTTTCGACAAAAGTTTCAAAATCATTACACAAAATAACATTATCCCTCATCAATGATGCGATACCACGAATATCAACATCACTTGTCGCAATATTTGTACCATATGCATGGCTACCACCATAACAAAGTAGTGCAATATTATTATTTAAAATTTCATTTTCTTCCAAAAAATTATATTGTTCTCCAAGGTTAAAATTCATTTAATCACCACCAAAAATTATAATGTTATTAAACAAAAATTGAATTGATCCAAAATCTTTATCTATATGATAATGACCTGCATACCATTTTTTATATTGAGATATTTCTTCAATATAATCTAACCATTGCTCAGTTGCAGTATCCACCATTGACTGATTGACCCCACATAAAAGAGCCTCTGTTGGCTGGTACTTTAATGGACATGTATGGGTTAAAATATAATCAACAGTATAATTAGATAATTTCAAATTCAATTCTGTGTGTTGTTTAATTTCTAGTGTTGGTTGTTCGTCACTCCACCACTTCATGTTATTGCAAATTCTAAAAAATTTATCTATACTATACGCTCCGCCAATCACAAGAACTTTACTCCCACAGATATCAAAAATTTCTCCATCTTTTGGAAACAAAATTGTTGGAAATTCTTTTTCGTAAAATACAATACCGCCATGCCAACTCTTTTCTAAATAACTTCCAATGTTGTTTGGTCGATTTTCATGATTTCCATGAACACAGAATAGTGTAATCTCAAGTTGATTTATATATTTTTTTATATCCATATCATATGGATCGCCATAGTAGTTAATTCCAGCGTCTCCAAGAATAATTAATATATCCTCTTTAGATGTATTATTATTTTTACAGAAATTTTTGATATGCCCAAAACTTCTATGTGTGTCACCTGTAATATAAACCATCCATCAACCTCCGCTTTTTATCCGTTGATCTTTTTTTGATAAAAAATGTTTACATTTAACTTCAATAGCCAAATCCGACACTTTTTCTGCATATGTTTCATTGTTTAGAAATTTCGTCTTTTTCATATCTTCTACAAACATTTCTGCATCTAATTTAATTCCACATATGTTTGCGTGAATACATGAATTACAATCTGGTTTTCTAAATATCAAATTCTCACCTCCTTGTATATGATAAAATTGGCTGATAATATTTTATAAATTACCAGCCAATACACACTTATTGCATTTTCTTTTGTTCTTGAATTTCTTTTAGTCTATCATTCTTTTGAATGCTTTTCTTTACATTTTTAGCATCACCATGGCATTGAAGAACAAAAAAAGCAATCTCCCAAAATCTCTGAATTTCACTCTCTGAGTTATCAGCACTGAGGCTAACACGTATAAAGTTCTCTGCCCAATCCTCATCTGTATCAATTGCCTTCATAACGTGAGATAATTCTGTTTGTCCAGCGTTACAAGCAGAACCTACAGAAACATAAATGCCATTCTCTGCCATTATTTCCCTCAGCACATCAGCTTTAATACCTTTAAATGCAACCGCAATAATACCGGTTTCATTAGTTGGTCTACCGATAACTCTAACGCCCTTGCCTAACCCACAAAGCGTATCCATATCATGTATAAATTTGTATGAAAGTTCCTTGATACGTTGAAAATTTTCCTCGTTATTGATATTTTCCATGGCTGCACTCATACCACAAATATATGGGATATTTTCTGTACCAGCTCTCAACCCAAATTCTTGAGAACCACCATGAATTAATGGTTCAATCTGAATTCCCTCTCTTTTATATAAGATGCCAATCCCTTTCGGTGTTCCGATTTTATGTCCAGAAATAGACATCAAATCGACCCCCATTTCATCTACGTGTAGTCGCATTCTTCCAGCAGCTTGAACCGCATCTGTGTGAAATGGAATATTATATGGCTTCAAAATTTCACTGATTTCTTTAATCGGTTGTACAGAACCAACTTCATTGTTGATAGTCATAATTGATACTAGCACAGTATCTTCTCGTATGGCATTTTTTAATTCATCTAAATTAATAATCCCAAGCGAGTTGACATTTAAATACGTTACTTCTGCTAATCCATATTTTTCTAAGAATTCACAGGATTTTAAAACAGCTTTATGCTCGATTTTTGACGTAATAATATGTTTTTTAGGCTTGTCTGATGCAAAAACAACACCTTTAATTGCCATATTGTCTGATTCTGAACCGCCTGATGTGAAGATAATTTCTTCTGGTTTGCATCCAATAGCATTTGCTACTACACTTCTTTTATCATATAAAAATTTTTTAATTGAAAAACCATCCCCAGTAAGGTCATATAAACTGGAAGGATTCCCCCATCTATCTTTTGTTGAAATATACGCACAAATTTGGCTTGATACACTATTTTTAGGTTTTCCTGTTGCTGCATTATCAAAATAAATCATAATTACACCTCCAATTTTTTATATATTATACCACATTAGCAAACATTGTGCAAGCTAAATTTTGCTTTTAATTTTCTGATATGGAAAAAATAATATCCATCATTTCAGAATGTACTGTTAATTCTTTTCCATATTCTGTTTCATTAATTTCTATATGTGTAATGTCTGATGTTGTTAAATTAAAACAAAAATTATTTCCAAATAATTCGATGTTATCGTTTTCATTAAGGAACATGTCAAAATCATCTAATTCAATATTCATAGTAACAGATGAATGTATAATGCTTACACATATTCTTTTGCCATAATATTCATTGTCATAAAAGAAATTTAAAATCTCTATCTCCATTTTAATACCTCCAAAGCGAACACTTGTTCGTATCATTATATCATATAATTTAAAAAAAGCAAATAAAAAAGAGGGTGTTTACCCTCTTTAAAAATTTGTTCTATAAATATTCCCTGATTCTTCCAAGTATGTGACTATATCGTTCTTTCGAAAATCCATATCTATCAATTAATTCTTTTACTTCTTCTTTATTTTCTAACTCCATATAAGTCAAACCGTAGTAAGTTTGTATGGACATTAATTTTGTTGCGAATCCACTCAAAAAAATCCTTGAAATACTCAAATCCTTGCAGTCTAAGTATGCTTTAATTTGATACATTTTCTTCGAAACACGATCTGCTTTTTTCTGTAAATCTGATGCAGTATTATCTTTGGAAGATGTCGCAGTATTATTTCTTACTCGTAAAATTTCTGGCACGTTTTCCAAACGTATGGCTCTTTTCGGTGGTTCAAAAACATTTTTAACTGGGATATATTCTACCTGTGCAGCAGCCATTCTTGCACATTCATATAATTCCTTGCTAATTTTTATTTTTTTCCCAGAAGCTAAATTTGCAGTCAGTGTTTCTTTATCTATATCTGACATTTTTAACGACAATAAATCAATATACTTATCTCCTCTTATTCCTTCATATAATGCCAGAATAAAAAATTGATCTATAGCATTTGGTAATCTTTCAATAATTGATAAAATATCTGAACGTAATAAGCATTTTCTGTTTGGTAAATTTATTTTAGTAAATTCGATCAAATCATTAACGGTTATATTTCTATAATTGTTTTCTATATCGATATGTCGATTTTCTTGATAAAAGTCAACATAATTTGCTAAGTATGTCTTCTTTAAATATAATGAACGATATGTTTTTGACCCAATCTGATTAAACATATCAAAAATTTCATCTATTGTAAATTCTGCAATATCTTTATCTTTTTCATTTTCTAATTTTTCAGACGCAATAAAAATAGATTTTACCATATTTTTCATGCTATCTACCTGAGTATCTATGAATTTTTGTTTAAGTTCTTCATTATACATATATACCCACCTTTCTCCCCGTAAAATCAACACATATAATTATAAGCATTATTTTATCTTTCGTCAATCTGTAACTGTTATACGCTCCATGATTTGTAATGCTTTATCTCTGGATGTATTATCAGACTGTACGTAAATCTGTGTTGTATTAATACTGCTATGTCCCATACATTCCTTTACAAGATAAATATCTCCTGTTGCATGATATAAATTTGTTGCATATGACCTACGGAACTTATGTGCTGTCATATTTTTACCGCTACTACTTGTATACTTTTTGATTAATTTATTTACTGCACCCTGTGAAAGTCTTTTTCTTTTTCTGGATATAAACAAAGCATCATTAACTTCAGATTCGCCTTGTAAAATACATTTACGATATATATTCCATTTGTAAATATATTGCATGACCTGCTCACTTAGCGGATAAACATGTGTTTTTCTTCTCTTGTCAACAATTTTAATTACTTTGTTTTCAAAATCAACATCGTCTATATTAATTTCTGTTAACGCTGTAATTCGCATACCCGTTTGAATCAACAACAGAAAAATCAAAACGTCTCTACTTTCCCACCCTGTATAATCTTTTGCATTTTTTTCAATCGCAGATTTTTCAGCAGATACTATTGTTTTCATCAACTCAATTAGTTCTTTTGGATTCATATAAGTTCTTTGCACATCATCTTTTATCTTTGGTCTTCCAACATGTTCCATTAAATTCTCATGTAAATAATGATTATTAAATAAAAAGGTGAAAAAACAATTCAACGATGACCATACTGTAGCTCTATAACTGTCACTTGAATTTGTTAATTCACCATTTTTTGATATATATTTTAAATCATTCAAATATTCTTCTATATTTACAGAAGTAATTTCTTCAATGCATTGATTTTCATTTTTTTCTTTGATTGCGTCTAAAAAATTAATTACATGCTTTAGATACTCATAAATAGTTGTTGGTTCTTTTGTTAAAGAAAGATTCAAACAGAAATTTCGCAATATTTCTTCTCTGCCAGATAATAGATTTTTTATTTTATTCTCAACCGCTAATGTGTGCTCCAATCTCCCTTTCATTGTATCACCACTTTCATTTATTCAAATTTACCTGTTTAAGATCGTCTTTAGCCGCCTGTAATTCTTCTACATATTGATGGGCATATCCATTAAGATTGCCTAAACTTGTAATCATTTTTTGGAAACATTCTTTTAAATCATTTAACTGTTTTTTCATATTTTCTCTTTCTTCTTCTGTTTTATAAAAACAATATGTATGTACAAAATCATCAAATATATTATTTTCCAATCTATATTCTAATTCCAGACATAATGATTCATATATTGTATACATTTCTTCTATTAAATCACCATTTTCATATCTTTTGTCTAATAAACAAAGATAATATGCATCACTATTAAAATCTTCTCCAGGTTCATTCCACGACATCCAGTTTAGTATTTCCTGTTTTGTACTCATAAATTCACATCTCTCTATAATTTAAGATTACTATATTAAATATAATCAATTCCGCCATTACCAAAAAATATATAACACATCATTTGGATATTTAACACACGCCCGATTTTACTAAGATGTATAAACATTTTTTCATCTTTAGAAGTAATTTTCCAGTTCCATTTTGGATTATGATGCACAAAAACATACTTTTCAGAACCAGTTAATAAAATTTTTGTAAAAACATCTTTTGCCACACTTTGACAATTCATACCTTCATAACAATCAACCCTTAAAACATTTTTAACATTATTTTCTGCGTCAAGAGTAAAAATACATGTAAGTTTTTCTTCACGAGATGATGCATTGAATATATCATCAACTAGATTTGCATAATCATCTGGACATCCTATAAAATCATCATCAATACAATGTTGCCTAATTGCATACAAATTTGGTAAATTAAATTCATTATACATCAATCTGTATACATAAATTATGTTCATATTTAATCCTCCTTCCCAATTTATTTATGAATCAAAATAAAACCATCTAGTTTCACCATTCTGATCTTCAATAATATAATACTGAAAACTCTGGTCTACAAAAACCGACTTATTATCTTTATAGAGTGCTTTTAAATATATTTCTAATGATGCCTTTTTAAGATAGTACAGATCTTCTTTAAAATTATCACGGACATAGATTCTATCTTTTTTTGAAAACGGATCATATCCATGTTGCCACATGAATTCTTCTACAGCTTCCTTATATATATAACGTATGTTAGCTCCGATTACATATGGTTTACTACCTGCTGCAATATGACGTTTTTCAAAATCCTTAACAAACGGGCTAAACACACTATTTGCATTTGCAATCTCTGCGAGATTTAAAAAAAGATTTGTCACATCCTGAAAACCATAGTTTTCTTCTAAATACTTCCAATGATGTTCGTTAAAATATTCTAAAATATTATCCCCAATATCAAGAATAATTGAACCATCTAAATACTTTTGTTCTTTTATGAATTTGTCCTTTTGACGTTGTTTCCTATTTTCTTCTTTTGCTAATTCATTGCTCACAGAATCCATGAATTTTGTACATCCCATGGTAACAAAATAAAAAACAGGAATAATAACTACTAATGCAACCGGAACCGCAATGAAAATGATTGGATTAGCTAATGCACTCATTAATGCACAGAACCCTGTTATTACCAAAAACGCCTTAAAAATAAACCCACATGAATTCCATAAATTCTTAATTTTATTCATCTATCTCATCTCCTCGATAATATATTCACTATAAATATATTATAAAGTGAATTATTTTTTTTGTAAATTCTTTTACATCACCTTAATTTCATGTATTCTCTTTTTAATTCCTCAATCGCCATTGGAACATCGTAGGTATGATATCCCAACCAGCAGAGATCCATAGTTTTTCCATCAGCCGTTTTGAAAATCTCTTTGCTGGATTCCCCAGTGTAATAATGCCAATACCGATATGTGTATCCTATCCAGTATAAAGATTCTCTACTATATGTTTGTCCATATTCAAGTGCGATTTCATCATTTAATTCTTCCAATATATATTCTTCGCCTGCCCATTGTAAACGATCATAGAGAGCGTCCAGGGATTCTGCGACTTTGCTTTGCATAAAAGAACGGATAAATTTCTCAGACGAATATCCTTTTTTCCCACTTAATTCAAATAATTTTCCTTGGATGTTACACAGTTGAATTTCCTGTTTTTTTAGTTTCATTTTCTTCAGCCTCCTTAGATAAGAATTCATCAAAGAATAAGCCTTCTCTACGATTCTTTTTACATATACTGTTAGCTAGGTTGATTCCTTCTTCTCGTTGCTGGTAGCTTTTGTCTATTAGATATTTACGTTCTTCATTTGAGAGTTTTAATTCGCCAATTATTTTTATCTGGCTGCATGCTTTTTCTGTAAGAGCAACAAATTGCCTTCCAAGATTCAGTGCTGACAGGCTTTGTATCAACGCTCGGTCTGTAATCTGTCCTTCAAAGAACTGTTCCAGTACATAAAACATCCTATCGTTGGCAATATAACCTATAACCATGTCATAACCTTTGGTCATATTCTGGTATTTTTTGAATATAGCAGAATTTTCGTAACCTTCCATTTTCCCTCTATGATATGCAACTAAAAATGCCCAGTCTATGTCAATGTTTACTTCCAAGACCTTTAGACCAGATAGATCAACATCTAAGATGTAAAAAATGGCATCATCATTGTTACAGATCAAAGTAAGAGGTTGAAGGAATGTCTCCCCCATATAAAAACCCTTTCCGAAGTCACAGTGTAAACGGCTTTGGGGCTGTATTTTACCATGAAGTCCACCTTTGGAGCCATGATATAGAATAATAGAATCCTTATTGTGTTGTCTACTTGTTTTATAACCTGTAATCATTTTCTGGATTTTATTTTCAATCATACTTTCCATAAAAATCCCCCTATATATACTGGTGTTTGTTTTCATACATTTATTATACTATAGTGTTGTTGAATATAACAGCCTTTTATAATAATAAACATAGCGGTTGAACTGGAATCATCACCCTGCTACATACATCAAATCTTCTGCAACGCTAATATCAAATGTATCTTCGAACCAATACCAAATATCCTCTCGAAATGTCCCTTCTGGGAAATGCAACCATTGTTCATCAATACATTCCGTTTCTGGATTCATTGGTACATCGCCAAATTCACGCCATAATTTCTTTGCAACATCTAAAAGATTGTATGAATAATATGCTGTATCCTTGCTGCGTTTTTTAATTTCTTCTTTGATAATTTCTTCTGCATATGCAAGGACTTTTTCACCATTCGAAAATTGAATTTTCCACATAATAATATTTTCACTAAAATCAGAAAAGTCATAACATCTTGATATGATTTCAAAAGTTTCTCCATTATGATTTTTATAATCACTATATGGAGTCAAAAATACAAATGAGAAACCTTGTGATTCGTACTGGTCAAATTTTTCTTTTAATTTTTGAAAATCAAACATATTATCCCTCTTTTCTTTTGACTATGTATTCTCAAATTATTTTTCTTGAAAATATTTTTTAATACTTTCAGTTGCAATAACATTATTTATAGGTGAATTATATGCTTCTATCCATGTTGATTGATGCTGAATAATTTTTAGTAATTCACGATCTGTATACTTGCTACATTCGTTGATAACATCATCAATTATCTGTCTATCTTTCATTCGGATATTTTGATTAATCCAACCATTCCTGCTTGATATATTAAGCCCACCATAAATCTTATAAGTATTGTATACATCTGGAATTATAACACCAAGACTCCATGCCTCGATTGGCTCAGAGAAACATGTGATATTTTTTACAATCAAAAATTCAGCCTGTATATAATATAAGATTTTTTGCAATTTCAAATTGCTAATATGTTGCTTATCATTATTACACTTTGCAATAATATATTTTGCAATATTTTCTGCTTTGTACATAAAGTCACCTATCGATTCTTGATATATATTAGAAGAAACTGTAATTTTATTTCCAATATTCATAATGCTCTTGACCATATAAAATTTTCATATCATCTGCAATTTTGTGAATAACACCATCAGCATAAATAGCTTGTCCAGTTGTACATCTGCCCCAATATGTATGATATGATTTAATAACAACTTCTCCATATGCTTCAAGTTTGTCTGCGAACCAATCACTTACCTCCCACCATTCATACACTTCCTGTAATTCCTCATCAACATCATCTCCAATAAAATATCCGTTGCAACAACAACACTGAAACATATCTTCGTGATAATGGCAAGAGCAATTTTTCGCAGCTTCTTTATTTTCATACACATCAGAACAAAACGGGCAAACCCACACTTCTTTTGGTTCATAAATTTCATTTTCTTCTAAATCTGAACAGCATATAAGTGCAGCAGTATATGTATCATACAATTCTTCGCATTCACTGCACTGAAATTTTTTCAATGGGACAATGTCATCATCAGTAATTTCAAAAACATTATCACCACAATTTGGACAACACTTTTTATACATATTTTCCATGTCATCAACCGAGAATGGTGCATCTACATATGTTTCTGATGTTTTCAAAATATACTCGACGATATCTGTACAGCATGTATAAACTTCTCGATTTACCAATTTCCGTTTAATCTGATCGTTAATAGCTTCAATTTTGTAATCTTTTGAATTTGTCATATAATCACTCCCGATCATCACCTAAACACACAAACTTTCTTTTAATTCTCGGTATTGCCCATGTAATTCCAGCAATATTAAGTTGGTTTTTTGCTTTACGGAATACATAATCAATATCTTCGTTTTCTTTAATCGTTCCATCAGCATATAAATGTTTCTTTGGAATCCATACATTTTGATTTGTTTCATTGATTGTGTATCTCATAGCATTTTTATTTCCATAATAACGATCTATTAGACGTATTGGGATTGTTCGATATACTTGCAGATTTAAATTTAATTTGATTTCATTTTGTTTTTTTACGTATTTAGATTTTTCCAAAATACTCACCTCATTATCTAATCAAATAAATCAACAAGGATTTTAATGTTCTTTTCCATACGCCGTCCAAATACTCATATCCATTTACATATAACTTCTTATTATGCTGTATTACGTAAATTTTATCTGTATTTCCTGGTAGCTGATTTACTTTTTCACCATTAATATAAATAACCTTTCCAATAATAGAGCACCCAATATGTTCGAAAGTTTTTTCTCCATCACATTCAATTGTTTGATTTTCTATTTCAATATTATTATTGTGTTTTCTAAATAATTTATTGATAATTGGGTATTTAACATTCGGATCAAATTCAATCCAACCAAACATCGTAAGCCTTAATCTTACTGGTATTGCAATTGCAGATACTTCCCTATCAGCCCATTCACTTTTTTTATATACTAATTGCGATCCGCATTTTTTACAGTATTTTGGAAGATAGTCTTTATTTGCATGATAAACTTTGCCACATTCTTTACATTTATAGCCATCATCTATATACATTGATTACCTCCTATTAATTTTCATTTGTATTAAATAAACGATTTACAATATCTTCAGCAGCGTCCCTAATTCTCATAATACTTTCTTTTTCTCGCTCTGTTAAAATTGTTACCCTGTGATTCCATTTATATAAAATCAGATAAATATTTGATACCCTTCCTTCTAACTTTAGCCCACATTTACACTCAATTTTTACATCCTTCATTGGTGTAAACCGGATTGTTTTGATTGATAATTCTGGTTCATATCCACAATTAGGACATGGAAGCAATTCACATTTCTGAGAAAGCCTTTCTTGAGCATCCACATCTCCTAATAATGCTTTTTCTACATCATTCATGTAAATTCACCTCTGTTAATATTTCAATTACCTATAAGGTTATATTCTGATAAATCAATAAAATTAAATTGGTCATATACATCTGGATAATAAATACCAACCCAAAAATTGTTTGCGAGTTCTTTTCTCATTGCAAGATCACTATTCCACAATTCAACACGCTCCATTAAATCTCTTAATCCCATGCTATTTTCTTCATACATATTATTTTCTAATTGATAAACAATAGTTTTATAATTCTGTTCCCAGGCTGCAATATTTGCGTCTATTGTTGCGTATGTATTGGCAATATTAAATGTCTCCATAATAAATACAACACCAGTTATGCACATTAATGTTACACAACATGCACTAACAGCAAGATTTTTCCCGCACTTTAACTCTTTATCTTTTCTATATATTGTCACAACAACAATAGTAAAAATAAAAAACAAAATCAGATTTAAAAAATATATCATTTAAACCAACCCAACCTTTCTGCTAATTCACGCCACGCTTCTTCTGTTAATGGTCTACCACATTCAGGGCAATATTTAATTAAAAACATTGACCCAATACACATATCTTTTCTGCTACAATTTGCATATGGAGGACATTTTTTGAATTCTGTTAACAAACCTCTGTGTTTCCCGAATGAATCAATAAACAACTTTTCATATCTTGTTTCTTGATAAAGTATCTTATCTTTCCGGCAGTATTCACACGGCTTCCAATCATCATAATAAAACAAGGAATAATCTTTATTGATAAACATATATGGTTTTTCTGGTGGATTTGGCGGTGGAGTATCTGGTGCAAGGTTCGTACATTGCCTACCATTGTTTTTATGCATATACTCAATCCTCCTCATCGTATATATTTCCTACAATTTTACAACGGTCTGTAAAAAATCTATCAAATGATTCAATATCTCCATTTTCTCGATTCCACACACACAATCCGCAAAGCAAATCATTCCAAAATACCACGTATTCTTTATTGTTATGCTCGCAAATATCTCCTGTAAAAATCATTGTGCTGTCTTTATCCTTTAATCTCGTGTATTGACATGCAGTATTTGGATTAATTTTAATACCATAAAATGTAGACGCATAATAAGGTACAATATAGAAATCCTCATTAACCTTTACAATATACCCATGTTCCCATTCGTCTTTATCAATTCTTTTTGCTTTAAAGAAAATATCTTGCATATTTCATGGCTCCTTTCAATATATATCTACTATATTATTCTTTTACCATTTCATATGTTTCTTCAAAAATATCCGCTCTAACGTTATACAATTCACCCTTGATTCCTCGAACAATATAATCACCATGACGAACCATATGAGTTCCATCAATTGTATCAATGAACAATTCTGGCTCCTTATCAAACTCGATAGCATTATAGTGAAGGATACGATCCTCAAACGCTTTTACCGCCCAGTCTGGAACATACCAGTTCCCGTTTCTATCCTTAAAATCTCCGTTATATTTGAATGCTTCTACCTCTACAGGTTTTTTCGTATATTTCATTCCAATCCCTCCAATCTCTCCAACTCTAATGCTTCTTCTCTTAATTCTCCGTATCCAAATTCATCATCATAGTCCATCTTGTATGTTATTTTTTCGCACGTTTCACACAAATAACAACTAAACGCCTTTACATCAACAACAAAATCTTTTCTCATTTCAGTTCCGGCAGGAAACTCCCTCCCGCAACCAAAACAAACATGTGGCTTTCTTGTTTTAACTACCTTGGTACTAATTACTTCTGATATTTTATAACTCCAATTTCTCCATTTTCCTAACCTTACGAAAAAGGTTTTACCACCATCTTTCGTACTCTTTTTCTTGAACATCAATTACATCCCATTCGTTTATACACTCTCCATTCTGCAATCCTTCCCATATAACATCTGTTAAATTTTCATTTTCATCAACTTCTACAGTCATTTTTATTTTCAACTCAACATCATATTTTTTCATGCTCGCACCTTCTTCGATTTTTATAAAAATCACAATAAATTATTTCATATCATTTACCATCATCATAGTCATCCCATATTTGACAAATTTCTAATTCTTTTATTTCAAAAGGTATGATTATTTCATCCAAAGCTCTTTGTGCAACTTCCTCCGATACAAAATATATCAAACCTGGCATTTCATAAGTTTTAACACTTCGGATATCCCACTCATTTTCATAATAGTCGTATGCTATAAAGTATTTATAAGAATCTGTAGATTCCCATTGATTTCCACACCAACCATTTTCAAGGCTAAATTGCCACAACAAACGATTCAATACTTCTGTCTTTGCCCTGTCTACCATAATATTTTTATCTTTGCAATAATTTGCTATATCGTATCGCATACCATCTTCGTTGTAATGAAAATCTACTGCTCTCTCCACAAACCCATCAGATGTAATGTAGAAATACGGCTCATTATGTATTCTTCTAAATAATGGATTTTTAACATATGATGAATATTTTTCCCTGATTTCTTCAATATCCTTTTCGGTAAGCTGGACTTCCTTTTCTCCTATAAACAATTTGATTTCATTCATCTAAAATCACCACGCCATTATTTTTAACTTAATTTTTTCATTGCTTTTGTTGCATATTAATCTCCAATTCATAATTTTTCTAATATGCCACCTACAACAACTATTGTCAGTAAAAGATATACAGCTCCTACAGAAAACCATAAAACAGATGCACTTTGATAAGCCCAATAAAAACTTAACATAGTAAAACCGAAAAGCACTATAAAACAGAATACAGCTAGTATGATAAGCACTAATTACACCTCTTTTTATAATTTGTATATAAAACGTTCAACTTAAATATCGTTTGGATTTTTTGAATAGGCTATCCACGTCTTTTTATAATCTTTAAACGCCCATCGAAGATTATTAATACATGGTGTAAAAACTTCATCTTTAAGAATAATTCCGTAACCACCTAATTTATTATTAAACTCACCATCAATTGGTTGAATCCATGCCAGCTCATCTTTTTGGGCAAGCTGTTGTAGTTGTTCTAAAGTTAGAGGTTCAAAACCTAAATCATCTGATGTTTTATGTAAAAAATCTACAATGGACTTTACCATAGGCTCAATGCCTTTTTCTACTAAATCAGCTGCATATCCATCTAATCCACTAATACTATCTAGCATTTCGTTGATTCTATTAATTGATACTGTCATTCTTGACATGATTCCACCTCCTCAACCATAAAAAGTAAAATTACATATTCTCCATCGCAGTATGACAAGGTTGGCGATCCCATTGGCACAAAACCAATTTCCATATGTTTATTTACAATTTGTTTAAGTTTAGTAACTGCTACTTCATATGCTGGTGTTTTTATCTCAATTAATGCGTATTCTTTCAATATAATCCTCCTTACAACAATCGTTATATGGGCAACGATATTTACAACAATTACTATGTATATCGTAATAGCCAAAACATAATGGGAATATATCTCCTTTATTCCTTCCGTTCATTCTTGCACCGCAACTTGGACAATATTTACTCATTTCTTTTGATTCTCTACCACACTCACAAATCCATCCCTCAATATTACCATCTGGGCTAATAATTGCTTTCCATTCCTTATTTACTACGAGACCAACATTTGCTGGCAGTGCTTTTTCTACCATACGCAATATGTCTACACATATTTCCTGTGCTGTCAATATAAGCTCTCCCTGGTATCCTCTTGCGTCTGGCGTGTCAAATGAAGGTATAATATTTTCAATAATCTTCTTTACATCGGATTTTTTGATAAATTCGTCTTTTTGTTCGCTCATACAATCACCTTCTAACATTTACATTTGTCTAATAATCCTAGTTGGTTTCATAAACTTCACCATCTTTAATTGAATCTACTTTTAAAAAATAATTTTCGAAACAAATTTCTGCGTTTATCTTTTGTCCCATCTTTAATTTCTGTATTCAATTTTGCAAAATCATCGGTAGTTAGAACCATTTTTCTTTTATTCCAACTACGAATTACACATTGAATTGCATAACTCTCTGGTGCTGCAAATATATAACCTGTCTGCATATGGCAAGATTCGCATTGTGCATAGACCATAAATTCATAATCTCCATTCACTTTCATTGATGGCTTGCAATAAATATGAATATATGTGCTTCCACATCTTGGACATGGTATCAACTCACCTCTTGCAGAAATGTTAGCTTGCGATTCTTTATCACCAAGTAAAGCCTTTTCAATTTCTGTCACAAAATATCACCTCAAATACCAAAAATTGGTAATTTATCTTCATTTTCCATTTGATTCAAATAGATTGTTTATTTGTATCAAAATATCTCTGATACAATTTTTTGGGATATTCTGTTCCTTCTTGTCTTTCCCAGAACAGATATTCAGTCCATGCTGGTACACCTTGACTTTTTTTCTCGTTAGAAAAAGGTTCATACATCGCACTATATGGTTCACTATTTTGAATTAAAATTTCTTTCTCATAATGGTCGCTGATTTTCACCATAATCTCAGAAACGAGAAGCCTTTTTGCCAAACGATTCATCCATTTGTTGAATTCAAGAAGTGTTTCTTTAAAATCTCTATCTCTCAATGCTCCGTCTATCACTAAAAAACATCCATTATCTATTTCATACCAACCATCACAATCTGCATCTCGTCTGTAATACATACACTCCCCAAATTCATTGTAAGAAGAACTGTGTCCTGTATAAGTTCCATATACCGTATGTATTCTCATATTACCTTCTGATCCACTAACAGCTGGTAAATGTTCTAAAACACTTTCAATGATATATCGAACCTGTGGGTTAGAAACTGCATAACAGCTAACCTCAATCATACCTTTAACATATGTCCAATGACTCATCTTATCATTCCTTCCTGTTATAACATTATTGTTGTACTTTAATACATCACTCCATTGTAATAAGCGTCTCCGCCTATATTCTCTAAACCAAATGAAGACAGTAAAAACCATTTCTTTTCGTAATATTCATCCATTTCTTTCGATGTTGCGTCTTGTTCTCCCCATCCTATGGTTGTATTAAGGTTCAGCCAAATAACACGGTCTAAAATCTGTTTTTGTTCTTCGTCACAAAACTGTTTCATATATTCAAATGAATCTATATCGCTTGAATTATATATTTCACATAACTTCTTTTTTTGGTTTTCTGTCATGCCTCACACATCTCCCATTCATCTTCACAAGCCCAAATTTCAGAATCAAATCCTACTTCATTCACAAATTGGTCAAACAAATCTGAAACTGGTGTTGAAATTTGCTCACTATCTTCAGGATCTGAATACTGTAATTCTGTTAAAGCATCAACCAAATCATCAAGAGAATAGTTGTGGTCAATCATCCATTTAAGCTGATATTTTTGATATTTTGTCATTTATATACACCTCTCGTTTCATTTAAAAACCCATATCATCATCACGATAAAAGCCGTACACAGATAAAATGCTGCAAAAAAATCTGCTTTTGTTCTATTGTATTTGCTTTTTCGCATATAATTTATTTCTACGCCTAATGCAATGTATGCTATTGTCCCAACAACAAAGCTAATTATTTTTAAAATTAATTCCACTACCCAACCTCCGGTTAATCAAGATCCGTTTCAAAATAACAATTTTCTTCATCAATTTCGTCTGTATCAGAAATATATTCCAGTTCGCTAATTGGAATTTCATCAATGCGGTTTTTGGCATATTGAATAGCCTCATCCAGAGACATTTCATATGGAACATCAATTCCGCTATTGTAAACTGCAAAACATACTACTGTTACATTTAATCGTTTTGTTTTATTCATAGTCATCACCCCATATATGTTTTCTATAATTGTTTAGATGCTATATTTAATCGTTCTGTTAAGTTGCTTTACCCATAATATTTAAGATTTACAGTTAACCAACCACCACTCAATTTATAATCTTTGACTTCCAAATAATCTAAAATTAATTCATCAATATCGACCTCATAACCATTTTTATCAAATACTTCAATAAGACTCGCCATCTGATATTCTTCGGTTTGTTTTAAGTCTTTATATTTCATCACAACACCTCCCGTACTATGTTTTATCTCTAAATATGATTAAAACCACGATATAGTTGACATGTAATCACAGATTTTCATTCAACACATGCTGTTTTTCTTCTATATTGTTCACGTTTTTTCTGTAAAATTTTTTCACGATTCTTCTGATAATATTTTCTACTATATTTTTTTACTTTATCAGGGTGTTCTTTTTTATATTTTTCAAAATATGCTTTTCGTTGCTCTTTGTGTATATGGTAATATTGTCTTTGATATAACCTTACTTTCTCTATATTTCGTTTCTTCCACGCTGTATTGCACTCTACTTTCGAGGTAAATTTTTTTCTTGGTTTTTGTTCGATTTCGACTTCAATGATTTGCCCACGCAAGCAATCATCATATATACAGTTAAAACAATCACTGTTACATTTAACACGAATTCTTTTAGTTTTCTTCAAAAATTCCACCTCTTTAATATCCATCTTAATGTAAATCCATCTTTGCTCCACAATCGCAACAATATCTTGTTTCTGGCTGGTTATAACATCGTAACTCTTTATTCCAGTTGTCAATTGTTGTTTTGGAAACTTCCATTCTTCCACAATTTGAACATAAAAACTCATTCACGCCAGTTTCTTTCTTTACCCATTTCGCATGAATAACAGGAGCCACATCTTCTATATCCATATATAAAACATGGAACTTCTCCTTGATAGCTTCATCAATTCTTATGTTCAAACCTTCTATATTTCTATCATCTGGTTTGGTTTCCCTGATTTCTTCCTCCAATTGCTTTGTATACACTTCTATCAGAGAAGAAAAATCTTCAAGTAACTTCGTTTTATTTATGTATTCCCCCATAAAATCACCACACTTAAAAACTGTTATAGAATTTTTCCGTCAAACAATATATTGCCTCTTCATAATATTTAATTTTCTTTTTAATATTATTGATTTCAACTTCTCCACGATTAGCTTTAATAGCACGAGATAAATTTATTTCGTTAGACCTTTGAATTTTTTCAAAATATTCAATTATTTCATTAAATGTTATCTGCTCATCCAATGTATCCCCCCCTCGTATTATAAAGTAGTAGTGTTTATAGA
>UMEY01004151.1_pt1 | contig 45942 bp, 33 predicted proteins | sample 1964881 | NCBI WGS metagenome assembly UMEY01 (sample SAMEA4836033, study PRJEB28245) | human gut metagenome | biome: gut microbiome; material: fecal sample | place: Denmark | collected 2008 | reverse complement strand
CTTCTTCCGATCGATCTGCTCTGTTCTCATATAAATTTCTGCAAGAATGATAAGTAAATTTCAGATCGCCTGACACATTTGAATACGTTCCTTCTTCCGACGCCTCGTCCAAATAGTTGTAACAGATCCACATCTGAACTTTATAGTCTTTCGGATAATCTATTTTCATCTCTTCCAGCACATCCGTACTGTCTCTATATTTTCCGAGAACTCGAAGAAGAAGCGCCCTTCCCAAACGATCCTCATATGACGGATCGTTTTTTTGACAGAGCATCTCATAATATGCAAGAGCCTGCCTGTACCACTGATTTTTGACCGTTCCTATCCTCTCTTCGTTTCCTGCCTGATATGCCGTCACTGCCGCTTTTCTAAGAACATTGCTGCTTTCATCTAGTTTCACTGCTTGTGCCGCCGCATCTGCCGCAGAGTTTGTATCCCCCTGCTCAAGATATAATTCTGCTTCCAGCAGATAAATTTGTGCATTCAACTCTGCATCCATACTTTTTCCAAGCGCTTCTTCGCATAAAGAAACCGCGCTCTTTTGATCGCCTTTTGCATACATTGACTGCGCCTGAACAAATACAGTAGCTGCCTCATCGATCGCCGCTTCCGGATATTCACTTTGTATCGTCCATATGTCAACCGGACTTCCGTTTCTTGCCATTGCAGTCATATAATCTCTCACATATAAAGAGTTCCCGCTGTCGCACGACAAAGCTTCCTCATAATACTTTCCCGCCGTGTCGTATTGTTCACTATAGAAATATCCGTCCCCTACAGCATGAAGTACCTCCGCCTTCTGCTCCTTATTCCTTTTCATATAACCTTGCAAAGAAGAATTGTTCAGAAGTTCTGTTCCTTCTCTTATTATATTTTCGGAATCCCCTGATCCCACAACGGCGTAAAACTCTTGATATTCCTGCTGCCACAGCTCTTTCCCCCGCTGACGCACACCTGACGCAATAAGAAAGATTCCTGCCAGAATACAAAATCCCCACGCAGTCGCGGTCAATATCTGCAAGTTCGTCAGACGGCGGTACTTCGGATCGTATTTTTCCATATGCGAAAGAGCTTCTTCCATCTGTTTTGCCGTCCGAAATCTTCTTGAAACGTCCCGATCCATCGCTTTATCGACGATCCGTTTCAAGCCGTCCGCATACGGAATATCAATCTGTGACAGCGCATACGGAACACCGTTTTGAGCATCAGGCAGATACCCGCTCATCATTCGGTAAAAGACCGCTCCCAGACTGTAAATGTCCATTCTCTCATCCAGTGTTTCACTGCTTTTCCTGCCGTACATTTTGTCCATCGCACATCGGAATTGTTCCGGAGATGCATACCGTCTGCTCAGTCCCTGTACTTCCTGCGTTACCGACCCGTCCAATGAAATATTAAAATCAATAAGGCAAATGTCCCCTTCCGGCGTCACCATAATATTTGCCGGCTTAATGTCGCTGTGAAGGATTCGTGGTTTTCTCGTATGAAGATAGTCCAAAACCTCACATAACTCACGCATCCACAACAGAATTGTCTCTTCCGGAAATGTATAATTATGGTCGATATAATACTGCAGATTTTCCCCTGGGATATAATCCATCACTGTATATACGTCGTTTCCTACTTCCAGAAAATCATAAACCTGCGGCAGATATGTATGTCTAAGCTGTTTTAAGATATCGGCTTCACCTCTTACATTTACACGGTCCACGCACGTTTCTTTTATTTTCTTTATTACGATCTGTTTTTGAAGATGAAGATGATACCCGATATAGATCACTCCCATGCCGCCTGTTCCGATCTCTCGTATCACCTGATACATTCCGCTTATAATATCTCCGCTTTGCAACATAACTTCTTTCCTCATAAAGACGAAAGGCGGCTGTCCGAATCCGTTTGTTCAGACAGCCGCCTCCTTTTCAGCCTTTTCTTATTTCTGCCGTATTTTTATCAGCTTCAGACTTTTTATTTGCTTTCTTCTTTCTTTTTTCTGATCACAAAGAACCAGATCAGTCCGCCTGCTACGAGAACGATTCCGAGGATCGATCCGATAAGAAGCGGTGTATTGTTGATATACTGAATCCATACACTTGATGTAACAAGCACTTTATGCATTTCCGAAGTCGTTTCATTTCCCGCCATATCAAGCGCTGCTGCTTCGATCTTCTGCGGTTCTGACGCACCTTCGATCATGTAACTGATCTTTCCGCCTGCCTTTTCAATCTCTTTCTGCGCATAAGTTGCAACTGATTTTCCGTCGATGATCACATCCACGCTCTTAACTGCCGTATTGTCTGACAGGTTGATCGTCATTTCTCTCTCGTCTGCACGATAGCTTGACTCCTCGATACCTGTGATAACAACTGTCGGAGGCGTCTTATCGATTACAAAGTCGATGTTGCACTCTTTTACTTTGTTGTTCATCTTATTTGTCGCCTTGTCTTCCGAGTCGATCGTAACACTGTAGCGGCCTTCTTTTTCAAAGTTTTCTTTTTTGATCGTGTATGTATATTCTTTCCATGAACCTTCGCCGCCGCTTTGTTTTACTGTATAATCGCTGCCTGCTTTCAGTTCTTTCTTCGTTCCGTCTAATCCGTAAGAGATACCGTTGAACACAAGTGAATCTACGTTCACCTCTGTAACAACAAGATCTTTCGGTTTGTTCGCATATACATCATCAAGGAACTTCTCCGTTGTCTCAGAGAAAATATAGTTTGATCCGAAACGGTTAACTGAGAACATAACCTCTTTTTCCGTTTCATTTCCGGCTTTGTCTTTAATAACCGCCGTCATCGTGTAAACGTCATCCGTCTCTTCATCATGTTTGAAATCTTCCATCTTGATGCTCTCGCCGTTTGCGATATTTGTACGGTTTCCGCTTAATTCTGTCTTGTCATGTTTCGCGCCTTTGATCGTAATATCAACGCCGCTTTCCATGTAGTTTACATCACTGTATTTCACGCCGGGAGCAACTGTTCCGTTATTTGCCGATTTATCTTCGATATCGAAGAACTCAACTTCCGGATCTGTCTTATCTACCGTAAATTTATCCTGTGTGTAATCTGCCGCTGCATTTCCTGCAAGGTCTGTGTAATCAACATCAAACGTATAATCTGCGTCTGCTGAGAATGTTACGCTTGCCGTATGCACGTCTCCGTTTGTGCTCCATCCGCCAAGTCCCGGAGCTGCCACGCCGCTTCCCTGCAAAGCTGCCGTGATCTGTGCGTTGACTTCCGCTGCGTTAAAGTTATGCTCGTTGACTGTAACTGTTGCAGTTCTGTTCGCATTGAAATATCCCGGTGTAGCCGCGCTGTTGTTGTCGTAAGACACTTGGATTGTCGGAACTGTCCGGTCGATCGTAAAGTCGTCTACACGATTGTAGCTTGATGCATTTCCTGCAAGGTCTGTCGTCTCAAGCGTAAATGTGTAATCTCCGTCTGCCGCAAACGTTACCTGACATGTATGTGTCGCATCGTCAGATACTCCTGCGTTCGCACTGTGTGTCCAGCCGCTGATCGCCGGCTGTGTGCCGTCTGTGTTCGTGATGTTGAAACGAACTGCGGACTCGTCAAAGTTTCTCTCTGTCACAACAACCGTTGCCGTTCTTACGTCTTTGTAGTATCTCTCGTTGAGAGGTGTGTTTAAGTCGTACGTTACGGCGATTGTCGGGTGAGTGATGTCGATCTTAAGAGGAACGATTTCACTATCGTATACATTTCCTGAGAAATCACGGGCATGAACCTGAACTTTTACATCATTACTGTTATACTCTGCTGCCGGAATCGTAATATCCCCGCTCCAACTCTGATTGCCTTTGACCGGATTTGCGCTGTTATCTACAAGTGACGGATAACGAACTTCTTTTACTACGTTTCCTGATGCCTTTACGTCATACCATACTTCTTCAAGACCTGAATATGTCTTGTTGTTTTCAGGATCTGTCACTTCGATATGAAGTTTTACATCACCTTTGAATATTCCGTTTCTCGGCGTGCTTAAGTTTGTAATCTCAATCTCCGGTTTCGTCTGATCTGCCACAACTGCAAATTCAGAACTAAAATAATCTACGTTGCCGGCCTTATCTGTTACTTTCAAATACGGAACAAACTGCTCGTCCGGTTGAACAGTAAATCCGTCTCCTGCTGTCCATTCGTCATCTGAAAGTCCTTTAACCTCATCTTTTGACATCGGCTCGTAAGCTTTGTAATATTCCTGTGTCGCTACTCCTGCCGTCGTATCCTTGCTTTCAAAAGATACCGGAACGTCTTTATTACTGAATCTGTTAAATGTAATTAAATCAAAGAATTTATTCCACCATATCTCTTCGCCGCTGTTTGTCGTATAAGCAACTTTTCCTTCCGGTACCGTATCGTCTACTGTAAAGAAATGCGGCGCATATGTCACGCTTTTTCCTGCAAGATCCTTATACTCGATTGCAAGAGAATAATTTGCATCTTTCGTAAATTCAAATTCCTTCTCATATATATCGACTCCTGCCGGTTGCCATTTCTCATCACCTTCATTATTTGCATCTGTCGCGTAATCTTCTGTCGTTACTTCTTCACCTTCGAGTTCTTCCGTCGCTGTCACGGTAAACGTCATCTGTTTCGGATTGTTTGAGAATTTGTCTCCACTCATGAAATTGTGTTCTTTGATGCTTACAACTGCTTTGATATCTTCCTGTGTATACAGTCTGTTCGCTTCCTCTGCTGATACAAAAGTTTCTTTTCCATCAATGTAATACTTCACGGAAATTTCCGGCTCCGTCTTGTCAATCGTAAATGCATCTCCCGCTTTTGTACCTTCCGCATATGTTACACCTTTATTCGTGTTTCCCGCTTTATCTTCACAAGCAGGCATAATCTCATAATCGTTATCTTTAGAGAACATAAGTCTGTACGTCACCGTTCTGTCATCTGTTCTGTCTTTCTCTTCTCTATCTGACTGCGTATCTCCATTTTGAACAAACTCACCCTTGATACCATAAGTACTCTCACCGGAGTTTATAAGCTGGGTCAGCGTCACGCCGTTTATCGTCTGATCTCCGATTTTCAGATCGAACGTCGCCTTGCTCTCATCGAAGTTTCTTTCCTTGTATGTGACTGTCATCACTCGATCATCAGAAAAATATTTGTCATTTTTCACATCGTTATTCTCGTAAGAAACTGTAATTTCAGGGTCGGTTGTATCTATCTTCAACGCCTGTTCTGCTTCGATCTCATTACCGGCACGATCCTGCGCTGTCACTTTGATCAGCACATCGTTGCTGTTGTTGTTTTTGTTGTTTTTGTTGTTGTTGTTTTTGTTGCTGTTGTTCTTGTCATCAGCTATTACCTTCTCCTCGATCGTCTTATGGGCCATCTCTTTGATCTGCTCTAATGTGTAACCTGATTTTTTATCATCCGCATTTTCATTTCTTACCGGCTTTACCGGATATTCTTCTGTATAAGTCTGCTTACCGTCGCGGTATGTCTGAACCGTTACTTTTTCGATACTTGATGTTGTTACAGTATCCTCTTTTCCTGTTTCTTCATTTAAGATCTTTCCATCTTCTAAGATCTTTCCATCTTCTACATCAACAGTAAACGGAACATCGCCGTTATAATATACCTTATCCTCTATGCCTGTAATCGAAATTGTCGGCAATTTCACATCAACGATGACTCCGTTCGATGCATATACACATGTATGTCCTACGTTATCTGACACTTGGACAAGAACGATATACTCTCCTTCTATCGCCTCCGATTTTCCGCTTTCTTCTTTCACTACCGGAATGCTTGTCTCATCATCTTTAAGCAGAATCCACTGATTGGATGCAATTTCTCCGATCTTTTCCTTTACCTTTTCGAAATTTGCCTTTTCGGACTCCATTCCATCAAGTTTCCATACATAATATGCACTTGCTTTCACACCGCTATGTGCATTTTCACTTGCAAGCTGCGATTGTGGCACATCACTTGCACTTACATTATCAATCGAATAATAACTCTTCTTATATTGATTGAATAAAAGAAGTTGTTTCATCGTATCTGCTACGATTTTTGTCTCTCCGCAATCGCCAAATGTAAACGTCGGATCTGTGGAATCTACATGAACTGTAAAATCAATCTTCTTTGTTTTTGTTCTCGGATAAGTGGTTTTCTCTAATCTGATCTTCACATCAGAATAGTTCTTGTCATTACTTTCCTTAAATGTAACTCCGGCATCTCCAACTGTTCCTCGTCTGTCAGAATTGTCCACATACACCCTGACTTGATCATATAACGAAGCCATCTCAGTATTTTCTTCAATTTTGAAGATCAACTTTGTTCCGTCCTCACTTCCGTTTATCCAAAGCTCGTCTGCTCCAGCCTGATAATACAGACGATCAGACGCCGGAGTAGACTTACCATCAGGAAGCACTGCTGTTATCTCTAAGGATTTAAGTATATCTTTCGCTTCCAAATCCTGCTCTATTACTGTCAAATCTCCGATATTTCCAGAATATTTCGATTCCGGAACAACTTCAAATCGATAGTTTGTGCCTGCCTCTTCCTTTCCAATATTCGGAACCAATGCATCTGCATACGGTTCATTCTCTCCGCTTTCTTCATCTTCCGTTACCATGATCAAAGTTTTTCCATCAACTTCCACGTCATCCACTTTCGTGAGATCTACTTTCACATTCGGAAGATTGATCCCGGCGCTCTCCAAAGTCTCCTTTGATACCAAGCCATTATCTTTTATATCAGCTTCCTTATTAAGTGTAACAATCTTTGCCTTTTTTAACTGAATCTCATTCAGCATATTTAAACCATATGCCTGTTCTGTATTATCCGTTCCGAGATACAAAGTTCTTCTCGTAACTGTTGTCACTTCAGTGAAAACAGTTTCATTTTCATAAGTAATATCATACCACTTAGATGATGTCTCTGATATGTTTGCTTCATCAAACGATTCCTCTGTAAGCTTCAGTCCATCACTCGTTGTATTCTTATCCTCTTTGTCACTCGTCGTATTCCAAAGTGTTCCTTTCACACCTTCAATTTCCAAAACATCTTTTTCAGCATTCGTTCCATTGGCTCCGTTTACGAGAAGTGTTCCGTCAACGACTGCCCCGACTGTAATATCCGCTGATCCGTCATACACTTTAGACGCCTTTTTCACTTTCAGGTTTTTGCTTACATCTACAGTGATTGCTTTCGGTTTCGCAACGATGTAATAATCCATTTGTGTTGCCGCATAATCATTAGTTGCTGCTGCTTTTACGGTGACTTTCACTGTTCTCGGATATCCTTTTTCTTTCAGAGAAATCGTTCCATCTGCGCCAATCTCAACGATATTCTCGCTTTCTTTGTCATCAAAACTATATGTAATTGCTCTGCCTTTGACATCTTCCTCTTTCAGTTTGATTGTTTTGTCAACGCACTCTCCGTATGTGATTTCCTGTCCATAGACTTCTTCTTTCTTACCGTCATTGTCTGTATCGAGCTCGATTTTCTGTTCAGAAGTCAACTTATGCGTTTTTTGGTAAACAGCATTTTTATTCACTCCCGAAAAATCATTGTACAATTCATCGTTTGCATAACTTACCGTACAGTTTAATTGTCCGAAAAATACATTCTGCTCTGCATTCAAAACGATTTCTACAAACGTCCTACCTTTTGTTTTAGACACAGTTTTCGTATATTTGCTTCCCTGATAAGAATACTGTAACGTCACCTGACCTTCCGCATCAGCCGGAAAACCTGCAACAGTTACGCTGATTTTATTTATATTTTCGCCCTTATCAGGATCTAAACTGATCGAAATATCAGATGTGTTTATCGTTTTCTTATTAACAATAATACTTTTTGATGCCGTCTGTCCTTTTGCTGCCGCTGTCACATTTACCGTTCCCGCTGCCGCACATGTGATATTAAATGATGTGCCTGTTCCGCTTGTCGGCGCTGCTGATGCACCGTTTGCCGTCCACTGATAACTCACTCCTGCAACCGGATTTGCGATCTGCAAAGTTACATTCTGTCCGGCTATTGTACTGTCAGATGCTGTGATCGTAAACGGTGTAAATGTAAGTTTCTGATCCATCTGAGTATTTTGTTCCGTAGGCGTTACATTTGCCGTGTGAGTTTCATACCCTTCTTTTGCTAATGTAACGGTATACTCAGCATCTTTTGTCAGAGTCAGCGTCGCTTTACCATTTTGTCCGGTTTTCGCTGTCACAGCCGCAGTATCGCCTGTCTGTGCCGACACTGAAACGCCCGCTAACACGCCGTCTTCATCTGTAACGGAAACAGTGTACTCTACTTCTGTTCCGCCTGCCGCCTGAACCGTCATACCTGCATCCGGCAGTACCCAAGTCAGTACCATCGCCAGCGCAAGGACGAGCGCACATATCCTTTCTTTTAGTTTTTGCTTCTTTTTCATGCTTTCATCCCTTCCTGTTCTTCTTTGTTTTGCCGTTCTTTTGTCTGTCTCTTCCTCTGTCTGTTCCGGCTGTTCCATATATAGAAATACACGTTTCCGTTAAACAGAAAATGTGCATAAACTCCTGCAAGCGCAAATACCAGCGCCGTAATTGCCAGAAAATCATTCACTTCGATATGAAGCGCACAATAGATTGTCGCTGCGATCGACACGATCATAACTGCGTCTGCCGCAATCGCAGGCGTATTACTGAAAAAGCAGATCACTGACGGAAGTTTCCGCTTTCCTGCCTGTTCTGTCAGAGGCTTCGCCTTTCTCGCCAAAAACAAATATGCTGCGATTCCAAGCAGAAGACCGAGCCAAAACAATGCCCCCGCCGCATATCCGATCTGTGTAAGATCGCCGTTTTTGTCAACGGCAAACGGAATCAGCGCCGGAGTCAGTGCAGACAGGAGAAATAATCCCATCACACCGAGAAATCCTTTTTTTACTGTTCTTGGTTTCAATCTGTTTCCTTCTTTCTGCTGCAAGATAAATCGATTAATATCTTTTTTTGTTTTCTTTAAACGATCTCATTCGTATGGATTTCCATAATTTCTTTTTTAATAACGAAATTCCATTCCGGTTTTTCATTTGTCTTTGCCTGAACAAACGACGTTTCCATTTCCGGCGTCAATAAAGTTGTTTCTCCGAATCCGGCATTTCTTTGTGCCGCTGTGCCGCCGTTTCTGCCGTTGAGCAATGTCGTTTCTTCACTTCCACTGTTCAGCAGAGTCGTTTCTTCACTTCCGCTGTTCAGCAGAGTCGTTTCTTCGCTTCCGCTGTTCAGCAGAGTTGTCTCTTCGCTTCCGCTGTTCAACAAAGTCGTTGCTTCACTTCCTCCGTTATCAGACGCTGCCTGCTGTGCTGTGTGAAGCTGCATTGTATGTTCTCTTCCTTCCGGATCTGCCGAATGGTAAACTTGTTCTGTGTACGCCGCGCCGTCTGCCTGTCCGCCTGCTGCCTGCTGCGCAGACATAACCGGAGGTATCCTTCCGCTTGGCGTCGTATAAAGGTCTGAACTTGTCGGCGTCGAATAATAATCCTGTCTTAACTTTCCTGTCTTTGCATTTTCTTCTTCCATCTGCTGAACGCTCTTTCGCTGCGCCCTTCCCGTGATAGCGTTAAACACATCACGTATTTTAAATTGAAAGAAAAAGAAAACGCTCAGCGCCGCAAATAAAATTGTCAGCACAAGACAGATAATAAATCCGAAATGAAGTATATTGATGATCTGTTCACTTTGCATCAGCATCCCCTCCTGTTCCCCGGGATTCAAATGCTACCTGCACATGCTCTTTCGCGCTGCTGATATTGTTCAGAATCTCCTGTTTTTTCTGCTCGTTGATATCCGTCTGATTTGCATTCGTCGATGCAAACGACGTTGTCTCCAGCGTCTTTTTCGTTTCTTCGAGTTCTCCCAGAAGTTCGCCTTTTGTCACTCCCGCACGTTTGAAATCAAGCGCGTTTTCATCAATCCTGTATACAAGTTCTTTATACATTACAAGAGCTGTCTCAGGATTTACCACACTTGTAATATCTCCGTCCGTCAGGCTGACAAGATCGATCCAGTAGTCTCCGTAAGAAGTTGTGCTGTATCCGCTCTCATCCACTGAATCAAGAGAAGCATAGTACGCCGCGATACTTGCGAATCTTTTCGACAATTCCTTTTTATCTTTATCGAGGCTTTCGCTTTCCGCCGCTTTTTCAAACCATGTTTGAGACATTGATTTTCCGCTCTTTTCTCCTCCCTCATATGAATAAAAGTACGCCAGTCCCATTTGAAAAGCGAATTCGTCGTATTCTTCTTTATTTCCTTCAAAATAACTTTCATTTGTCCGGTTTCCGCTGCCTTTATATCCAAGAACCGACGTAAGCCGCGCTGTCTCTTCTCTGTCAAAATCGTTTTCCGACCCGTCTGCTCCGCGGACGCATAACTGAAGAAGATTGTGATACGCTTCTCCTCTTCGAGGGTCTATCTTAATTGCATCTGTATAATATTTTTCCCGTTCACTTTGTTCCGGCGAGTTCGCCGCCTCTTTTATATATCCTTCATAACTGCTCTTTGTCGTCATCGTCTCCCCGACTTTAAATCCGACGCATCCGAGAAGTGATGCAGCAGTCAGCGAACACATTGCAACGAACGTCCGCCATTTCCTCATCTGCCGTTTCCGGTATTCCTGATCTAATTCTCCGTAATGTTCCAGCGCGTACATCAGTTCCGCGCACGACTGATAACGGTCGTTCGGATTTCTCTGCGTACATTTCAGTACGATTTCTTCCAATCCTGACGAAAGCTGCGGATTCCATCTTCGGATCGGATACATCTCGTACGGCGGAAGACTTGGATTATGTCCCGTCAGCAAATGGTACATCGTCGCACCCAGCGTATAAATATCAGTACGGGCGTCCGTCTGCCCATGCCCGCCGTACTGTTCGGGCGCTGCATATCCCTGCGTTCCGAGACAAGACGTATCTTCAATACTTGTCTCTTTAAATTCGCGGGCCGTTCCGAAGTCGATGATCATGATCTGGCCGTCCGGCTTCAGCATGACGTTCGCCGGTTTTAAGTCTCTGTAAATGATCGGCGGTTTCCTCGAATGAAGATACCCGAACACATCACAGATCTGTTTCGCCCATTCCACAACCCGTTCCTGCGGCTGCGCGCCTTCTTTTTTCAGCCAGTAATCGAGCGCCTTTCCTTCGATATAATCCATTACGATCAGGAACGTATCATCCCTGTCGATCACATCGATGATACTCGGTAAATGCGGATGATTTAACCGTTTTAAAATATCGGTTTCCGCGATCAGTCCCTGCCGTACAACTTCGTAATCTTTCACGCCGTCTTTTCGGACTTCTTTGATCGCCCATTGTTTATTTGCCCTCTCGTTCATCGCAAGATAAACGACGCTCATTCCGCCCTGACCGATCTTATTCAGTATTTTATATTTACCGTCTATAATTGATCCTATTTCCAGCATATATTTATCCTCTAACACACCTTAAGGAGAACGACTGAAATATTATCTTTCTCCTGACGTGATTTATTCAATTCCGTACAATAGACCGCTGCGTCTTTCAGCGCTCTTTCCGTCTCCATTTTTTCAGGATCTATCAATTTATAAAATTCCTCTTCCGTAATCACATGACGGAAGCCGTCAGAACAAAGCATATAAACTTCGCCCGGCTTATATTCTCCCTGTGTAAACTCCGGAATGATCACTTCGCTTGCTCCGACGCATTGAAGAAGTACGTTCCGCTGCGGATGCACTCTCGCCTCATCCGGCGTCATTCTCCCTGCGTCGATCTCTTTTTGTACAAACGTCTGATCTTTTGTCAACTGAGTCATCCCCTGTCCGTCGATCTTATAAACTCTGGAGTCGCCCACATTCATCGTATAATATTTCCCTTCTACCATCAGAAGTACCGCCGCAGTTGTTCCCATCGCGATATGGGAAAGCTTTCCGTGATCGGCGATTCTTTGATTTACATCAAGGATCAGTTTATTTATTTCGTTTTCCAATTCCATACGGTTGATCCCATCAGCCGTCCTTCTCCGATAAAGAAGTTCCGGAAACTGAACTTCAAACCACATAGAAAATGCCTTGATCAAAGCGGCGCTGGCGACCTCACCTTTGGCAAGGCCGCCCATTCCATCACAAACTACAGCAAGCATAACGTCGCCGTAGTCTGTGGATGCCTCTTTGATTAAGACAGAATCCTGATTCGTATTCTTTTTAATTCCTCTGTCACTATGTACAACACTTAAAAATCCCATTCTGCCTCTCACTGCCCTTTATTCTTTCGTCCATTATCATCAGCGCCTTTTATTATTCAGATCGTAACAGTTTCAAGCACACATCGCGCCATTCGCAATCCCGTGCTGTATGGCGGAACTGTTACTTCAGATTATGATACATGAAACTCAAATTCTTCATCTGAGATCTTCAATGTTGATCTGTCTGTCAGCAGTGTCTCCTGATATGGATTTAACTGAACTCCGTTTACAAACGTGAAGTTGCTTGACTTCTGATCTGCCGCATAGTAATCAGAACCTTTCTTTGTGATCACTACATGATATCTGCTGACAGAAGTATTATCGGAAATACAATAGTTCACTCTTCTTCTTTCTTTTCCGATTGCAAAGTTCTGTGAATTGATCGTAATCTTCTCACCGTTTTTCTTTCTGATCAGATAAGCGCTTCCTGCTCCGTTAAGTAATGTTGTTTCGCCTGCTCCCGAATCAAGCAAAGTAGTCTCGCCTGCTCCGTCCGGCTCTGCCTGATACGGCTGTGCGTAAGGCGCTTTCGGCTGTTCCGGTGCACGGTTCGGAGGTACTACAGCTCCGTTCGGCTGCTGAGGCATTCCTGACGGAGGAACATTTCCGTTTCCTGCCTGTGCTTTCTTTTTCTTCTTGCTGTTAGAAGAAACTACGATAATAATGATTACTACTACAACAACGATCACTCCTGCTGCGATTCCGCCGATCAACAGGAAGTTCATTCCGCTTTTTTCTTCCAGATTTTCAACTGCAGCTTTTACATCTGATGTTGCCGATGTCACCTGTGCGTCTGTAGCCTCTGTATCGTTCGCAACTTTTTCTGCTTCTGAGATTGTATCGTTGAGAACTTTTACACTTTCTTCTGTGTAATTTTTCGTATCAACTGCTTTCGCCTTTGTAATTTCACTCTTAAGCGCTGTTACAAGATCTGCGTCCGGTCCTTCTTTTTCTTCCGGCTCTTCTTCATCAGGAGTCTGTGTTGTTGCCTGTGCCCCTGCATTAATATAGGAGATACCGAATGTGTCAAGACCACTCTTGATCGCGTTGATCTGTACTGCGTAGTATTTCTGATCTGAGCTGTTTCCATATGTAAATGTATTAACACCGATTACCGACTTGTTGGAATCTACAAGAGGACCGCCGGAATTTCCATGGTTAAGCTGTGCAGTGTGCTCGAAGAAATCAGCTCTTCCTCCGACTGTCAGCTTAGAAATCGTTCCGTCTGTTGCAGATACGTCAGCCGCCGTATTAAACTCTTTATTTTCGATCGAGTCTTCCGGGAATCCGTACGCGTTTACTGTCTGTGTCTGCTGAACTGTACTGCTGTCTCCCAAAGCAAGCGGTTTTCTGTCATAAATCTTATCCGACAGTTTCATTGCTACATAGTCCATCGTCTGACTCTGCACACTGTCATGGATCGTTGCCAGCACGCTCATGTCACGGTTCGCATATACTCTGATCTTCAGATGCGGATCGTTGTCTTTTAATTCGGATAATCCCAACGTTTCCATTGCCGCGCTTCTGATCGTCACACCAGGAGCAATCTCTTCATTCAAATTGAAAATATGATAGTTGGAAAGTACATACTCTTCATTGATCAAAAAGCAGCTTCCGCCTGACAACGCTACACTGTTTCCGTTATCATCTTCATACTCAAGCCATACCTGAAGCGTTCCGTCCGCCGGATTTTCCGCAGCGCTTATCGCTTTGGTATTTCCCGTCGATCCAGTTTCTGCTGATACCGATACATTCATGCCGATAATCATGCACATGAGTGTAAGAAATACCAACAGTTTTTTCGTTAGTTTTTTACCCATAATCTCTTCCTCCTGCTACATATAATATTTGTCATTATATGTATAATATAGGGTTTTCCTTTGTTCTCAAAGATGTGTCAACCTTTGTGGTCAGCTTTTTTGTCGGATTTTTATAGATTTTTTATATTTGCTTTTATATAATTATCCTGTATTAGTTTGTCTTTCAAAAAGTAATACCCCCCCCTGGTATTTTGCCATGTGGGAGTATTCTTTTTTACCGAGGAAAACATGTGAGAGGGAGATTAAGATTATGCCGGATTTTGCGACATTATTATCAGAACATATCCACAATAAAAACATCAAAACTTACGCTCTTGCCCAATACTGTAATTTGGATCGATCCAATATGTACAAGATTATAAAAGGGCAACGAAAACCGTCTTCTTTAGAAATGGTAGAAAAAATGTGTAAATTTATGCATTTGTCGCCTTCAGAACAGGCCGATATGGAAGAATCATATCACATTGCCCTGATCGGACGCGAAAACTATTACAGGAGAAAAGCCGTACAACAGTTTTTTGAAGAATTCCGTATTCCGACACTGCAGCTTCCGGCAACTTCACCTTCCAATGCGTCCGATTACGCCGACAATGCTACCTTGCTTCATTCTCATCTTGAGATCAATCGCTCGCTCCTTTACATCATCGCCTCGGAACTGAAAAAATCAGGTGGAAAGATCAGTCTGCTCATCCAGCCGGATTACACGTTTCTTATGAACATTCTTACAGCAGGTGATTATGCGTCCTCTTCTGTAGACATCGATCACATTATCTGCCTGAACAATAACCAGAACGTGTCATTTGCACGGCAAAATTATAATCTGAACTGCCTGAGAAATATTCTTCCTCTGTACAGTAATCATTATCAATATAACTGTTACTATTACTATGATGATATTGATGCCGTAACTTCAGCGTTTGCTTTATTTCCTTATGCGGTTATCACTACTGAATATGCCTGTCTGATTTCTTCAGATATGCAGTCCGGCTTTATTACTAAAGACCCGGAGTCACTAAAGTTATTTTCCTATCTGTTCAGTCAGTACCTGGCGCAGACAACACCCCTGCTTCGCCCGGTCACAGATTTAGGCGGACAAATACAGTATGTCGAAAATACAATGCAGAACATAACCGAAGGTTATTTCTTTCAAATGCTTCCGTGCCTGACAAGGTTTTTGACAAGAGACATGTTAGAGACTTACATTGTAAAAGATCTTCCACACCGAAGCGAACTTCTCGACAGACTTCAGAACTATTTACATGAACTTCAATCAATTCCCGCCTCTGCCGACCTTACGTTTATCTGTTCTATCGAAGGAATAAGAAAGTTTTTAAATACCGGCCGCGTCGGAGAGTATCCTGCATATGCATATACTCCGCTGAACTTAAGCGATCGCCTCTTTCTGATTCGGCAGTTGGCAAACTCCATGCTCAACGAGCATAATCGGCTTTTGAAGCGGGCGATCGGCATGATCGACCATGAATTTTACCTCTTTGCCGGACGCCAGTACGGCTATTTCATGTTTCAGACTTCAAATACAGACCGGATGATCTACCTGAACATCGAAGAACCCGGACTGCTTTTTACATTTTTTGATTTTTGCGATACGCTTGACGATGAAATATTCTTCACATCTGAAGAAGCTTATAGAAAAATACACGATCTGATTCAAGAATACAGTAAATAAAAAATCCCCTGACCGCCGCAGATGTTTCTTTTGCATCTCGCTGTCAGGGAACTTTTTATTCTTTTTTGCAACGGCAGATTCCTTCCAATATTCCGATCAATTCCGGTATATCTTTTTTTACCGTATCATATACAATCGTAAGGTCTACATTTCCATATTCATGTACAATTCGATTCCGCAATCCTTTAATAGCTCTCCACGGAATGGATGGATATGTTTTTTTAAATTTTTCTGTCAATTTCTCGGAATTTTCTGCCACCTGTATTAGCCGAAACATAATAGAATCAACAAGAATCTCATCCTCTTCCAATTTCGATTTTGACAGGCTCTCTGTATGTGTTCTAATAAAAGTGAGGTCTGTAATAATCTTATCAATATAATATTGGTCAGTCTTCTTATTATCCATAAATTTTAATTCCATCCTTTAATATTTCATTTATCAATTCCAAATTAGACTCTAGCTGTTCACGGTTCAGAATATCAACTCTTTTATGAAGTCCTTCTCTTATTGCTTCTACCAAACCATAAAAATGTATTCCGGACACCGACGTTCCAATTAAAAGATCTACATCACTAGTTTCTGTCGCTTTTCCTTTCGCATAAGAGCCAAAAAGATAACAATACTCTATATCATAATCTGCAAATACATCGGTACACACATCTTTTATCTTCTGTATGCTTAATATACCATGATCTTCATCCACAAATCCATATTGTTCTAGTTTTTCGAGCATATACAAATATTTTATTGACGTACGCTTAGCTGCATCAGTTTCATAATTTTGATAAGTACGCAATGGCACTCCTAAATATTTCGCACATTCCGCTTGGGTTAGTTTTTTCTGTTTCCGCAGTTCTCTCAGCATCATATTTTTCCACCTCATTCAAATGCTACCATAAAATATGGAAACGCGCAATTAAAACGCGCAAATTTCGCGTATTTTTTGCAGTTTAAGCACGCATGTTTTGCGTATTATTACTTATCAAAAAACGCAATTTCTATTTCTTTTATATTTCCATAAATTCTTGCACATTTATTATACCCGTAATCACCTCTTATTATCATCTACATAACATTTTCATCCCCACAAACTGCACATCCACTCTAATACTTTCAGCATACTAACCCCCACACTCAGAACATCTTTCACACAGAAATGAATTTTCCGTTACAAAAAATCCCCTGACCGCCGCAGATGTTTCTTTTGCATCTCGCTGTCAGGGGATTCTATTATTTTACTGTTTTATTTTGTTGCCTTATAGTAGTTGATCAGACATCCGTCCAAAATGATCTGTCTCTCGGCGTCTGTCAGATCCCCGAGTTTCAGCTGGATCTCTTTCAATTCATCACCAACAACATATGCGTTGATAACGTCTTTCTTTTCCTCAACTGCTTTTCTCACATTCGGAACGAAAATGTAATCTCCGTTTTTAAACGGAAGCGCCTCATGATCCGCATCTGTCAAAAATGGAAGCATTCCCCAGTTGATCAGATTGGAGCGATAACGTTTTGTCGCATATTCTACAGCAATGTTTGCCCAGCCTCCGAGAACTTTCTGGCAGGAGGCAGCCTGCTCACGAGCCGATCCATCTCCCGGTTTTACTGCGAAGATCGTACTTCCTACACCGACATTTCCTTCTCCGACTTCCGGATACGCTGCCTGGATCTTAGACATAACCGGTTTCAGTTCCTCCAGAGCATCAAGAGGACATGTTCCTGCCTCGATTGCTTTCTGTGCTTTCTGAACTTCTTTTGCTCTTCCAACATATGCGGGATCTTTTCTTGAAAGTGCAAACTCTGCAAGTCCAAGCGGATTAGAACGATACGAAGACGTCTCTCCTGACGGAATAAGTTCATCTGTTGTCGTTACCGGATCGTGGATTTCAGATACGACCTTCACGATCAGATTCTCAGGAAGCGCCGACATCTCCGGCCAGTCTTTAATATTCGGACCAAACTGGATCTCTACATTCGGATCTGCTTTACCTTTGCTGTCGAACACACGATTCGCATAAATATTCTGATCAAAATGATACTTCTGTCCTTTATATTCTACATCAAATGCCGTAGCAGGCGTCAGATATCCTTTGTTTGCCGCTGTCGCCGCAATGGAACGAGCATCCATAAGAGCAACAGAAGAAATCTGACCGCTCTGAAGCTTGCTTCCTTCACGGTTCGGGAAGTTTCTCGTTGTATGACGGATAGAGAACGCATTATTTGCCGGTGTATCTCCCGCTCCGAAACACGGACCGCAAAATGCTGTTTTTACAACTGTTCCCGCTTCCATAAGATCGGCTACGACACCATTTTTCACAAGTTCCATATAAATCGGCGTACTTGCCGGATATACGCTGAACGTAAATGCATCCGATCCGATATTATGACCTTTGATGATATCTGCTGCCGCACAGATATTTTCAAAACCGCCTCCCGCACATCCTGCGATAATTCCCTGATCTACATAGAGTTTTCCGTCTCGGATCTTGTCCTGAAGAGAATACTCTACAGCTCCGTCAAGACTTACGAGAGCTTTCTGCTCTACGTCATGAAGGATGTCTGACAGATTTGCGTTCAATTCATCAATCGTATAGACGTTGCTTGGATGGAACGGCATTGCGATCATCGGTTTGATCTCACTTAAGTTCACCCGAACACATCCGTCATAATATGTAACCGCTCCCGGATTTAATTCTTTATATTCTTCTTTTCTTCCGTGAATCTCATAGAATTCTTCGATCTTTTCATCTGTCGTCCAGATGGATGAAAGACAGGTTGTCTCCGTCGTCATAACATCTATTCCGATACGGAAATCAGCGCTTAAGTTTTTCACGCCCGGTCCGACGAATTCCATTACTTTATTATTAACATAGCCGTTTTTAAATGTAGCCCCGATAATTGCAAGCGCAACGTCCTGCGGACCTACCCCTTTCATCGGCTCGCCTTCAAGATAAACAGCGATCACTCCCGGCATCTTAATATCATACGTTTTGTTCAGGAGCTGTTTTACAAGTTCAGGACCGCCTTCTCCCATAGCCATTGTACCAAGTGCGCCATAACGTGTATGACTGTCCGATCCGAGGATCATCTTTCCGCCGCCTGCGAGCATCTCTCTCGCAAACTGATGGATAACTGCCTGATGCGGCGGAACATACATGCCGCCGTATTTTTTCGCACATGTCAGACCAAACATATGATCGTCTTCATTAATCGTACCGCCAACCGCACAAAGGCTGTTATGACAGTTTGTCAATACATATGGAATCGGAAACTTCTCAAGACCCGAAGCACGGGCTGTCTGAATAATTCCGACAAAAGTAATATCATGTGATGTCAATTTATCAAATTTAATCTGCAGGTTCTTCATATCAGAAGAAGTATTATGCGCCTCTAACACGCCGTAAGCTATCGTGTTTTTCGCTGCTTCTTCTTTAGAAACCGAAACCTGTGCGCTCCCTGTATCTTCAACAATCTCAGTGCCATTGAGCAAATACACACCGTTTTCATATAATTTAATCATATGAAACCTCCTTTTCGTTTGTCAATTTTACGCTATTTCTATATATTATCATACTTATTATGAAAATGTAACCAATACAGCAAAAAAACAACTTCTGCATACAGTAAAAAAACAACTTCTTCCGGAATCGTTCAGCCATACAACGAAAAGGGCGGGAATATCTTCCGCAAACGAATTTCCGGAAAGACCTCCCGCCCTTTTTCAGGCTATGATATATTTTTTCAAGCTTTATCTCTCGAAATCTTTATTCATAACACTGCAGGGTAATATTTTCGACAAGACCCGTTTCTGCATCTGTTTCAACTGTACATGAGTTGTCGTAACTTTCTTTGTCATACCAGTAATAAGTATTTCCATATTCTTCATCTTTATACGAATCCGTCGGTTCGCCGTAAGCTGCAAGAACGTCCGCTTCTTTCGTTCCAACCGTAATTCCGCCCGGGAACAAAACTGTCAGTCCGCCTTCTTCAAGATCATAATCATCTACAGAAATCGCTCCTACGATACAATCTTTCAATGCTTTCGGATCATCTCCTGTGTTTACCATATCCGCCATAATCGTATTTCCGTTTTCGTCTTCAAACCATGCCAACTCATATTCGCCTGCATTTACAACATAGTCTTCAGGTGTATATTCTCTGTCGAGTTTCAGACCTGTGGCTTCCAGATCTGCCAGACTGCACGGAAGCTTAAGAACTTTATCGTTGATCTGAACCGTATAGCTGTCCCATTTCGCGCCAAGTTCTTTACTCTGCTCTGCCGGTTTATCCGCTTTTTTATCGTCGTCTTTATCTTCTTTGTCCTCTTTATCGTCAGACACTTCTCCGCCTGCTTTTTCAATCACATCGTTCGGAACTTTAATCTCGCCTACACTGTCATATTCATGGTATGTCACTTCGATCGAGCATGCCGAAACATCAACGCCTTCTTCTTCCATCGCCTTTTCCATAATATCCTGCATATCGAAAGAAATCTTTGCCGGAAGAATATCATCTTCATAAACGGCGATCGTACACGGAAGTTCAAGATCTTTGATCACATCTTCGTCAATTTCAGAACCTAAGCTGTCTGCCATACCTGATTCCATCATGCCCACAATGTCAGAGCCTTTAATCTCGCCTTTCATCTCAAAACATTTTTCGCCGTTTACTTCCACCTTTTCTTTGGACATCTCAAAAGATTTTGCGTGTCCTCCCATACTTCCTGTAAGATCCGAAAGTTCTCCCGCCATATCTGCCGCAGAATCATCCATCTCTTCTTTTTGCCACTGATCGTTCGCCATCGTATACACAATATACTGATCTTTTTCTTTTACAGTATACATTTCAATCTCTGTTCCGACATTGGTGCCCATCATTTTCATGTCTACCGCGCCTTTGGCGTGACTTTCTCCTGATTTAAGATCCATGTCGATATCCATATCCATCTGGATGCCGATCGTAGTTGTATCGTCTCCCATCTCCATATCCATCTTCATGTTTGCCACTACCGACTCTGTGTCTTTCATGTTTTTCGCCATGTCTTTTAATAAGTTTTCCGGAGTCGCCTTTTTCCCGCATCCTGACATAAGCGCCGCTGTCATCATCGCTGCCATTCCCAGTGTCACTAATTTGTTCCTACGTTTTTTCATACCTTTTCCTCCTCGTTATATATAAATTTATATTATATACTTTTATATTTTCTGCTCTCGCTCTGTTTTCTTTTATTTTTCTCTTCCTTCTTCGTCTGTTAAATAAATTACCCCAAGCCAGTAATATCCTCCCAGTTCTCCGCTTCCGTATCCTTCGACTACTTCTTGTGCGATCTTCATAAACTCTTTATCGCTTAATGTATAATCTGTACGCAATACCGCAGTTCCCTCTTCTTTTAATTCATTTTTAAGCGGCTCAAAAATTTTATTTTTCTCATAAAATTTTCCTTCTATCCGGTAAAACTCTTTGTCATCCGACTTTGCTTCATAATCTTTCACCTTATCGTCAAGTACAAAACGTTCGTCTTCTACAAGCACTTTGTCTGCCGCGTAATCGGGAAGATTTAACAGCGCATTTAAGATCAACTCATTATCGTTATTCGTGGAATCTACGATCCTCCACTCCCCGTCTATTTTAATCTTATTCCATGCGTGGGGAAGTTCACCGTCCAGATTTCCTGTCACAACGATACATTCCAGTCCGGCCTGCTGCGCCAGAAGTTTGAATGCTCCGGCATAACTTGAACACACTCCTGTTTTATTTAACAAAACGCCATACGGTGTAAAGGAATCATTAAACTTTGCATCGACTCCGGCAAAATCGTTTTCTTCTGCATTTTCAAGCGCGTCCATATCGTATTCAGCAGTATCGCACAGATATTGATTGATCGCCATTTCTTTCTCAAGTTCTGTCATATCGTCCGTAATAATACTGTCTACAACACGTTCTGCCTCTTTCGAGATTTCTTTTTGTTTTTTCTTTATTTCTTCCGATTTTGTATCATATTTGACATGCAGTGTCTTTCCGCCGTTTGCGATTGACGCCCCCGTCACTCCGAGTACCATTGGGTTTTGATAAACCGCTTCTTCCCATGCATCCAACAGATAATCCGTATCTGCACTTTCCGGAAATTCCTTCAAACTGATACTTGTGTTCGCATTGAGCATATTTACTGCCAGATATTCACTCAAAGCGCTATTTGCAGTGACTTCATACTTTCGTTCACTCTCTCCCGAAGACTCCTTTTCCTCTTTTTCACTTTCGGTCTCGCCTTCCACTTTCATCTCCGGAGTAACCGCACCTGCACGATTTCTTAATTTCTCTTGTCTGATTCGAACCTTTTCCAGTTCTTCTTTCCAAGTATCAGTATTATAACTTTCTACGACAACAACTCCGTCAAATCCTGTTCCGTCAATCTTATACGGAACTTTTACGATATTTTCACCGCTCCATGAAGCCTTCTCTTCCTTCGCGCTTTCAAAATCATAATTAATCAGCTTTTGTACAAGCGTTCCGTCGCACATCGTCACCCATTTATATGACGGCATTTCGCCGAACGACTGCGTATAATTTGAACCTTCCTCATTCAGGCTCATCTTCACTTCTTCCGTAAAAGGAACTTTACGCGCAATATCTGTTTCCCTGAACATATTGCTTAAAGCAGATGTTCCGTCCTTTGATACTGCTATAACGCAGTAATAAGTTTCATACTCTGTATCTTTCGGTATCGCTTCGTTTCCCTCTCCGTACTTTTCAATAACGTATGGCTCCCGGCGATCCGCTTCCGACACATTATAAGTAATAAACTTTGCCGTTGATTCGGGAATCCATTCTGTTCCTTCTGTTTCACCTTCGACCCAGCCGTCTCCGGATAATCCCATCTTTTCTGAGGACGTCATGCTCATCACATAATAACGCTCTGCTCCCGGCACTTTTTTCCATCTGAAAACCGGAAATCCTTCCTCATTAATCCCAAGAGTAACTCTCGGTGCATTCTTAACTTCTGAATCGACGGTAAACACTGTCACTATCGGTTTCTCCAGTTTTTCTCCGGTTTCAAGATCCACATATTGAACCATATAATACTGTGGAAGATTACCCCAGTCATTCAACTCTCCTTTATCAAACAAAGACGAATCTGCCGCTTGATATCCCGGCGCATCCTCGTCAAGACCTTCGCTCATGATCCCGCCTACACTCCATCTCGGAGGTGTAACTGATAATTCCTTTGTTTTTTCATCCCACTCAAAATGTGATCCGATCTGATAGGTGAGTTCCGGATCTTTATACACATTTACGATCTGTGTATATTCCGTAAATCCGGCATTCATTATATCAAACCCCATTTTCAGCTTAAGCCTTTCGTCACGGGCCACGCCGCGGATCGGATCGGCATATTCATACTTTTCATTATATTTTTTTCTGATAGAATCCGCCAGTTTTGCAGTCTCCATCGTTGTCTTCCCGACGTTTTTCTGCTGCGGACCTCCGCATGCGCTTAGCAAGACTGCCGTTACTGCCAAAACACTGATACATGTTTTCAAATATTTCTTTTTCATAAGCATTTCCTCTTTGATGAACAACAAACAGTTTTTTTATGCGTTTCTGCTTATAATACCTTTGCCGCATCCAAAAGGTTACGTCTTTTATAAAGTTTTTTTCAAATATTCTGTCAGATTTTCTTTATCCCCTTTTTCTTCTGTCACATACCAGATTTTCCCGTCTTTTTCAAACACTGCATGAAGAATTCCGTCTTCCGTTTTTCCTATATATACTTTTTTTCCGTGAACCCTTCCCGGCTTCAGCTTCCACAGCTCTTTCGGGATATTCTCGTCATCCTTCTCCGTATACTTTTCAACTTGAATATCTTCCCACTCTCTCGTCTCTGATATGTCCTTTTTTCCGAGATTTAATCCAATCTCCATCTCTGATGAAGCAAATGTCACATCTTGTATCACAATCTTGTCTTTAAACGCCGCTCCCCATATACCAAGGCAGACAAAACAAAAGCATGCCGCTATTGCCGTATATTTCCACAATCCGATAATTTTGCGGCGGCGCTCCTCTCTTTCAGCTGCTTTTACCGTCCGGTTCACTAATTCTTCCGGGACATGAATGCTGTCATTTACTTTCTTATATTCGTCCCACACAGTCAAACTCTCCTTTCAAAGCTTCCTTAAGCATCCCCCTGCTGCGATACAGGCGGGTTTTTACAGCCGACTCCGAAAGTTCCAACATCTCAGCAATCTCAGAAACAGAATATTGTTCATAGTAAAACAAATGTACTGTACTCCTGTAATCTGCCGGCAGGCGAAGAACTGCCTCATATATGAGATTCTCCGGCAGATCCATCTCATAACTGTCCGTGCTCTGAACATCCCTGTCTATAGAAACTGTCTTTTTCCGAAACGCACTATCAAACTGTTTCTTGCAGCAATTAACAGTTACTCTCAAAAGCCATGCCTTCAAATGCTCTCTCCCCTGAATTCTTTCTTTATACTTTACTAATCGGAGGAACACTTCCTGAAACACATCTTCTGCTTCACTTTTATTTTTCATTTGTACCAGAGCAAGCCGATAAACCATATTTCCATGAATACGGATGGCTTCTTCTACATTAATTTCTTCATGACTGCCCTCTGTTTGACCTCTCATATATAATACCTTTTCCCGTACTTAAACGTCACATAGATTTTATGTTTATTTTTTGATTATATCTTACTTTTTTTCTTCATACAAGAACAAAGTAACAAACCCGGACTTTGGCTCGTTGCACAATATAAAAAAGAATCCTGCTCGCAAGATTCTCCGCCTGCGGCGGGTCGCTTTAGCGACGTACTTCTTTTCCGCCGCAGTGCGCTCCTACACGGAGCGTTTTTTATGCTATGGAACATTACGGAGTAATTTCCTATAGCATAAAAAATCCGAACACTGACTAATGCCAATGTTCGGATCTTTATTTAAAGTGGAGAATACGAGAGTCGAACTCGTGACCTCCTGCTTGCAAGGCAGGCGCTCTCCCAACTGAGCTAATCCCCCATAGCGTTCTTAGAACTTTTATAAGATATCATATTCTAAGAAACTTGTCAAGTTTTTTATGAAATTTTCGACAAATTCATGCCAAAACATGCAGCTTCCATTTCCCACTTTTCGTATTCGTTGTAAAAAATATATAAATACACCTTCCAGACAGGGGAGAAATCAAAACTTATCCCCCATTTTATAGATTTAACTATGATCAATTTATACGAAGATGAAACTCTTCTATCAGACGAGCAATATTTTCTTCTGTATCTTCAAGCTCATCTGCAATTTCGGAAATTGTTTTTCCTTTTTCGAGCTTTTTTTGAATGAGAGAACAGGTTTTTTGAAGATTTCCTTCTTCTCGACCTTCTTTACGACCTTTATTAAGTCCAGCCTGTTCTCCACTTTGATATGCTTCTTCTCTCTGCACTTCAATATCCGTCTCATAGTCATACTCTTCCAACAACATATTTATAACCTCGCCTCCTTTTCGCATTAAATAATCAGCAAGTATTCCTTTTTCAATGCACTCTTTTATCGCCTTTTTATAAGGTTCTTCCACACCGGAGATCTGATAGTTCTGCACGATTTCCATAAACTGGCTATACTCTTTCAGCACTTGACATTTCTCTAAAATCTCATGATGTTCTTCCGGTCGGATATTAATAACCTTTACTTTTAATTCCAAACTTGGTTCATTATCTTTTCCAATATAAGCATCTGACAAGCGCAGTTCTTTTTCTTTTGCCCACTTTTCTTTTCCTACTATAGGCTCTCCTTTCATGTGCATGAATGAGTCCTATCGTACAAGTAAGAAAACACTCTTAAGTTTTTTCTCTCAAAGCTTTTTCTCCTAAAGCTTTCTCTTATAACTTTCGGTGAAACTTTTTTCTTCTGTTAAGAATCAGTATACGAAAAAAAGAGACGTTCTACAAGACTATCCATGCAAATCTGTTTCGTTGTGTTCTGGGTAATTTTGAGGGAATTTCTCTGACCGACGAAGCTGTCGGCATCTTTCACAAAAAGAATTTCTGTGAGTGGATTTATCATAACATATCTCTTCTTCAGAGACAATGATATATTTTATTTATACATTCCCCTAGTCTCTTTTACTGACAAAAAGAAAACTACCAGAAGAAAACTATTTATGCTCACAAGAATCATCAATTTCCCCATCTCTATTTCTCCACTTATAATCGGGAATATGTATAATACATTTTCTTCTGTTAAAATATCGAATTGACAGAAAGACCAATATCCTAGCGAAGCTAGATAACCTATAATGACATTATTTCCTAATTGTGAAAAAAGAAGTCCTAAAATCCCCAGAAAAACAGCATACAGAATTGTCACGGTTACATATTTTAAAAATGGAAAACTGCAGTTTTGAAGCCGCATAATACTTGCGAATATAGTAATCATAACTGTAATCATCCAGAAACTGCATATCAGCCGAATGCTTACGCTCTTTCTATATGACCATACTTTCGTATAAACAATCTCTTTTACGGAAACTTCCAATTCTTGCCTTATTATAGGAATGAAAAGAAATACCCCTATCAGAGCTAACGATTGTCCGAATACATCTGCGGAATGAATGTTGTCTAAATTAGAAATTCCTCTTATAACCGGGATAATGAATGTATAGACAGCCGCCAGTAATAAACTATTTTTGAATGTGAGCGGTAAATCGATCCTTAAAAAATCCAAAATGCTTTTGCAAAAAGAAATCATAATTTAACTTTCCACCTCTTTTCTTGTTATATACTACAACAGATAATGCTATCAATATCAAAGACAAGATCACAAACAGTCCTCTATTCAAACAGATCAAATTAAAATCTTGCTTTATAAGTTCAGAACCTCGTAATAAATTATGCCGTATCATCAGCGTAAATATTTTTGTATCACCCGATAACGCTGTCAAAGAGGTATCAATAAACCACCATACAAACTGTATTAAAATAGCTATCGGTGTAGATGTTAAAATCGTCAAGAACATTCCTGAAGAAGTAACAATCATTGCTGTCGGTAATAACCACCAAACAATATATTTCAGAAAAGCAAACACATCTATTGCAATACCGGTTTCAGCAGAAAATTCAATCAATGGAATTAACGACTCAAAACTCAAAATAATTATCGGCAATAACACTGCCGCAAGCATTGCTAAAAAACGAATCGTAATAAGCTTTGTTGTTCCGATCTGTTTACAGTCTATCAGCTCATTCATACAGTTTCGTCTATCCTTCAGCCAAAAGATAACTACTAAGAACACAGGATATAAACCCAAATCTCTTGTCATATAATCGCAAAACAATCTTGCAAAAGCAGCAGAAACTTTATCATCATAAATCGTTTTCTCATATTCATTCATTGCTTCTTCATAAGTCATTTCTGCCATACCATAATATTGCAATAAATTTTCCATAGAATAATTAGAACCCGCTCCGATGATACTTTCCGCTTTTTTCATAAGCTCTTGAAATTCCTCATAAGAAACTTGTGATGCAAATTGTTTTGTATAATCAGTATTAGTAGTTACTTGTTCTTCATTTCCCGTTTCAAATGTAAAAGTTCCGTTTTCACTTTGTGTTTCGTTACTTTCAAAATGAATAATATTTCCATTCACGGCAGGAAAGTAATCATCCGGAAGATGATTGATCTGCTGTTCATTTAACCCGGTTATTTTTTTGATTATATCTAAAATTTCTTTTTGTTCATTTTCATTTAAGACTACTTCCTTATAATAGCTGAAAGGGTATGATGCATAGGAATTTGCAAGATATTCCATAATCAGCATGTCCATACTGCCGCACATAATTTTTTCCGGTATTTCTTTATTTTTCATTCCATAGCTTTCTTCTTTCTCCGGTTTTTTCAAGATTGAACCGCCTGTCAGTTCAGAAGAAACAGACAGATCACTTCCTTGCGAAGCAGATATTTCTTTCGTTGTTACACCATAAAAATTTTCATGCCAGCTAAAAAGCAGCAATCCAATAAACAATACATATATAAAGCTAAAACAAATTTTTTTCAATTCTTTAATAAACAGCATCTATTCCACCTCCTGCTTGAAACTTGATAAGAGATACATATAACTGTCCTCTATCGTAGGCTGACATGAAACCCATTCTTTTTTTGGCGCAGCGTTTGATAAAAAGCGACAAGATACATTTATTCCATTTTGATGAATACTGATAACACGGTATTTCTGTTTAAATTGATTTAATTCATTTTGCAAAATCGTGGTAGTATAGACTTTTCCGTTTCCAAGCTGTAACAACTTTTCTATTTGTCCTTCAAAAACAACAGTTCCGGAAGATAAAACAGCTGCTTTAGAACAAGTGGCTTCTATATCACTTGCTATATGCGTAGATAATAAAATAATTCTTTCCACTGCCAATTCAGAAAGAAGATTGTAGAAGCGTAATCTTTCTTCAGGATCAAGTCCTGCCGTCGGCTCATCAATAATCAAAATTTTCGGATCATTTAATAATGCCTGTGCAATACCGAAACGTCGTTTCATACCGCCGGATAAATTTTTAAATCTTTTATTCTTCTCTTGTTCCAAATTCACTTGTTTTAAAAGCTCGTTGATACGCCTCTTACGAATATTGTTTGGAAGTTCAGCCAAAATCCCAAGATAATCTAAAGCAGAATAAACCGTCATGTTTGGATATATCGAAAATTCCTGTGGAAGATAACCGATTATTTTTCTGATTTCTTTTTTCCTTTTTATATCAATCCCATTGATTTCTACCATTCCCGTTGTCGGCTCTGACAATGTAGCCAATATACGCATAAGCGTTGTCTTACCGGCTCCGTTTTCGCCTAACATTCCATACATTCCGATCGGTATATGTAAAGAAATATCTTTCAACACATTTTGTTTCCCGTAGTTTTTATTCAAATGTTCAATACTAATTTCCATAAAAAAACCTCCTTACGTTTTTTGTAAGGAGATTATTTCATATAAAAGTCAAATTTCAGAAAAGTTTCCGCCTATTTTTTAATCTTGATTGTAATAATTGCTCCACGATCTGGGAGATTGTCTAAAAATATATTCCCTCCGAATTTTTCACTAAGTATTTTACAGATAGATAATCCTATGCCAAAATTTCCACCGTTTGAAGCGGAACTGAAGAAGAAAGAAGCTGCGGATTGTAATTCTTCAGATGTAAAACCTACTCCATCATCTTGCATTGAAAAATACAAATAATCCTCTTTTTCTTTGATTGAAAATATAATTTCTTCATGTGAAAAGCGGAGTGCATTGTCAAAAATATTCTCTAAAACTTTTGATAACATCGCTTTATCTGTCGATATAAAATCAGAGTTTGAAAAATCCCGTATAACAAGTTTTTTATTCTCTCGTGCCGCTAAAATAGAAAATTCTTTTGTTATGTCGGCAATCAACTCTTTTAAATTATAATTATCTTTTTTGATCTCAATATCTTCCATTTTTTGTATATCTTTCACACACTCTACATATCGTTTTAATCTATCGACAGCTTCTGTCATATTTTTAATCGTTGTCTGTAAGGTTTCATTTGTAAGAGTTTCTCTTTCGATTGATTTTTCCAAATAATCAAGATAGCCATTGAGCACCGTGATCGGCGTTCTTAAATCGTGTGAAACAGAAGCCGTCAGCGCTTTTCTCTCTTGAAGCATATTCCACATTTTACTATTGCTTTTGTAAATCTCATTTTTCATATGTTCAAATGTATCACATAACTGCCCCAGCTCATCATCAGATGTGTATTGTATCTGAAAATCTAAATCCTGCTGTGAAATGTGGTACATACCATTTTTCAGATTTTCAAGCGGTATCTTCAATTTCCATTTGTAATATAATTTTGCCACCATAAAAGAAGCGATTATAATATAGGCAATGGGTAAGGACACCATAAGAATCGTAATGCACCAATAATATAATTGATTTTCTTTTGAAAGTTCTCCATGTGTATATTTCTGCGGTACGGCAGTAACCCCGTTATTATTTTCGGTGTCATTACTATCTGCGTCTCTAATTACATAGTCTGTGATGATAATAGGTCTTGTATCAAGTATTTTTTTCTGGATAGATGAACATGTCAATATTGTAATTACTGAAAGAGCGCTGACCAGACTAAGACAAAATACCGCCAGCAATACTAATGATCGTTTTAGCGACATCTTTTGAAATACTTCTCTTATTTTTCCCATTTATATCCGACTCCCCAAACTGTAGTAATATAACCTTTATCCGTAAACTCATTAAATTTCAGACGTATTTTTCGTATATGCTCTTTGATAACAACGCTGTCTCCATTGCCGTCAATGCCCCAAATATTTTCATAAATTTTTTCTCTGTCAAAAACCTGACCTGCATTAGAAGACAAGAGTTGTATAATTTCAAATTCTTTATTTGACAATTCAATTTTATGCCCTTTGATATAAAGACTTCTATCAGAATAATCAATAATAAGATCTTCTGAAAATTTACTTTTTGTCTTGTTATGACTTCTTTGTTCGCGTCGTAAATGCGCCGAAATTCTTGCCAGCAATTCATTTACAGAAAATGGCTTCGTAATATAATCATCTCCGCCTGCCATTAACCCGTTGATCTTATCCTGCTCAGATACTCTGGCAGTGAGAAAAATAATCGGACAAGAGATAAAATCACGAATAGAGACACATAAATCCAAACCGTTCATGCCATCCATATTGATGTCTAATAAAACTATGTCCGGCGAGTAAGATAATTTATCCAAAGCCTCTGCCGCATTGCCGGCAGTATAAACAGAATACCCTTCAAATTCAAGCTGTAATTTCAACATATCTAAAATAGACTGTTCGTCATCTACGATTAGGATCTTATATTTTTCTTCCACAAACTTTCACTCCTTATCAATGAGATTAAAAATCTTATAACAGAAAAAAGTCAATTTTTCGCCAATTTTTAATTTCCCTATTAAAATTAATTTTATCACAAAATAAAAAAAGTTACTGTACATCAAAATACAGTAACTTTCAGTTACAAAATAACATTTTGTTTATTTTTCCAACAGCCCTCTTCTATACAGATTTAAAATTTTAACAGGCGGATCAAAAGCGGATTTGTTTCATATAAGAAACGCAGAATACTACTCTTTTCAACCATTTCAAAGCATGCGCTTCCCGCCTCTGTCGTATAGGCAAGCGTCATGATGAGAAATCCGATCCACACAATGACAAGCGCAAGCAAAAGACCGAGCGCTCCTCCGGCAATATGATTTGCCAGTCCAAGCACCGGAAGTTCCCCAATAATATTCACAGCAAACATCAGCGCCTTCACAAGAATGATCGCCAGCAAAAATGTCACAAGAAACGACAACAGATTCAATACAAGATGCGATGCATATGCCGCCACATATCTCGGAAAACTTTTCACTCCCAGCTCTCCGTAAATCGTGCTGTTGTTATTTTCTATAAGCTGATCTTTCAAAAACCGGGGAAGAGGGGCTTCCTCAATCAAGTTGATCTGCACATCTTTCGGAATATCTCCGATCACACTTAAAATATCATCCGCCGTAATGCCGAGCACATCCCAGTCCATCTCGTTTAACTTGGAGATGTCTTCCGCCGTAAGATTTTCCAATGGCGTTCCTGTCAGATCGATCGACTGAAGCTGCTCAGACGTTATCTCCGGCATAAATTTCTCAGTAACTTTACTTTCTAAGAAATCATCTACAGGCGTATACTCCTTAAGCGCTCGTGTAACATGCGGCGAAAGGAACAGCACAAGAACAAGAGTCAATATTGTTGATAAAAGGGAAAGTCCGAGTTTTAAAAATCCTCTAACATACCCAAAAGCAATACAGATAAGAAAAATCGTTCCTACAATGATCAAAAGCCAATTATCCATAATCTCTCCTATTTCGTCAGATAAATTACCCGTAATTCATCTGCGCTCATCACATAGTATCTGTTCAATCCCGAAGCTTTGAAAATCTCCAGCGCCTCTGTTTTTATGTCTCCTTCAAATTTTACGATTCCGTTTGCGGTCACGATACAGCACTTACTTCCTTCATACATAATAACTTCGCTGCCTTCTATCTTTGCATTTCCGTATCGTCCCGAAATCTCTTTATTAAGTATCCTCTCCCCAAACCGATCATACAGCCGCAGCTCGTATCCTGATTTTTCACTGTTAAGCAATATAAGCCCTATATATTGGTCTGAGTGAAATACGCTCTGTATCTCCTGTCCGATCGATATCTCTTTTTCTTTTTTCGGTTCGGCTTTCCCTTTATAGATGACGATCGAGTTATCTCCTACTACAACAGAGCGGTCGCTTCCCATAAAGAAAATGTCTGCCATGATCGTGTCTGAATATTCATCCGATGCAACGATCTTATCCGGCTTGTCCTTTCCACTCTCTCCGAAATTATAATAGATCACTTTTGACTTCAGCACGGCGTCGTCTGTATGAAAATAAGTTACCGCCAGCATCTTTCCGTCGTCAGACATATCCATCGCAACAGGATAACCCATTACAGGAACAGTTACCTGCTGCTCCACTAAAACATTGCCCATTGCATCATAAGAAATGATCTTCGGCGCAGTTTCATTTTTCAGCAGAACTGTCACAATTCCCTGATCCGAAATCGCCATATTTTCAATCGGAAGACTTGTCTCAATCTCGCCTTTCAAACCTTCTTCGGAAAATACAAGAATGCTGTTTCCTCCGATATCTCCTACCGCAAACGCTTTTTCTTTCACCTCAATGATCGGATTTTTCAGTTGTGTCGACTGAATCCACTTTTCTTCGTTTTTCTTATTTAAAAAAACAACGCCATCCCGATTGTATCGCACGATTCCATTTGCAAAATGGGCATAATTACTTGTATCCGAACTATCTGTCGAGTACCTGACCGCCGTTCCGGCTTCACTATACGCCTTATTCGTGAGCATCAGATATGTTCCGCTTACCGCAAGAGCAATAAGAATAACCGGCACAACAATCTTTTTTAATTTTTCCCTGTGTATTTTCTTCGTTTTAGCACGAACTTCACTTAGATCATCGGGGGGTGTTACTATTTTAAAATCCGTTTTTTTCTTTTGTGTCATATAACTCCCCTTCTTTATATTTCTGTTTTATGTCCTTTTTATTTCCGCTAAATCTATTCGCCAACATCTTACCATACTTTCATGGCAATAGCAATTTCTGTCCGATATAAATAAGATTGCCGTCCGTAATCCCGTTCATTTTGCAAATCGTGTCTACATGGTCAAGATCGCCGTATATCTTACGGCTGATAATCGCCAGCGTGTCTCCTTTCTCTACAATATAAACCCCGTCCTGACCGTTCGCGCTTCCAATAGTCTGTTCATCTGCCCCCTGCGCAGAATCGCTTCCCTCCGGTTCTTTTTTATCATTGCTCTCAGACAGGCTGTTTTCCGGATTTTCATTTTTCTCATCTTTTCCGTCTTCCTTTTGACCTGACACACTTTCCTCCTTTGTTTTGTTTTCATCTGCGGAATCTGCATCTGTCTGTCCTTTTACTGCTTCAATTTCTGCAGATGTGGGAACAGATCCGTCATCTGTTGTTTCTTCTGACGTTTTCCCATCTGACGCAACTGTCTCTTTATCTAAAAATCCAAGCGTGTTTTGTACCGATTTCATCCTGTCGAAACTGTTAAACAACGATACCCCCATAATTACAAGTATCAAAATCACACAAGCTCCCGCAGCATACATCAGACTCCCCGGCCGTCTGCCTTTTTGATGCTCGCTCCGTTTTCTAGCCAAAGAACGAAAGTCCTTTGCAGCTCTGTCTTCCACTGTTTCCGACGCTGACGCCCCATTTTTTTTCCGGCTGGAGATCATATAATTCTGCATACACGGATTTTTTTCATAATATGTGTAATGCCCTCCGATCTCCAGCAAGTCATTCATTTTATGTACATAATATGTCTCTTCTTTTTCTACCGGATCTTTCATAATGAAAACGGTATTTTTCTTCGGAAATGATTTTTTATGAAGCTTTACGGTTTCCGGTTCCGGAATGAGCGGCGCTCCGGGATGTACTACAAACCATCCTAGCATTTCCCCGTCTTCAAAATACTGTTTGCAGTCTTCATATGCGTTTTTCCATGCAGCCTCATCAATCACATATTCTTTATCCGACATTTTCAGATCATGCATCTGAATCGCACCATAAATATAAACATAATCTTCATCCTCGCCGTTTTGAATATCTCCGACAAGAAAAGCCCCCATAGGGTCTGTGCCTGCTTTCTCACATTTCTCACACAATCCGGCAAAAAATGTATCTACATAATCTTCCACATAAATTTTAGGACTGTCGCTTACATTTCCTATTTGACGCACGTTTTTCGGTAACTGTCTTTCCATTTATACTCATCCTCCTAAATCAACTGAATATTTTAAAAATCAACAATGTTTCTATCGGCGTTGATATGAGGATAGCACAATAAAAAAAATGATTTTATCAGTTATTGTCAGAAGAATTCGACATATTATAAAAGATGCCGCTCAAAATGAACAGCATCTCCTTTTGTAATATTATGATACGAACGCTTTTACTTTTTCATAAATACCGTTTATGCCAAGTCCGTATTTTTCGATCAGTTCAAGCGCCGGACCTGATTCTCCATACACATCGTTAATTCCGATCTTAAGCACTTTTGTCGGAACATTTGCGGAAAGCACATCACATACTGCGCTTCCAAGTCCTCCGATAACCGAATGCTCTTCGACTGTAACGACTTTGCCTGTTTCCTGTGCGGCCGCAATGATAAGTTCTTCGTCAAGCGGCTTGATCGTATGAATATTGATCACTTTTGCATCAATACCTTCCGCTGCCAGCTTCTCCGCTGCCTGCAGACAGTTGTTGACAGGAAGTCCTGTCGCAATGATCGTTACGTCTTTTCCTTCTCGAAGCACAACGCCTTTTCCAAGTTCAAACTTATAATCCGGTCTGTCATTGATCACCGGAACAGCCAGACGTCCGAACCGCATATACACCGGCCCTACATATTCGTAAGCCGCGCGCACCGCCGCTCTTGCCTCTATGTCATCAGACGGATTGATCACAACCATTCCCGGAATCGTACGCATCAAAGCAATATCTTCATTACACTGATGTGTCGCTCCGTCTTCACCTACGGAAATTCCGGCATGTGTTGCTCCGATTTTTACGTTCAGATGCGGATAACCGACTGAATTTCTTACCTGCTCATAAGCCCGTCCCGCCGCAAACATTGCGAAGGAACTTGCAAACGGAACTTTACCCGCAGCCGCCAATCCTGCTGCCACGCCGATCATATTACTTTCCGCGATACCGCAGTTGATGAAACGTTCGGGATATGCAGCCTGAAATAAACCTGTTTTTGTCGCAGCCGCAAGATCCGCGTCAAGCACAACGATCTCTTCATGTTCCGCCCCAAGCTCTACCAGCGTTTCTCCGTAACTTTCCCTCGTCGCAATCTTCTTTACTTCTGACATAACGCTTCACCTGCCTTTTCCAAATCTGCCATCGCGATTTTAAATTCCTCGTCGTTCGGCGCTTTTCCATGCCATCCCGCCTGATTTTCCATAAAAGAAACTCCTTTTCCTTTCACAGTCTTGGCTATGATCACCGTCGGACGTCCTTTTACTGATTTTGCCTCTTTAAATGCAGCGTCAATCTGATCAAAATCATTTCCGTCAATATTGATCACGTGAAAATTAAACGCTTCAAACTTTTTATCTATCGGATACGGAGAGTTCACTTTTGTAATCTCACCGTCGATCTGAAGATTATTATTATCCACGATCACAAGAAGGTTATCCAGTTTGTGGTGAGACGCAAGCATCGCAGCTTCCCACACCTGACCTTCCTGGATCTCTCCGTCACCGAGAAGTGTATATACGCGGTAATCATCACCCGATATCTTTGCCGCAATCGCCATTCCTACAGCCGCAGAAACTCCCTGTCCGAGAGAACCTGAAGACATATCAACACCCGGAATGCACTTCATATCCGGATGACCCTGAAGATAAGAACCTGTATGTCTCAGTGTGATCAGATCTTCTTTCGGGAAAAATCCTTTCTCTGCCAACGCGGCATAAAGCCCCGGCGCTGTATGTCCCTTTGAGAGGACGAAACGATCTCTGTCCGCTTTTTTCGGGTCTTTCGGATCTACATTCAATTCCTCAAAATACAGATAAGTGAATAGATCCGCCGCGGAAAGTGATCCGCCCGGATGTCCTGCTTTCGCACTGTGAACCGATGTCACAATTCCCTTGCGGACTTCATTTGCAGTTTTCATCAACTTTAACTTGTCCATAATGTCTCCTCTTTAATGTCTCCTCTTTCTTACTTCTGTTTATTACTTCTGTTTATTATTTCTGCTCTATCTTACAGTTCTGTCCTGCCTTCAAGCGCTCTTAAAAGCGTCACCTCGTCAATATATTCCAAATCTCCTCCGACCGGAACGCCGCTGGCAATCCTGCTCACCTTTATTCCCGCCGGTTTTATGAGTTTGCTTATATACATTGCCGTTGTCTCGCCTTCCAGACTTGAATTCGTTGCAATGATCACTTCATTCACGTCTCCCTGAAGCCGTTCCATCAGTTCTTTCAGACGGATATCTCCCGGGCCGATTCCCAGCATCGGAGAGATTGCCCCGTGGAGCACATGATATACTCCGTTATATTTTCCTGTCTTTTCATACGCTGCCAGATCCCGCGGTGTCTCAACGACCATGATCGTTTTCTTGTCGCGATCCGGATTTCCGCAAATCGGACAGGTTTCCCGATCTGTAAGTGTACAGCACACTTTACAATACCGCACATTTTTCCTTGCGTCAATAATTGATTTTGCCAAACCTTCCACTTGATCCAGCGGCATGTTGATCACATGAAACGCCAACCTTTGCGCCGACTTGCTGCCAATCCCCGGCAAACGGGAAAATTCTTCGATCAGACGGCTGATCTGATTACTGTAATATTCCATCCTTAAAACATCCCCGGAATTCCGCCGCCCATGCCGCCTGTCAGCTTAGACATAGCAGAACCTGTCGCCTCATCGATCTGACGCAGCGCCTCATTTGTCGCCGCAACGATCAAGTCTTCCAACATCTCAATATCATCCGGATCAACGACTTCTTCCGCAAGTTTTACTTTTGTCACTTCGCGTTTTCCCGAAACAGTCACTTCAACCGCTCCGCCGCCTGCCGTCGCCGTAAATTCCTTTGCCTCAAGCTCTTTTTGCTGCTCTTCCATCTGACGCTGCATCTTCTGCGCCTGTTTCATAAGATTTGCCATATTTCCCGGCATCGCTCCACCCGGAAAACCGCCTCTTTTTGCCATAATCAATCCTCCACCGTTATCTTCATATTGATCTTTTGTTCTATATCTATGAATGTATCCTCAAAATGTCTGCCTTCTTCTACATGACGCACTTCTACTTCCACACGTTTTCCGATCCGTTCTTCGATTAATTTTTCCAACTCTTCAACGTGATCTTCCCGCCCTACGACGCTTGCCGCAAGACTGTCCGGAAGAACGATCAAAAGCCGGTTGTCTCCGCCCAGACTTAAGCGGGCGCTTTTCAGATACCCCTTTATAATACCTGAAGCTTCTCCGGCAATCATTCTAAAATTCTTTACGACTTCCTGTACGTCTTCGGGAATCGCATCTGGAATTTGCGGTCTCTGCGCACGAGCGCCTGCAAAATTGCCCTCGGTGTTTCCATTAATCACCGATCCGCCTGCGATCTGCGCTCCGTCTCCGTTTACATAGACGATCTGCCCCTGCATATTTGCTGAAGCTTCCATGCTTTTTTCCACTTTTTCTTCCACCGCACGGATCCGCTCTAAAATAGTATCCTGCTTCGTTTCCATTGCCGGAGTACATAATTTAATCAAAGCCACCTCTAGCATGATTCTCTTTTGCGTCGCATATTTTAACTGCCCGGAAAGCTCTGAAAAAACACGGATATACCGGAATAACGCTACTGTCTCGATCATCCCGGATTCTTCTTTTAACTGCATCATATTTTCCGTAGACACATCCAGAACATCCTCTATATTATCAGATGTTTTTACGAGAAGCAAGTTCCTTAAATACCATGTAAAATCTGCCGTAAGCTGCGTCAGATCTCTTCCCTGCATTACGAGTTCCTCCACAACGTCGAGCACACCCGGCACATCCGTATTGATCACTTTCCGCAAAAGTCTGCTGAATACATCCGTATCCACCGCTCCCAGCACTTCCAAAACATGCTCGTATGTCACCTTCTGCCCAAGATAGAATGCAATGCACTGATCAAGAAGACTAAGCGCGTCTCTCATCGATCCGTCCGCCGCTTTCGCTATATAGCGCAGCGCTTTATCCTCTGCTTCTACATGCTCTGTATCCATCAATTCCTGCATACGTTCCGTAATCGTCTCAATACTGATCCTCTTGAAATCATAATGCTGACATCGTGATAAAATCGTGATCGGAATTTTATGAACTTCTGTTGTGGCAAGAATAAAGATAACATATTCCGGCGGCTCTTCCAATGTTTTAAGAAGCGCGTTAAACGCTCCTATAGACAGCATATGTACTTCATCAATAATATAAACCTTATATTTTCCTTCTGTCGGACGGTACGTCACCTCTTCCCGAATCTCACGGATATTATCAACGCCGTTATTAGACGCCGCGTCAATCTCAATCACATTCATAGACGTACCTGCCGCGATCGACTTACACATCTCGCACTCACCGCACGGACTGCCGTCAACCGGATGCTCACAGTTTACCGCTTTCGCAAATATTTTCGCAACCGTTGTTTTTCCCGTACCTCTTGTACCGCAGAAAAGATATGCATGTCCGATACGGTTTGCCTTGATCTGATTCTGTAATGTTGTAATAATATGATCCTGCCCTTTTACATCTCCAAACTCTGCCGGGCGAAATTTTCTATAAAGCGCCGTATATGACATGTTTTACACCTCTGCCTGATTTCTTAGTTTATTTCGTTTATTCATCGCCAAAACTGATACCTATTGTTTTCGCTTCTTTGATCAATCCGCATTTCGGATCTACCATCTTTAATTTTCCCGCCACTTCTTCAAGCGGAACTGCCGTCGTCTCGCCATCTCTCATAGCGACCATATATCCGTATTTTCCTTCCAGTATCATCTCGGCCGCCTTTGCTCCGACCCGAGTTGCAAATACACGGTCGTATGCACACGGAGAACCTCCGCGCTGTGTATGTCCCGGAACGGTAATTCTTACTTCCTTATCTGTCGCTTCTTGGATCTGCTCTGCCAGCTCATATGCGATAGACGGATATTTTCTCTTGGAGATCTTCTCTTTATATTCTTTCTTTTTCAGTTTTGCATCCTCTTTCGAGATTGCACCTTCCGCAACCGCAAGAATCGTAAACGGTTTTCCTTCTCTCGACCGTCTGTTGATCACATCTGTGATCACATTGATATCATAAGGGATTTCCGGAAGAAGGATAATATCCGCGCCGCCCGCTATACCTGCATGAAGCGTTACATATCCTACTTTGTGTCCCATTACCTCTATAATAAATACACGGCTGTGGGACGTTGCCGTCGTATGGATTCTGTCAATCGTATCTGTCGCAATATCCACCGCGCTCTGAAATCCGAATGTCATTTCTGTTCCCCACAGATCGTTATCGATCGTCTTCGGAAGCGTGATCACATTCAATCCCTCTTCCCGAAGAAGATTTGCCGTTTTATGCGTTCCGTTTCCTCCTAAAATAATAAGACAGTTCAGATTCAGCTTATGATATGTATGCTTCATCGCCTCTACTTTATCGAGCCCGTCTTTATCAGGAACTCTCATCAATTTAAACGGCTGTCTCGATGTTCCGAGAATCGTTCCGCCTCTTGTAAGAATGCCGGAAAAATCTTTCGGTGTAAGCATACTGAAGTCCGCATAGATCAATCCTTTATATCCGTCTTTAAAACCGTAGATCTCCACATCGTCCCGTTTGGAGCAGATTCCTTTCACAACTCCGCGCATCGCCGCATTTAATGCCTGACAGTCTCCGCCGCTTGTCAACATTCCGATTCTTAACATAACGCACCCTCCTTGATCGTATCATCCGTGCATAACGCACCCCAAAACTGTTTTTCTGATATTTGAATAGTTTCTATAATGCAAATAAGCAGCCGGTAATTCCGACCGCTTATTATTATACTCTATTTACGGAAATCCAACAAGAAATTTTAAAACTACAGTCTCTTAAGCAGTTCTTCTCTTTCTTTTTCAAATCCCGGTTTTCCAAGCAGGGCGAACATATTCTTCTTATAACTTTCAACACCCGGCTGGTTGAACGGATTAACGCCGAGTAAATATCCGCTCACTCCGCATGCAAATTCAAAGAAGTAAAACAATTCCCCGAGATAAAACTCATTCTGCTCCGGAATCTTTACCATAAGGTTCGGCACATTACCGTCCGTATGCGCAAGGATCGTTCCGTTCATCGCACTCTTGTTAATGAAATCAACATTTTTTCCGGCAAGATAATTCAATCCGTCAAGATCTACCGGTTCTTCGTTGATCACAATCTCTGCTCTTGATTTTTCTACATTAAGAACCGTCTCAAAAAGAATTCTGTTTCCATCCTGAATAAACTGTCCCATAGAATGAAGATCTGTCGTAAGATCTACAGATGCAGGAAAGATTCCTTTCTGATCCTTGCCTTCACTCTCTCCGTAAAGCTGTTTCCACCATTCGGATACATAATGAAGACTCGGTTCGTAGTTTGCCAGCACTTCCACTGTTTTTCCTTTACGAAGAAGAATATTTCTGACAGCCGCATACTGCATTGCGCCATTCTTTTCAAAATCAGCTTCCAAAGCCGCCTTTCTTCCCGATGCCGCTCCTTCCATTAATTTATCGATATCCGCTCCGCTTACCGCGATCGGCAGCAAACCTACTGCAGTAAGAACAGAGAAACGACCGCCTACATCATCCGGCACAACGAATGTCTCGTAACCTTCTTCTGTGGCAAGATTTTTCAACGCTCCTTTCGCTTTGTCCGTCGTTGCGTAAATCCTCTTTGCAGCCTCTTCTTTTCCGTATTTTTTCTCCAACAGTTCTTTAAATACGCGGAAAGCGATAGCCGGTTCCGTCGTCGTTCCCGATTTGGAGATCATATTAATTGAAAAATCACGATCTCCGATCACATCGATCAGATCTTTTACATATGTACTGCTGATACTGTTGCCGACATAATAAATCTCCGGAGATTTTCTCACTTCTTTTGATACAACGTTCGCAAAAGAGTGTCCGAGAAATTCGATTGCCGCTCTTGCTCCGAGATAAGATCCGCCGATTCCGATCACAAGAAGCACTTCCGAATCTTCTCTGATTTTCTCAGCCGCTTTTTTGATCCGGTCAAACTCATCTTTATCATAATCAACCGGAAGATCGATCCAGCCGAGGAAGTCGTTTCCGGCGCCCGTTCTTGCAAGCAGCTTTTCCTTTGCCTGCTCTGCCAGTTCGCTCATATACTGCATCTCATGATCCTGTACGAAACCACATGCCTTTGAATAATCAAATGTTACTTTGCTCATCACAATCCATCCTCTCTGATACTTATTTTATGATTTATCTTTTGTCTGTTTTATAGATCCGGCAGAATTACTCTCCGCCATATACTCTTATTTTAACAAATATACACTTCCTAAGCAAGAAATTCCTCCAGTATTTGCCGTATCGTCTCCTCTCTGATCTGCGGATGCCCGCTGTCCGGTTCGTGTTCTCCCCCTCCTCTGCCGACATTTTGACTGAGCTTTTCCGCTTTCTTTCTCTCTTGCGGCTCGCCTTCGATATTAATAGGAAGCCGTTTCTCTACCATACTGCTCCCTGTCTCATCTAAAATCTCTCTGACTGCCTGCGCCCGCCATTGTTCATACTCCGTCTCCTGCATTGTTGCGGCGCCTTTTGCGTTTTCCTTTTTATCTGCCCTGTTCTCCTGCACCGGTACTGTACCGGCAGACGCTCCTTCTTTCTTATCGTCCGCCCCGGCAAATGTTTTTTGTTCTTTTACTTTTCCACCTCCATTTACATTTTCTGACGGGATTACGTCAATAAATTCTTTTTCTTTCCTGTTCTGTCTTCTTACCCTGACAGCGCATACATTTTCCAAATAATCGACCATATACATTTTAATCGCTTTTATCTTATACGGCTCGTCCGACATACGAATGATCACCATAAGAAGCACCGCTTCCGCCGCCCCGCCTGCTATGTACTGATAAACCGTTTCCGTAAGTCCGCCTTCCATGTAAGAAAGCGCCGCGCCGATCACCGCTAAAATACCGACAAACCAAACAGACAACAGCTCGATCTGACGCCATGTGTGTATCCGAAACAAAAATCCTCTGTATTCATAGATATATTTTTCTACAAATACACCGACATTTTCCACAGACTCATGCGCCATACAGGCATGTTCGTATTTTGCCTTTACAAGTTTCATCAGCTTATGCGTACTTTTCGGCATATTTCCAGCCGCTTTTATCAATCTGTACAAGGTCATCCGGTTTACGATCTTTGCCAGCACCCCAAGTATCCCGACTGCCGCCATCACATACATGACCGATCCGGAACTTACCATCATTGTCTCAAGCATAACAAGCCCTCCTGTTTTTTATCTTTCACACGCCCCGTCTGTCAACGTCCGCTTGTGTTTGTAGCCATTATAAGGCAGGATTTCTGTCTTGTCCGCAAAAACCGTTCTACATTTTTCTACACCGCGCAGCCTTTTCTTTTGTAGGTTTCCCGATTTTCTTCTTTCTCCTTTTTTTCGTGCCGCGCATTTTTTTGCAGATCATCTCATACTGTTTTAGATATACTTTTTATTTTTCCTCTCAACTGCAAGCATCCTCTCTCTCTGACTGTAATATGTACAAATACGTCTCCCTTATTTTTCTCTTTCTTCCTTTCTGTTCCCGTTCGATTTTCAACCAACTGCACTCATGTCGACTTTTCTCGAAAACAGACGCACAAAATTTGTATTTTCTTCCTCTGTTTGTTATAATTCCTTTTATAAAAATGAAGAAATCTGTTTTCAGGAGGTAAAATCATGGAATACAAACCAAAGGGCGTCTGCTCACGTCTTATTCATTTTGACATCGTGGACAATAAAGTAAGAAACGTATCTTTTGTCGGAGGATGCAGCGGGAATCTTCAGGGAATTTCTCACCTCATCGAAGGTATGGATGTAGATGAGGCGATCTCGCGCATTGAAGGCATCCGGTGCGGATTCAAACCGACCTCTTGTCCGGATCAGCTTGCCATTGCATTAAAAGAAGCTCGAAACGCTTAATAAGATGCCCGGCAAGACAAACGCTTTATTTTTTGCACGTTAATATTTTACTGTTATTATTACTTTTTTAATCATCAGGAAGGAAATGCTATGAATACAAAACCTGTTTTCCACGGAAGCGATATCGAAAAAATATGTGAATACTATCATCTTAATCAGGAGGATATCGTCAACTTCGGCGCAAATGTAAATCCTATCGGTATCTCCACCCATGTAAAACAGGTTCTTGCATCCCATTTGGATCTTCTTTCCTCTTATCCCGACCGTGACTATCAATCTCTTCGGAATACCGTTTCAGAATACTGCGGCGTTCCCGCAGACTACGTACTGCCCGGGAACGGCTCGAGTGAACTTATCTCTCTTTTAATCGAAACACGCGCCCCAAAGCGCACCCTTCTCCTTGGACCAACCTATTCGGAATACTCCAGAGAGTTGTCACTTTCAAATAGCAAATGCAACGAGTTTCTTTTAAAAGAAACTGATGAGTTTATTTTAAATGTAGATTTTCTCTGTCAGTCGCTCCTTGCCGGAAGTTATGATTTTCTTATCATATGTAATCCGAACAATCCTACGTCATCTGCCATTCTCCGATCTGATATGGAACGTCTTCTTACATTTTGCGAACAGCATGACATCTTTGTCATGATAGATGAGACTTATGTTGAATTTGCCCCTGTTATCGAAGACGTCACAGCAGTACCTTTTACGAAAACATTCAAAAATCTAATGGTTTTACGAGGCGTGTCAAAATTTTTTGCAGCGCCCGGAGTCCGCTTAGGTTATGGTATCACGGGTAACATGCCGTTTTTAAAAGCAATGAAAGAAAAGCAGATTCCCTGGTCTTTGAACAGCCTCGGCGCTTTTGCCGGAGAACTCATGCTGAAAGACGAAGAATATATCAGACAGACCCGCCGTCTCATTCTTTCCGAACGGGAAAAAATGTACTCTGCTTTAAAAGAGCAGCCTGCTTATAAAACATATAAGCCATACGCTAACTTTCTGCTTGTAAAACTTCTCCAAAAAGAAACGACCGCCTTTGACGTATTTACTCACTGCGTCAAAAACGGTCTTATGATCCGCGATTGTTCTTCCTTCAAAAGTTTAGACGGAGAATTTATCCGGTTTTGTGTTATGGACAGCAAAGACAATCAACGTCTTCTCGACGAACTCTCTTTCCTATGCCGTCAAAAATAATATAAAATAAAATATGGCGATTGCAGCGGCTATGATCCCGAGTACAAGCAAGATTTTATTTTTCATTTGTATTCCCTCCTTCTCCTCCTTCAAATGTGATTTTATAATCATCTAAATCATATGCCTGAGCAAAGTATCCTTTCAGGATCGTCTTTGCATTACTTCTTGCATTCTCATAAAGCCCGTTTGCCACCGCGTCTTTTTCGGCCTGTTCTTTTAGTTTGGCAAACGCCGCGTTATTCTCTTCCAGACGGATCTGATTGAAAATGCTTTCCTTCTCATGATATACACGAAACGAATCTTCATCAACCTGCGAACTTAAGATTCTGACTTCAGGAAGTTTCACTTTGATAGAATCTTTTTTTACTTCATATCGAATCTCGCCAAAATCATATCCCGCCTTTACGATCACATTGTAACTATAGATATATTTACTCTGCGTAAACGGAATGTCAATACCGAACAATTTTCTTACATCTTCGGTAACATTTACTTCTGTGCAATTTGCCTCCTGTGTCGCCAACTCCCCGATATCTTCAAACCCAAGTTTGGTCGTCTGGCTTTCATGAGTAATATAGCGTTTCATACCGATCGCTCCCGCGCCTCCCGCAAGCGCGATAATCGCTATAATAATAAGTATCTTTTGAATTTTCCACGGAATCTTAATTTTGAGTTTCCTATTTTGTTTCTTTATTTCTCTTTTAATTTCCTTTTTCAATTCTTCTCTTGTATCTTTTTCCTCTTCACTATATCTTTTGTCCATACATTCTCCCTTCACACACCCGTACTGTCTGCAGCGGATACGATCTTACACATACTGTTTTTTATGCAGATTTCCTGTTCTTTACCGGATATCTGCTCTCCTTGATTATACCAGATTTCTTTCGCCTTTGCTCCGCTATTTTGCAGAATATGACTGCAGCCCCCGTACTTGCCACCGTAGCTAAAATCCCCGCGCCTACGATTGCCGCCGGGTTCGCGCTTCCATACTGACTTCGATATGCGATCACGTTCATCGGGATCAACTGAAGAGAAGAAATATTCATGATCAAAAACGTACACATTTCATTACTTGCGACTCCCTTGCGCCTCACCGGACCGGGCACTTTTCCTGCCCGCCTTTCCTCTTCCAATGTTTCAAGTTCTTTCATCGCCTTTAATCCTGCCGGAGTTGCCGCCCACCCAAGACCGAGGATATTCGCAATAAAATTTGTTGTAATATGCTCCTGCGCTTTATGTTCTTTCGGCAGATCAGGAAAAAGAAAACGGATCACCGGACGCATTTTTTTTGCCGCACTTCCGATGATCCCTGCCTGTGCCGCAATCTCCATGATCCCACACCAAAACGACATAATCCCTATCATCGTAATACAAAGTGTCACCGCTTCTTTTGAAGAATCGAGCGCGGCATTTGTAATAACTTCCATCCTGCCGTTAAACGCTCCGAATATAATTCCGATCAAAATCATGCCTGCCCATAGATAATTCATACACTTCTCCGCTGTCTATGATTCATTTTTCATTCTTTCTGAATTATATTCTCTTCTCTCTTTCTTTTATTCCGATACTTTGAAAATATTTTTTATCGTCTTTTTTATCACATCTGATCACAATTTTCCTTTGATCAGTATCGTTCCTCACTCCACTCAAGAATCGTTCCT